>Ga0102962_1000021_pt1 | contig 99790 bp, 95 predicted proteins | sample SalPonF2_C_D2_MG_FD_84519 | JGI IMG/M metagenome (GOLD analysis project Ga0102962, IMG submission 84519) | Salt pond soil microbial communities from South San Francisco under conditions of wetland restoration - Salt Pond MetaG SF2_C_D2_MG ...
CATGGGGCGCAACGGCATCTTCTTCATGCCGCACGACCCCACGGGCAGGACGCTGCCGCATTTTCGGGAGCGGTTGGGCGCCCACCGGGACTGGAACGGCCCGGTTTGGGGCCGCAACGGCAACCGCCTGTGGGAAGCGACCGCGCAGGTGCGCCACGTTCGCGGCGCCGACGGCGCGAGCCGCCTGGTGGCGTTGTTCGGCCCGCCCCCCAACGCCGCGGAGCAGGAGCTGCGCGACGGGCTCACCGGGCTGCCCAACGAGAAGGGATTCATCCAGGCGTTGCTGGAGCGCATCGCCCAACTGGGTGATCGCGGTGTGGTGGTAGTGCGCGCCAACGTGCGCGATCTCACCTCGGTGAACATCGGGTTCGGGCGCCGCGGCGGTGATCGCGTGCTGGGCGAGGTGGCGGCCCGATTGCGCCAGGCTTTGCCGGCGGACTCCATCGTCGCGCGCCTGGGCGCGGACGACTTCGCCATGGTGACGCGTCCCTTGCGGCGCGGGGCGCTGGCGCGCGCGGCGCAAATCATCCTGGACCGCGTCGATGGTTGTTTCGCCGAGCCTTTCGCCGTGGCAGGCAGCCCGGCTCCGCTGCGCGTGGCGTCGGGCGCGGCGTTGTTTCCGGCGGACGCGCAAAGCGCGGAGGCGCTCCTGGAGCGCGCCGATGAAGCATTGGGCCGGGCCCGCAGCACGCTGCCCGGCGCGCGCACGCGCCAGGATCTCGGGCCGGTGCAGACGCGCGAGCGCCTGGCCATGGCGGCCCGTTTCAAGCATGCGCTGCGCGGCTCGGATGGCATCAAAGCCTGGTACCAGCCCAAGGTGCGTCTGAGCGATGGAACCCTGGTGGGCGCGGAGGCGCTGGCGCGCTGGCACGACGGCGCGAACCTGGTGTCTCCGGGCGTCTTCCTGCCGCTCGCGGAGACGCAAGGGCTGACCGTGGCCCTGAATGACCGCATCCTCCACCATGTGCTCCAGGACCTGGTGCGCTGGCGCGACGCGGGCTTGGCGCCGTCGCACGTCGCCGTCAACCTGTCGCCGCAGCAGTTCATGGACGACGGCCTTGCCGCCAAGCTGAACGAAGCGCTGCAGAGGTACGGGCTGGCGCCGTCGCTGCTGAATGTGGAGGTGACCGAGAGGGCGCTGATTACCGCCGTCGATCAGGCGCGCGCGACCCTGCGCGAGCTCGACCGCATGGGCATCCAGGCGAGCCTGGACGATTTCGGCACCGGCTATTCGTCGCTGTCCATCCTGCGGGATCTGCCGCTGACCCGGCTCAAGCTGGACAAGAGCTTCGTGGACCGCCTGCCGGACGATGAGCGCACGCGCCAGGTGGCCGCGCTCATCGTCGATGTGGCCCATTCCCTGGATATGGTGGTCATCGCCGAAGGCATCGAGCACGAGCGCCAGGCGCAGCTGCTGCGCGAGCTGGGCTGCGACTACGGGCAGGGATTTCTCTATGCGCGCCCGGCCCCGGGGGAGACGTTCATGCGCGAATGGCTGGCGCCGCGCTGATTTTTCCCGCCGCCGCTCGGGCGTGAACTACTCGCCGCGTGTGGGCCGTGCGCGCAGAAAATCGAAGTCGCACCCGCGGTCGGCCTGCAGCACCTCGCGCTGATAAAGCCGCGCATAGCCGCGGGCCGGTTGCGCCGCGGCAGGACGGGTCGCGTTGCGCCGCGCCGCGAGCTCGGCGTCGTCGACCAGCAGGTCGATGCGCCGCTCCTTCACCGACAGGCGCAGGCGGTCGCCGTCGCGCACCAGCGCCAGCGGGCCGCCGGCGGCGGCGTCCGGCGCCACGTGCAGCACGATGGTGCCGTAGGCGGTGCCGCTCATGCGCGCATCCGAAATGCGCACCATGTCCTTCACCCCCATGCGCGCGAGCTTGCGCGGAATGGGCAGATAGCCGGACTCGGGCATGCCGGCCGGGCTGAGTGGGCCGGCGTTCTGCAGCACCAGGAAATCCTCGGCGCTCACCTCCAGATCCGGATCGTCGATTCGCCCCGCCAGATCCTCGAGCGAGGTGAATACCACGGCGCGCCCCTCCCTTTCAAACAGCGCCGGGTCGGCGGCGGCGCGCTTGAGGATGGCGCCGCGCGGTGCCAGGCTGCCGAACAGCGCCACCAGGCCGCCCTGCTCGCGCACGGGCTCGGCAAGCGCATGCACCACCTTGCGGTCCACGTAGCCGTCCTCGCCCGCCAGGCGCTCGCCCAGCGTTTGTCCGGACACCGTGCGGCAGTCCAGATGCAGCAGGGGCTTGAGCTCGCGCAGCACCGCGCCCAGGCCGCCGGCCGCGTGCAGATCCTCCATGTAGTAAGGCCCGGTGGGCTTGAGATCCACCAGCACCGGCGTGGTGTCCGAGAGCTCGTTGAAGCGGTGCAGGTCGATGTCGATGCCGGCGCGCCCGGCGATGGCCGTGAGGTGGATGACCGCGTTGGTGGAACCGCCGATTGCGAGCAGCACGCGCAGCGCGTTCTCCACGGACTCCGGTGTGACGATGTCGCGGATAGTGGTGCCGGCGCGCGCCAGCGCCATCGCCGCCGCGCCGCAAGCCTCTGCCGCGCGCAGGCGGTCGGCATGCACCGCCGGGATCGCGGCAGTGCCGGGCAGCAGCATGCCCAGCGCCTCGGCCACGCAGGCCATGGTGCTGGCCGTGCCCATTACCGCGCAGGTGCCCGCGGTGGTGGCCAGATTGCCCTCGATCGTCTCGATGGTGGGCCGGTCGATGTCACCGGCGCGGTATTGGGCCCAGAAGCGGCGGCAGTCGGTGCATGCGCCGAGGCGCTCGCCGTGCCAGCGCGAGGTCATCATGGGGCCGGTGACCACCTGTACCGCTGGCAGCCCGGCGGAGACCGCGCCCATGAGCTGCGCCGGCACGGTCTTGTCGCAGCCGCCGATGAGCACCACCGCGTCCATCGGCTGACCGCGGATCATCTCCTCCGTGTCCATGGACATGAGGTTGCGGAAGAACAGGCTGGTGGGATTCAGAAAGACCTCGCCCAGCGAGATGGTGGGGAACTCCAGCGGCAGACCGCCCGCCGCCAGCACCCCGCGCTTGACCGCCTCCACCAGCTCGGGCACGCCGCGGTGGCAGTTGTTGAAGCCGCTGAAGGTGTTGGCGATGCCGATCACCGGCTTGTCCAGCATGTCGCGCGAGTAGCCCATGGCGGTGGCCATGGAGCGGCGCAGGTAGCGCGCGAAATCGGCGTCGCCGTAATGGGTCAGCCCGCCGGACAGGCCGCTGGTTTGCTCGTCGCCGCTCATCCCGACTCCTTATCCCGGTATGGCCGCGGCCCTGCGCGGCCGGGCTTTGTGTTCACGATCCCCGCAACCGGTGCACGTTTCGGCCGGTCTAATGCAACGCCGGCGGCTGGCGGGGCTGCTATTGTTGATGTTGGTCAACCCCCCGGGCTCGTCGGCTGTCTACATTAAGGGTTTGAATTAAGGGTTTGAGCCACCGTCAAACGCGTTCGGGCGTCGTCCCGGGCCGGAGGAGGAGTGATGGAACCGACCAAAAACCAACTGCTTTGGATGTACGACGCCATGGCCAAGGCGCGCTACTACGAAGATACCATGGCCAAAGCCTACATGGAGGGCAAGAGCCCGAAGTTCGACATCGGCGCCGGTCCGGTGCCGGGTGAAATGCACTTGTCCGCCGGACAGGAGCCGTGCGCCGCCGGCGTGTGCGTGCACCTGCGGTTCGACGATACCGTGACGGCGACACACCGCCCCCACCACGTGGCCATCGCCAAGGGCGTCGACCTGAACAAAATGACCGCCGAGATCTACGGCAAACGCAGCGGTCTCGCGGGCGGGCGCGGCGGCCACATGCACCTGTTCGACCCGGCCGTGAACTTCGCCTGCAGCGGCATCATCGGCGAGAGCGCCGGTCCGGCCACGGGCGCCGGCCTGGCCGCCAAGCTCCAGGGCACAGACGCGGTTGCCGTGGCCTATCTGGGCGAGGGCGCCGCCAACCAGGGCGCGTTTCACGAGGCGCTCAACCTGGCCTCGCTGTGGCAGCTTCCGGTGATATTCGTCATCGAGGACAACGCCTGGGGCATCTCGGTGCCGAAGAGCAAGTCCACCGCGGTACCGGACAACAGCGTACGCGCTCAGGGCTACAACATGCCCGGGGTGCACGTGGCCGACAACGACACCCTCAAGGTGTTCGAGGCGGCCGGCGAGGCGGTGGAGCGGGCGCGCAGGGGCGACGGTCCGACGCTGATCGAGGTGCAGACCTACCGCTACTACGGCCATTTCCAGGGCGACCCGGAAGTCTACCGCCCGAAGGACGAGGTGGCCCACCTCAAGGCCCGCGATCCCATCGACCGCCTGCGCAAGCACATGATCGACCAAGCGGGCGTCACCGAGGCCGAGGCGGACGAGGCGCTGAGCCAAGCCCAAGCCGAGGTCGATGCCGCCTTCGAGTTCGCGCGCCAGAGCGACGATCCGGCGCCCGAGGACGCGCTGGAACACGTTTTCGCATAATCCGAGGAGGAGAGCGAGATGCCTAACAATCGAGTACTGACAGGCTCGCGCGCGATGGTCGAGGCGATCGCGCAAGAGATGCGCGCCGACCCCAAGGTCTTCGTCATGGGAGAGGACGTGGGCCCTTACGGCGGAATCTTCAGCTCCACCACCGGGTTGCTGGATGAGTTCGGCGAGGAGCGCGTGCGCGACACGCCCATATCGGAGACCGCCTTCATCGGGGCCGGCGTGGGTGCGGCCATGGCGGGGATGCGGCCCATCGTCGAGCTCATGTTCGTCGACTTCTTCGGCGTGTGCATGGACGCGATCTACAACCTGGCGGCCAAGAACACCTACTTCTCCGGCGGCAACTGCAAGGTGCCGATGGTGCTGATGACGGCCACCGGCGGCGGCTACAACGACGCCGGCCAGCACTCCCAGACGCTGCACGCCACGTTTGCCCACCTGCCGGGCATGAAGGTGGTGGCGCCGTCCAATGCTTACGATGCCAAAGGGCTGATGACGTCGGCGATCCGCGACGACAGCCCGGTGCTCTACATGTTCCACAAGGGGCTGCAGGGTTTGGCCTGGATGGCGGCGCCGGAAGAGGCGTCCACCGAGGTCCCCGAGGACGCCTACAGCATTCCCTTCGGCGAAGCCAAGGTGGTGCGCGAGGGCAGGGACGTCACTATCGTGGCAATCAGCATGACGGTGCACCATGCGCGGGCCGCCGCCGAGGCGCTGGCGGCGGAGGGCGTGGACGCGGAAGTCATCGACCTGCGCAGCCTGGTGCCGCTGGACCGGGAAGCGGTATTGAAGTCCGTGCGCAAGACCGGGCGTCTGGTGGTGGCGGACGAGGACTACCGCAACTTCGGACTCACGGCCGAAGTCATCGCCTCGGTGGTCGAAACCGACCCGGGCCTGCTCAGGAGCCCGCCGCGCCGGGTGGCCTTCCCGGACATCCCGATTCCCTACAGCCGGCCGATGGAGCAGTTCGCCCTGCCCGATGCCGACAAAATCCGCGCTGCCGTGCAGCAGACGCTGGGCAAGGCGGCGGCCTGAGCGATGGCGGACATACGCGTACCGAACGACCTCTGGAACGCCGACGAAACCCCGGAAGGCGTTGTGGCCAATTGGCTCTATCGCGACGGCAGCGAGGTGGGCGCCGGCGACACGGTCGCGGAAATCATGGTGGAGAAAGCCACCATGGAGATCGCGGCGCCGGCGGCCGGGCGGCTGACGATCACGGTGCCCAAGGACGGTGTGGTGCGCCCGGGCACGGTGATCGGCCGCATCGATGAGAGCTGATGCGCCCGGGCTGATCCGCCGGGAAGGGCTGTCGGCCGCGCAAGCGCTCGACTGGCAGCGGCAAACGGCAAGCGAGGTGGGCGCCGGGCTTCGGCCGCCGGGCACGCTGTTGTGGCGGTGCGCGCCCGCGCTCATCGTCACGCGCCCGGAGAGCCGACTGCCGGGCTTCGGCGAGGCCTGTGAGCATTTGCAAGCCGCCGGCTGGCCGGTGTGCGTGCGCGACTGTGGCGGCAGCGCTTTTCCGGTGGGGCCGCACAGCGTGCAGATCGCCCGCATCCTGCCGCGGCGGCCCGGCTCTTCGCTGGAGCGGCTATACGGTTGTATGGCCAAGCCGCTGATCGCGGCGCTGCGCCGGCTCGGCGTGCCGGCTTGCCTGGGGGCGGTCCCGGACGCGTTCTGCGCCGGCAGCCGGGACGTCGCCGCGGGCGGGCGCAAGCTCGCCGGGCTGGCGCAGGCGTGGCGTGGCCAGCCGGGCCGGGGCGGCTACGCCATGATCACCGCCTCGGTGTTGCTCGGGGGCGAGCCGGACAGCCTTTGCCGGGTGGTCAACCGTTTTCAGCGGATGGCCGGCGCGGCGCTGCGCTGCCGGCCGCAGGCCGTGACCGCGGTGCGCTGGGAGCAATCCGCCGTGCCGGATTGTGCCGCTCTTTCCCGGGCGTTCGATGCGGCTCTGGCCGAGGCGCTGCGGGCGGATACCGCGGACATCGCAACGCCGCCGCCCGTCGCGGCTGAGGCGGTGTGAAGCCGGTTCGCTTTGCAGGCGCACTGTCTGGCTATACTGTCATGCAGCGCGGGGAGCGGGGCTCTCCGCCCACGCAAAAACTCGTTACGGCAGGAGGGAGATGCCATGAAACTAAGCGCGCGCAACGTACTCAAGGGCACCGTCATCGAGGTCAAGAAAGGACCCGTTTCGTGCCAGGTGCACGTCGACATCGGCGGCGGCAACCGGATGAGCTCCACGATCACCACCGAGGCCGCCGACGACCTGGGCCTCGCGCCCGGCAAGGAGGTCAAGGTGATCGTCAAGTCGAGCGAGGTCATTCTGGGAACGGAGTGACGCGGCAGCGGCTCGTGCCGGCAGTGTCACTGACCGAGCGCCCCCTTGGCACGGCGCGTCAAGCGGTGGCGTGTCCGCCGGCGTGATCCCGTACAGCCGCGGTTGCGGGCCGCGCGCTCGACGAAGTGACGCCGGCTGGCGGCGCCTGTGAGCGGATCGTGGCGCAGCATCCGCAACAGCGCGCGCTGTAGCCCGCACACGCCGCTTGCTTGTCGGGTTGAGAGGCTGCGGGGATATGGCAGCCGTCCCGGCGCTTGGACTATGCTTTGGTGTTGAAGCATCACTTTGGAGGTCGCCATGGCCACGGGCTGGGCCAAAGAAGGCGCGGTACAGGAACAGATCGACAGCACCGTGCAGGACGCGGTGGAGCGCGCACGGCGCGGGTTGGCGCATGGGGGCGAAAGCCTCAAGCACTGCGAGGAGTGCGGCGGGGAGATACCCCAGCGCCGGCGCGAAGTAATCCCCGGCGTGCGTCTGTGCGTGGCCTGCCAGGCGGAGCGGGACAAAGAGGAGCGCCGCTTCGCGCTTTACAACCGGCGCGGCAGCAAGGACAGCCAACTGCGCTGACGCCCGTCCGCCACAGTCCCTGCAGCTAAAACCACCACGCCCACAGGCGCAGGAAGCTTTCCTTGATCCGCTGCCAAACCGAACGCCGTCGCCAGTGCCACAGGGTGATGCGTTTGGAATGCCGCAGGTCGCGCCGGAACTGCGCCTGCATCTGACGGCCGAACGCGCGCCCCAGCACCACCGCGTTCACTTCGTCGTTGTGCAGGAAGCTGCGCCAGTCCAGGTTGCTCGAGCCCACCGTCGACCACACGCCGTCGATGACCACGGACTTGGCGTGCAGAATGACGCCCCGGCGCTCGTAGATTTTCACGCCGGCGCGCAGCAATTCACCGTAATAAGCGCGGCCGGCGGCCTGCACCACGGGCACGTCGCTGTGCGCCGGCAGGATCAGTTCCACCTGCACGCCGCGCCGGGCCGCGGCCATGAGGGCGTCGACGAAAGCCTGGTTGGGTGCGAAGTAGGCGTTCGTGATTTCGATGGAATCCTGCGCGCTGTTGATGGCCGACAGCAGCGTGGCGTAGATCTGCGGCTGCGGCTCGCCCGCCCGGCTCCCCAGGGCCCGCACCACCTGCGAGCCCGCCCGATGCAGGTGCGGGAGATACTTTTGCGCAGGCAGCGCCGGACCGCCATGGTTCTGCCAGTGCGTCAGGAACAGCTTCTGGAAGCGGCTCACCACCGGGCCGCGGATCTCGACGTCGGTGTCGCGCCAGAGGCGCGCGCTGTCCTTTGAGGCCGGCGTCCGCTGCTGCGGCGGAAGATAGACCGCGCTGATGTTGATGCCGCCGGTGAAGGCCACGCGGCCGTCGACGATCACCAGCTTGCGGTGGTCGCGGTTGTTGAGCGTCGCGAGCGAGCCGCCTTTGAGCGGATTGATCGGGTGGTATTCGACCACGTGCACGCCGGCGGCGCGCAGGCGGTCAAAATAGCCCGCCGGCGTGTCGCGCGAGCCGAAGCCGTCGTACATCAAATTGACGGTCACGCCAGCCGCGCGCTTTTTAATCAGCAGCCGGGCCAGGCGCTTGCCCAGCGCGTCGTCGTTGATGATGTAGGTCTCGATGTTGACCGTGTGCTCGGCATTCGCGATGGCGTCGAACATCGCCTTGAACGTGGCCGGCCCGTCGACGAGCAGCGTCACCTTGTTGCCGGCGACCAGCGGGCTGGCCGACAGCGCTTCCTCCACCGCCAGGTGGCGGTGGAGCAGGTCGGTGGCGCCGGACTGCGCCTGCAAGCGCTTGATGATGCGCTCGCTCTGCGCGACCGACAGCGGGCCGTGGGCGCCGTACACGATCGGCCTCGGCGGCGTGTTGCGCGGCGAGCGCCGGTTCAGGTTGGCCGGCAGCGTCGCGCAGCCGGCGAGCAGGGCGGCCAGTGCTGGCGCCAGCATGGCGAGGCCCAACGCACGTAAAAGGAGCACGCGGCAGGCGGAGCGGCGGGCGCTGGAAGGGATCACGTTATGACCTGCGTGGCGGCCGCCGGCTCTCCTATCGTCGTTGCCGCGCACGGCGGCGTGGCCCGGCCGGCGGCTGTGGCGCACGGTTATCCCCTTATCCTGCCGTCGGGTTGCCGCCGGGTTGCCGGCATTCAACGAAGCTCAAGCCACAGCCCGCCAGGCAGGCAGCGCGGCCTAAAACCGGTAGAACACACCCGCGAACGCGCCCGAAAAGCTGATGTCGCCGTGCGGATCCAGGTGGCTGGAGACGTTAAAGCTCTCCTTGCGGTAGCCGGCACGCACGCCCGCGCCGAAGATCGATGTCCACGCCGCGGCGATCTGCCAGCGGTCGAAATGGGTGCCGCTGTAGCCGATCCAGGCGCCGTCGGCGCTCGCGCTGAAGCCCAGCGGCAGCGGCACGGTCACGCCGGCGTAGGCGGCCGGGATGCTCGTCGAACCCGAGGCCGTCGCCGTCTTCGCCGTGGTCAGGTCCTTCACCGTGCCCTTGATGTAGATGTTGTCGCCCGTCAGCCCGAGGCGCAGCGTGAAAGGCCGCTTAACGGGTCGGTAAAACAGCGTGAACGAGAACTCGCGCAGTTCGAGGCGGCCGTAGACGCGCGTTTCCACCGGATAGGCCTTGCCGCCGAACACGATGGTGCGGTTGAGCGTGTTGGTGCCGGATTGGTCGAAGTCGGAAAAGCTCAGCGCGAGATTCGGCACCAGCGGCAGCGAATTGTTCAGCGTCGCGTGCACAAGCGCGCTGGTGCCGGCGCCGATGCCCAGATCCTGCTTCAGATAGACGTCCGAGCCGATGGGCGTGCCGCCTTCGTAGGTGATGCGTCCGGACGGATTCTGGTGCCAGCCATACACGCCGACGCTGCCGCTGAACACCGGCAGCGCCATCGCGGCGCCCGGCACGGCCAGCCCCATCGCCAGCCAACATTTCGCTGCCGTTTTCAAGCGCATCGATCAACCCCATCACCGAATGGAAACGTAGACTGCGGCCGCAAGACGGGCGAGCCAATCAGTTCGACGGTACCGAGTTGTTCCGGATCAGCGGTGACCTGTGTCAAGCAACGCGGGTTCGTTGCGCGAGTTCCGTAAAGGGCTTGGATTGCGCCTTCCACAATGAATGGCGAAAGCTTCTGGCAGAGGGCGTGGTAGGGCCAGTCCAAATGATATGCGCCAAGCCTGTGCTACGCCTGCCTGACTATATCGACCGAAATCTCGACAGCCGGAACTGTTCCCCGGTTCTCAAGCCAGTGCGTGGTGTTCCTATCCTCGGGCCAGCCCACTCCCGGCCCATAGTCCGTGGCAACGCCATTTCGATGGTCAGTGATCGTTCCCTGCAAGATGTAGACCGTGCCTGGTCTGTCTTTATGGTCGTGCATCGGGCCGAATACGCCTCCCGGCTCGATGGTCACCTTGCGCATTCGAAGTTGGCGTCCTGTCATGCCTTTGATCTCGGGGCCAAGGTCAACCGTTGTCAGTAACTCCACCGTGACGCCTCGCGTTTCAGGGACCGCCGGTTCCTCGCTCATGATGCTTTCCTACCCAAATTGAGAAGGCCTTACGTTACGCAGAATCTTTCGGCAACGAAGCGCCATTGAATCGTCACCCGGCGTGGATGCGATTTCTAAAGAAGCTTTCTATCTGCACTAACATTCAAGTGCGCACCGTCGTTACCCATACGAATTACTGGCCGTGAAAGGTGGCGGGACATTCAGATGCCTATGCAGAGGAAACCGGGGGCCATGCCTTGCGATCCAGTATGGCGCGTCTAGCCTCGTTCTCGGCCCGTGGCCAAGCAGGCCGTAGCGTCCCGCATGTCGAAATATTCGGTGGTCCGCTACGTAGTATAGTCGCCGGGACGCCAGGCGGTTGCCAGTGAGTGGTCTCGATTGCCCGAGACCGTTACGGGGGTGTTCTCGCTGGGCTTCTTCACGCGTCGCTAACGATGACGGCGGTGCCGTAGGCGGCGACCTCGTTCATCGACTGAGCGTTGCCGGAATCGAACTCGCCGCTGTCGAAGCGCATGGCCACGATGGCATTGGCGCCCATGGACATGGCGTGCGCCCTCAGCGCCTCGATGGCTTCGTCCCGGGTCTGATTGATCATCTTCACGTAACCCTGCTGGCCGCCGCCGAAAGTGGCGCGAAGGTCACCGAGCATGTTGCCGAAGATATTGCGTGAACGAACCGCCGTGCCGTAGCACATGCCCACAACCTGCTCGATCTTTCTGCCCGGCAGATCGTTGGTGGTCACAACCGGGATTCCGCGACGCGGCGTAAATCGCTTCCTCTCCGGACGCTCATCAGGTTCAACGGCCGGATTCTCGTGGTGAACAACCGGGTTTTCGTGGTGCGGCATGGTCGTCTCCTTGAACGTTTGTTATTGATTGCCCTGATCGAGCCACTCATGATCGGGTTAATAGGGTGCCTGAACCGGGCGTTTGAAGTGGCTCAAACAGAGTGAAGGATTATCGCATTTATCCGCTTTTGCAAGCGCGGGTTTTGAGGTGTCCGAATGCCGGGCCGGGCCTCACCGGTGAGCGCGAGGCGGCTTGAGTGACCGGCTGTGCTTCATTGCCGCGCTCAGGCTTCAGCGGCCTGTCGCGTCACACTCATTTCCGGCGGGCGAACCAGCGTCTGGTAGACAACGCAATACCGCTCGGTCAGCCGCAGCAACGTGGCCAACTCCTCGTCGGATGCATCGGTGTCCAGGGTGAACGTGAGTCGAATGTTCTGGAAGCCGACCGGCGCGTCCTTCGCCACCCCCAGGGTGCCGCGAAAATCAAGATCGCCTTCGGCCTGAAGCGAGGCGTCGCGGAGCTCGATGCCGAGCGCGGTCGCCACCGCGTTGAGCGTGACGCCGGCGCAGGCGACCAAGGCCTCAAGCAGCATGTCGCCTGAGCAGGCGCTGAGTCCGCTGCCCCCCGTGGCGGGGTGCAACCCGGCCGTTACAAGCGCTTTGCCCGTTTCGACTTTGCAGCTCACGCCTTCGGCAAGCCGGCCTTGCGCCCGCAACGTGACCAACGCCGCTTCGGGGGACTCGCGGTAACGCTCCTTCAGCGGCGTCTGGACTGAACGCAAATCGTCAGCATTCATGGGAAGTGCTCCTTCGTATGGAAATGCGGCGCCTAACGTCCACGAACGCCGCCGTCAGTTCTTGCCATGCAACATATTTCCAGCCCCCTCTCGGCGGATGGGGCACTTCATGATCGCGCAGTATACGCAGAAATAGCCCGAAATCTGTCGCATCGTGTGGCCACCGGAAGGATAGGGGTTGTCCCGGCTTGGCCCCGGTCGTCCAATGCGGCGGGCTCTCGTCATTCAGGGTGCGCTAGCCGAGCCCTCGGCTACCCTCGCCACCAGTTACGTTATATGACCTGCGGGAAGTCGAGCGTGCTTCACGGCCGGTCGTAAAGTGTTGGATTGCAAGACCTCCCATTACGTGATTTCTCGCTGAACGCGTTGACTAGCGCCTAATGCAAAGCTAACTGGCGCGAGTACGAGCGTCCGGTTGAGCGCCGTGTTATGTGCTACTTGCTCTATTCGGATATCTCTCAGTCTGGATGTTCGATGATATCCTCCGTAAGATCGACATCGATATCCGGCCAATAAAAATGCCCCGGCGATGGTTCTTGCACATTGAGCACAACCTTTACCGGTTGGTCTTTAAACCATGGGAACTCGTCATAAGGCATAAACATCTCCTTATCATGACTAAGTATCCACACACCATGACTGGAGATATGAGTGACCTCAACCGTTGAAATGCTGTTTCCATGCACTGAGAAGCTCATTGTAATGATCCTCAATTAGCGATTCGATCTCTGACTCCATTCTTTCCCGTGTGACCCCATTCGTTCCCGCCGGCTAACTCAATTCGCAGGGGTCTCGCCAGTCCTCAAGCCTAGCTACTTGATGTTGGATTGCAACATCTGACCCCGTGACGCGCGTTACGCACCAACGAAGTGTTAAACGGATTCCATATCCTTGATAGTACGGCCTTTCCCATTCTTCCATGCAGTAAGTCCATTGGCGTGACCTCCGTGGATTACAGCTGCCGCAGCGCTCGGGCTTGAGAATTCGACGTCTTCAGCAAACACCAATCGATCACCCTTGTCGAGGAGAATGCCTTCCTCAACAAACTTGCGGCGCATGTTCTTTGGCCAAGGCCACTTCTCAACCGACGGGCGCTCCGTGAAAACTGCCTCCGAACCCTCCAGAACTAAGAATCCGTTCGGAACAGGGTATCCGCTTGCCCTAAGCCCTTTTATCTCACAGTACAGGAGTTCACGCTTCTTCTCTCCTGGTTGCGACTTCTCCGAAATCGCAACCAGCAACTCGACACCCAATACTGGAAGAAGCTGATAGACCTTTCCGAGAAATACTTCCATGTCCTCGCGATCGGATTCAGGGAGCTTGGAGCCGCTGTTTTGTCCGTTTGTCACGACGCAGCGTTTTGCCTTATAGGCCTGTTCGATCAAGCGACCCTCGAGATACCGAATATGTGATTTCGTGAGGTTCTCGTCCTTACTCACGAAGTAAACAATCTGATTCCAGAAGTCTTTGGGCAGGTGGGCTTTTATCCGATCCTTTATGCACTCGGCCTCACCGATGTATATGGCGGGCTTACCAGTTTCGGGATCGGTTCCCGTCAGCAGATAGATCCCGGCTTGCAGCGATTCTTCACGAGCCAAAATGCCATCGAACTCGCTGCGCGGTCCCGCCACGGCCTTCCCGCTCCAGTTGGAGAGTTCAGCGGTACGAAGACGCTTGGGATCTCCGTAGACGAGAAAAAGTTTGATGGTAGCTGTCGGCATGGCACTAAGACGTATAACGGAGTTGGCGATGAGGGGACCCCGTGCGACGGGGCTTAACGCTCCGTCGCACGGGGGTTCCATGGCCAGTTCGGGGAAGTTGGGGGTCAGACGAAATTGGAAGTCTTGCAATCCAGCAAGGCACATTTAAACTCCTTCCCGGTGGAGAGCGCGGCTGACGGTGGCGTAGTGCACGCCGAAATAATCGGCGATCTGCTTCATAGTGTAATCGCCGGAATGATAAGCGGTCGCCATGGCCTGATCTCGATCCCCCAGACTTGCATACTCCGCCAGCGGACGTGCCGGGCCCCGTCGTTGCATCCGAGGGACTTCGCGGAGGTCGCCATCGGGCAGGCGCCGCTGCATTTCAGTCACAAAGCGCTCGCTGCCGAGAAACGCCTGCTGGCGTAGATCGGTCCAAACGCTCTCAAGGCCCACACCGGCCCGGACGAAGTCCTGATAAGCTGCGACGGCCTTGCGCCGCGTCGCACTGAAGTGCCCGAGCAGCCAATCCGTTTCCAACCAGGCCGGGGCGGCACGTGCGCCAATCATCATGGCGTGGCTGCTCCAGGGCCAGTCGCCGGCATCGGCGACCATGCCCGCGCGCACCGGGTTCAGGACCACATACCGGGCCAGCTCCAGCAGGTAGCTGTCCTTTTCCACCAGGATGCCCTTGTACCGGCCCTGGAACAGGTGGCCTACCCGTCGGTACCGGCGGTTGATGTGCTGGGTATACACGCCGTTTAGCTGGCGCATCCCGCGGGAGAGATTGCCGTCCGGGGTCTCGATAACCAGATGATAGTGATTGGTCATCTGGCAAAACGCGTGGCAGCGCCAATTGAAGCGGCCGCACACCTCGCCGAACAACGTCAGCCACGCAACGCGATCGTCGTCATCGAAAAAGATCGCCTCACGCCGGTCTCCGCGGGCGGTGACGTGATACAGCCCGCCGGCTAACTCAATTCGCAGGGGTCTCGCCATTCCTCAAGCCTAGCTACTTGATATTGGAATGCAAGACCTGACCCCATTCGCTCGCAAGACCTGACCCCATTCGTGACCCACGCTAACGTACAGCTAACCGGCGCGAGGTACGAGCGTCCGGTTGAGCGCCGTGTTAGGTCTTAAGCCACGCGGAGATTGACGAGCCAACGCGGAAGAATTCACTAACTTTCCTTCCGACATCGGCGGCGACACCGGCTTGAAGATTTGTCTTGTACTGAGCGCCAAACCCCTCTGTCGACCGTTTAACGACCGGATGCAGCTTTCTCGATATCTCGTAGATGAAGTTCTTCTCGAAAACCGTCTTGCAATTCCCATGACCTGCCAGAGCGGGCACCTTTTGGGCATCCGGTAGCGTTAGTGTGCCGCCTGTGTGAACGATCGAATGTCGCAGCTGCCATAAAGTGGCTAGTCGGTCGCAATCTTCACCACTAAACAGCTGCCGCTTGAGGTTGAATGCCCCAAACAACTCGTTCACACGCGTCGGGTTGTGCCAGCCCGAAAGGGAGTCCGCAAGGAGAATCCCAATCGACTCCGCTCCGAGCCCTCTGTGTGCTGACAACCGTACCGGGTCGATCGATACGCTCGAGACCTTGTCCAATTTCGCCATGAACTTGTCGACATCAAAATCCGCTAGATGCACCGACATATCGAACGCGCCCGCAAATAGGTACCTTTGATAGGTTTCAAAGTGCCCCATCACTGCCGGAACCATCGCCGTTACGATATGCTGCAGGCTATCCAAGGAATCTTTCGTGTACTCCCCGTTCTTCTTTGTTGGGAATTTTCGCGCGGCCAAGTCCACCGCGTCTTTTGCCTCAACGGTGTATTTGAGGAACGCAGTCCCAGGAGAGACAAGATAGTCTCCGTGCCCCACCTGAGCGTCGGTCGGGTCTGTCAGATATTGCTCAAACTCTTTCGTTTTTGGCGATTTTGCTGCCATAGAGCTGACCTTTGCGACCTAACGCCAAGGTAACGGGCCGCTTTGGAGCAGAGCCAAAGGCGGCGCGGAAAAGCGGTCCCGTTGACCGCCTTGTTAGAGTTCACTTGCGCGACGCCCGGCCAGGAATCATAAATTCTCGACCGGTTAATTCTGACGAAATTTCATCAATAAACTGCGACGGCGCAGTTTGAATAAATTCTGAGAGCAGCCAGTTGTGTTGGCAATCCAGGTGACGAGCGAGTTTGTCCGGCGTATAGCGGGACAGCTCGCTAAGCTTGTGCATGGCGGCAAAGGTCAACGTTAGCGAAGCCCTTTGAATGAGGCCTCCGACGTTACCGCCTCGCTTGAGATACCAAAGCCTCTGTGGGCCGTAGATGTAGTAGAGATGCTTTCTGAGGCGACGGTGGTAGTTGCGGTACCGCTCTAAACTTCTCGAGCGATCATTCGGGCGCCAGTTGAACCGAGGCCGAAACCGAAAAAGAAAACGCTCCGGGTCACCATGCTCCTGTTCGAAATCGGCTGGCAGCTTATTGATTGAGTGTTGATTAGCGTATTTCTCTCGAAATTCCCCGATAAACCAAGCTTGATGATTTGACGTTGACCTCACGATTTGGGGCGAAGAAATTGGCATGAAAATTTCAGCGCTAGCGCTGAACGTAATGTCGAAGGCTCGGTGGATATATGGAAGGTTGTACAAGACGTCCCGGAGTGTATAAACATCATCATTTGAAGTTTCGCCGAGGTGTGTGCATAGAGCTGCAAGGACGCCACCTGGCTTAAACTTAACCTTTTCATTCGACAAAGAGCTGGGGCCCGCAACCGTGTGCCCCGTGACTCCGTGAGCATCGCTTGCCTGAACACCCTTTGCGATCAGAAGCGCTTTTGTAGCGTTTAGAAAACAGTAGTAAGCAGTTAAGGGGGCGGCCGTTGCATCGAGACCTTGTGTGGCCTCGTAGAATGACTGCGCTTGCTCCCAGAAAAATCGGGCATTGTTCTTTCTGGCGCGCTTTAGCCAGAGGTCAACGTATTCCCAGGTATCCGTAACCAATACGGTCTTTTCTTTGAAAAGAGGCTGCGTGATAGCCCGATGAATGGTCAGAGGCTTCCCGTTAAGAGAAATATCGTTGAATGCCATGCACTCCCTCCCTGTGAACTCTAACTTAAAGTAGACACCCCAAAAAGGTGCGCTGCAACGCGTCTGGAAGGTGCCTAATCTGTGCCGGCTCGCAGGAGACGGCGTGTCTGGGCGACGTAAGGCGGATATTCGCACCCCAATGCCTCATGAAATGCACCTCGCTGCCTTCCACCAGATTCCGATTGGGCAAGCCCGTATGCATGTACCCGTGTCTCCGCATTGTCTACGTACACTTTTAGCTGTTTTGCCGATTTGCCTCAATCCCAACTGGCAATGGCCCAGGTCCCGCCCGCTAACTCCCCTTCACAGCATCAATGGTCACCTGATCGTAAGCCCCCCGCGCATCCATGACGGTCACGGTGTAGGTGCCGGGGCCGGGCACGCGGTAGCTGAAGGCTTCGTCCGGGCCGGTGGTCCAGATGAGTTTGCCGTTCACCATCCAGAAAAGCACGCCGTGCCCGCCCTTGGCGTTGAGGACGATGAAGGATGAGCCTGCGCCGGAGCCGGGCTTGATCAGGTCGTGGGGCGGCGCGCCGGTGATGTGGAGCACGTCGCCCGGCGGTTTGGGCTCCGGCGGGCAGGCGGGGTCCCACGGCGGCGGCGTGGATTGCTTGATGAGCTTGCGCGGCAGCCAGGGTTCCAGCATGAGCGGCCACTGGGCCACGTCGCGCGCCTGGCGCGAGGGGACGGGGCACTGGCCGCTCACGCGCTGGCCGGTGTCCGGGTTGACGTAGAAGCGCAGCACCCCGGCCGGGCGCGGCGAATCCGGCGCGTGCAGGGTGGGTGGGGTGCGCCCGTGCAGCGTCCAGGCGCTCAGGCGCTGCTGGCAGAAGTCGGTGTAGTTCGGATTCGGCGGCAGGCCCAGCGGCCAGCAGATGTCTTTCTGCACCACGCTGTCCGGGCGGTAGGCGTCGGGTGACCAGCCGCCCTCGCTCGGCAGCGCGGCCGCCACGCGGTAGAGCACGGGCAGCGGGGGTACCGGCTTGTAATAGGGCGGAATCGCGGTGCCGTCGGGGCGGCCGATCCACACGCCGATGGTGTACTGCCCGCTCAGCCCCACGGCCCACAGGTCGCGCCCGCCGCTGCTGTGCCCGCGCGCCCAGGCCAGGCGGTGGTCGGCGGACAGGGTGGGGTACTGGTTGCCGTCGTCCGGCGCCGTTTTGGCGGCGAGCATGGTGCGCGTGATCCAGGCGGCGCCGGGGGAGAGCAGACGCTGCTGCTTTTGCGCCGCGTCCGGCGTGAGGCGCGGCTTGCCGCTATCGCCCGCCCGGCCCAGCGCCGAGTAGGTGCGCACGAGCTGGCTCAGGCTCGCCTTGGCCCCTTCGTCCAGCACGGTGAGGTCCGGCGCGCCGCCGCCCAACACGTGCAGGGTTACGCCGGCTCTTTGCAGTTGTTGCACGAACGTGGCGGGCTTTAAGTGCGCGAGCACCTGCACGGCCGGGATGTGGAGCTCGCGCTTAACGGCGTCGGCAACGCTCACCGGCCCCAGGAAGCGGTTGTTGCTCGGGGAGGGAATGTAGTGGCCGAACGCGCGCGGCACGTCGGCGAGCAGGCTGGCGGAGTCGATCAGCCCGGCATCGATGGCGAGGCCGTAGACGAAGGGCGAGAGCACGCGCCCGACGGGGCGCGCCTTGTCCGTCATGTCCACGAAGGCGAAGTGGCCCTTCTGCGGGTAGACCGCCGAGCCGCGGTAGGCGCGCACGGCGAGGTCGCGGTTGTCCATCACCAGCAGGGCCGCCGAGGTGGCCGGGGGCAGGTGCTTGCCCAGATCGGAGAAGATGGCGTTGACGCTCTGCTGCAGGTTTTGGCTGATGGTGGTGTGGATGACCGCCGGCACCGGTTTGCCGGTGCCGGCGCGGGCGACCAGGCGGCGGCCGAGCAGCGGCGCCGCATTGGGATAGGCCCGGAAGTGCTGCGGCAGCGGCGCCTGGCGCGCCTGATCCACCGCGAAGCGCGTCCATGCCCCGCTGGCCGCCATGTGCGAGAGCACCCGGTCGCGCGCCTGGCGCGCCGCCTTCGGGTGCAGGTCCGGTCGCAGGCGCGTGGGGGCATCCGGCAGCGCCACCAGCAGGGCGGCCTGGGCGCGCGTGAGCTGGCTTGCCGGCTCGCCGAAGTAGGCGTAGCTCGCGGCTTCCACGCCCTGAATCGGGCCGCCGAAGGGCGACAGATTCAGATACAGCCCCAGGATGGTCTGCTTGGAGTTGTGCAGGGTGAGCTGCAGCGCGCGCAGAACCTGCTTGAGCCGCCCTGCGAACGTGGCGGGATGCGGCTCGATCAGGTCCGCCACCTTCATGGTGAGCGTGGTGACGTCGCCGTGATGCCCGTGCAGCAGCTCGTTCCACACCGCGCGCGCCAGCGCCAGCGGACGGATGCCGATGTTGTGGCGAAAGCCAGGGTCTTCGGTGGCGATCAGGGCCTGGATCAGATAAGGCGAGACCTGGCGCGGGGACACCGGATAGCGCCAGTCTCCATGGGCACCGCGCTTGACGTAGAGCGGCGCGCCGTTCGCGGCGACCACGACGCTGGATGTGGCGGCAGGCGGGGCGGGCAGCGGGTCGACAAGGTCGAAGGCGAAAAAGGCGCCGGTGAGGCTGGCTACCAGCACCATGACCGCCACCAGCACCGCTTTCATTTCTTCTCCCGATCCGCTGCGCGTCGAGCCGCTGCGGCCTGGGCCGCCGCGGCGCTGGAGCCTATGGTCCCGATAAGTGGGGCCTGTGCCAACCCCGAACCGTCAAATTCTAAACATTTTCTTTAAATAGTGCGCTTATGTGGATGAAGGACATGCCGCGATGCGTTTGCGAACGGGCTGCCCGACGAGCGCCGGCCGCGGCTCGCGCCGCAGCGCCGGTCGCGGCGCGCCCTTGTACAGGCGGCGTTCCGGGTCCGGGCGATCATGCGCGCCCGATTCGCCCGGGCTGGAAATTTTAGGTATGGTTCTGAAAAACCGTTTTCCGGCGCGCCGTGTCGCGCCATGCGCCCGGGCGGGCAGGCGGCCCGGCGCCGGACCTCGAATTAAGGTATTCATGCACGCGCGGGGCGAAGGCAGCATCATGCGCACGCCCGCCCGGCGCAGACTTCCCCGCGAGTGATCCGAGGACCGATCCATGAGCGAAGACAAAGATACCAACGAGCACAACGGTTTCTCCCGCCGCAGCTTTCTCAAGGCGGCGGGCGCGGCGGGGCTGGCCGCGGGGGCCGGACTGCCGCTGGACGACGCCTTTGCCGCGGCGGGTAAGCCCAAGCGCGGGGGGCGCCTGCGCGTGTCGGTGCCGCCGATCAAGTCGCTGGATCCGGTCAAGATGGACACCTCCGGCGCGATCGCCATCGTGCAGCAGGCGGCCGAATATCTGGTGTGGGCCGGCCCGGACCTCAAGCTGCGCCCCGTGCTGGCGGAGAAATGGAAGGCCGAGAACGGCGGCAAAACGTGGCTGTTCAAGCTGCGCGAGGGGGTGAAGTTCCACGACGGGCGCGAGATGACCGCGGATGACGTGGTGGCGACGTTCAAGCGCCTGGTCAACCCCAAGAGCGCGTCGGCCGCGGCGTCCCAACTGCCGTTTCTGAAGCCGGAGAACGTGGGCAAAGTCGACCGCCATACGGTGCGCTTCGACCTGGACCGCCCGGTGGGCGCCTTCCCCTATTACACGCAAACCTACAACGCGGTGATCCTGCCCGCGGACTACGACGGCAATTTCGCCACCCATCCGGTGGGCACCGGCCCGTTCCGCATGACCCAGTACAAGGCCGAGGAGAGCGCCTCTTTCGAGCGCAACCCGCACTACTGGCGCGACGGGCATCCCTATCTCGACGGTGTGGATATTTCGGTGTTCGGCTCGAGCCAGCCGCAGATACTGGCCCTGCAGGGCGGTAACGTGGATGTGATGCTGCTGTCGGGCTATCTGGACGCCAAGCCGCTGATGCCCAACAAGGACATCAAGATCATCGCCGCGCACTCCGCCGAACACCGTGAGCTGACCATGCGCGTGGACAAAAAGCCCTTCGACGACAAGCGCGTGCGCCAGGCAGTGGCGCTGTGCCTGAACCGCACCGCCATCATCCGCAGCCTGCTCGGCGGCAAGGCCGACATGGGCAACGACCACCCGATCGCGCCGGTCTACCCGGTGAATCTCAGCGTGCCGCAGCGGCACAAGAATCTGGCCCAGGCGCGCAAGCTGCTGGCGGCGGCGGGCTATCCGCACGGCTTCGATATCGACCTCTACACCGAGCAGTACGCCGAAGTGCCGCAGTACGCGGTGCTCATCCAGCAGATGCTTGCCGCCGCCAATATCCGCGTGAAGCTGCACGTCCAGCCGCAGAACGTCTACTACAACCACTGGACCGAGGTGACCTTCGGGCTCACCGACTGGACCACGCGCCCCACGCCGGGTCAGATCCTGTCGTCGGCGTTCATGAGCGACTCCAAGTGGAACGCCCCGCACTGGAAGAACAAGCAGTTCGACCACCTGGTCGAGCGCTTGCAGGCGGAGACCGACAAGGCCAAGCGCAGCCAGCTCGCCAACCGCATCGCGACCATCCTGCACGATGAGGTCCCGGCGGTGATCGCTTACTTCAAGCAGAATCTGCGACCGATGAGAAAGAACGTGCACGGCGTGGACGGCAGCATGTCCAACTATCTGGACCTGACGCGGGCCTGGCTGAGCTAGACGCCCGCCGCGCGCCCGCGCCGATCCGACGCCATGACGCGCTACGTGCTGCGCCGTCTGGGGCTGTTGCTGCTCACGCTGCTGGTGGCCTCCGCGCTCATTTTCGCGCTCACCTCGGTGCTCCCCGGCAACGTGGGGCGCATCATCCTGGGGCCTTTCGCCAGCGCCAAGGCGGTGGCCAACCTTAACCACCAGTTGGGGCTGGACCAGCCGGTGTGGGAGCGTTACGGCGAATGGCTGTGGGGCATCGTGCGCGGCGACTGGGGCAAGTCGCTGGCGCTGGAGGTGCCCATCCTGCCGCTGGTGGCCACGCGCCTGCTGCGCTCGCTGGGGCTGGCGCTGTTCAGTCTGGTGCTGCTCGTGCCCACCGCGCTCGCCGCCGGCGTGGTGGCGGCGCGGCGCCAGGGCGGGCTGTTCGACCGCCTGGTGTCGGTGGTGGGGCTGGCGATCGGGGCGATCCCCGAGTTCGTCACCGGGGTTTTCCTGATCTTCATCTTCGGGCTGTGGCTCAAGATCCTGCCGGTGCAGGCGCTGCCGCAGGGCCCGGCCGGGCTGGGCGCCTACCTGCTGCACCTGCTCATGCCCGCGGCGGCGCTCACCCTGCTGCTGTTCGCCTACCTGTTCCGCATGACCCGCGCCGGCATGGTGGAGGCGCTGGCCGCCGACTACACGCGCACCGCGGTGCTCAAGGGCTTGCCCGAGCGCGTGGTGATTCTGCGCCACGTGCTGCGCAACGGCGTGCTGCCCACGATCACCGTGATCGGTGCGCAGCTCGGCTGGATGGTGGGCGGGCTGGTGGTGGTGGAGACCCTGTTCCAGTATCCGGGCATCGGCAGCCTGATCGAGTACGCGGCGGTGAACCGCGATATTCCGCTGCTCACCGGCTGCAGCCTGGTGATCACCTTCGTTTTCGCCTGCTCCAACCTGATCGCGGATCTGGTGTACGCGGCGCTCAATCCGCGGGTACGGCATGCGCTGGGCGAGCGCGCTTGAGGCGGTGCGCCGTGCGCCCACCCTGGCGGTGGGCGCGCTCATGCTGCTCACCTGGGTGGTGACCGCGCTGGGTGCGCAGTGGATCGCGCCCTATACGGCGGTGCAGCTCAATCTTCAGGCGGTGCTGGCCGCACCCTCGGCGGCGCACTGGTTCGGCACCGACCAGTACGGGCGCGACGTGCTCAGCCGCGTGCTCTACGGCGGTTTCTACGCCCTGTCGATCGCCCCGGCTGCGACCCTGCTGGGGCTGGTACTGGGCGGCGCCATCGGCCTTGTCACCGCCTATTTCGGGTGCTGGGTGGACGAGGTGGTGATGCGCCTGCTGGATGCGGTGATGGCGTTTCCCATCGTGGTGCTGGCGTTGCTCGCCTTGACCGCTTTGGGGCCGTCGCTGGTCAACGTGATCATGGTGATCGGCTTCGTCTTTGCCCCGCTGATCGCGCGCACGGTGCGCGCGGCTGCCCTCGCCGAGGTGCGCAAGGAGTACGTGCAGGCCGCCCGCCTGCGCGGCGAGCACCTGCCCTACATCCTGCTGCGCGAGATCCTGCCCAACGTGAAAGGGCCGCTGGTGGTGGAGGGCACCATCCGCCTGGGCTATGCGGTGTTCACCTCCGCGACGCTGGGCTTTCTGGGCCTGGGCGTGCAGCCGCCCACCCCGGACTGGGGCCTGATGGTGAGCGACAACCGCAACATGCTCACCACCGCGCCGTGGACCGTGTTGTTTCCCGCGCTCGCGATCGCCTTCGTGGTGGTGGCCATCAGCCTGCTGGCGGACGGGCTCGAGGAGCTGACCGCTCGATGAGCGCGCCGCTGCTGGATATCCGCGGTCTGACCGTGACCTACCGCCGCCGCCGCGATGCGGTCACCGCGGTGCGCGATGTCTCGCTCGCCATCCGCCCCGGAGAGGCGTACGGGCTGGTGGGCGAGTCCGGCTGCGGCAAGTCCACGGTGGCCATGGCCCTGCTAGGGTATCTGCCGCGCAACGGACGCCTGGACCAGGGCGAGATCCGCTTCGAGGGCCGCGACATCGCGCGTATGGGCCCGGCGGAGCTGCGCGCCCTGCGCGGCGCGCGCATCGCCATCGTCTACCAGAACCCGGGGTCGGCCCTGAACCCGTCCCTGCCGGTCGGCCGGCAGGTGGCCGAGGTCTACCGCTACCACGCGCGCATGGGCTGGAGAGAGGCGCATGAGGCGGCGGCGGCCATGCTGGAGCGCGTGCGCATCGCCGATCCGCGGCGGGTGATGCGCCAGTATCCGTACCAGCTCTCCGGGGGCATGCAGCAGCGTGCCGTGATCGCGATGGCGCTGGCGGGCGATCCGGCGCTGCTGGTGCTCGACGAGCCCACCACCGCGCTCGATACCACCGTACAGGCGGAGATACTGGAGCTTTTCGACGGCCTGCGCGCCGAGCTCGACGCGGCGCTGCTGTTCATCAGCCATAATCTCGGCGTGGTGCGCCACGTCTGCGACCGCATGGGCGTGATGTACGCCGGCGAGCTGGTTGAGCAGGGCGGCGCGGATGCCCTTTTTGCTGCGCCGCGGCACCCTTACACCGCCGCGCTGATCGGCTGCGTGCCCGATTTCGGCGTGGTCAAGCACGAGCGGCCGCTGGCGAGCATTCCGGGAACGTTGCCGGACGCGGCGGCGCTGCCGTCCGGTTGTGCGTTCGCGGCGCGCTGCCCCATCGCCCAGGCGCGCTGCCGCACCGACCACCCGCCGCTGGAAGTGCTCGACGGCGCGCGCTTGAGCCGCTGCTGGTTTGCGCGCGACACCCCGGCCCCCGACGCGGGCATCTATGCCGACGAGCCGCCGCAAGCCGCTTCGGCGCAAGAGTCGCCCGTGTTCTTCAGTGTGCGCGATGTGCATGTGCGCTTCGGCGCGGTGCCGATCCTGCGGGGCATCGACCTCGATCTGCGGGCGGGCAGGACCTTCGGGCTGGTGGGCGAGTCGGGCAGCGGCAAGTCGACGCTGGCGCGCGTGCTGACCGGTCTGAGCGCGCCCAGCGAAGGCTCGCTCGAGCTGGACGGCGGGCGCTTGTCGGAGAAGGCGGCGGGGCGCACGGCGGCGGCGCGGCGTGCGCTGCAGATGGTGTTTCAGTCGCCGGACACCACGCTGAACCCCAGCCACCGCGTCGCCCATATTCTGCGCCGCGCGGTGCGCGTGCTCTCCGGTTTGCGCGGGGACGCGTTGCGCGCGCGTGCCCGCGAACTGCTCAAGGAGGTCGCGCTGGGCGACGAGGTCGAGCCCCGTGCCCCCGCCCAACTCTCCGGCGGGCAGCGCCAGCGCGTTGCCATTGCGCGCGCCTTCGCCGGCGACCCGAGGCTGGTGATTCTGGACGAGCCGACCTCGGCCCTTGACGTTTCCGTGCAGGCGGCCATCCTTAATCTGCTGATCGTGCTGCAGCGTCGTAGCGGCGTCGCCTACATATTCATTTCTCATGATCTGGCGGTCGTGCGCTACGTGTCCGACCGCATCGGCGTGATGTATTTGGGCGAGATTGTCGAAGAGGGCCCCACGGAGGCTGTCTTCGGCGGGCCCCATCATCCGTATACGGAGGCGCTGATCGCGGCGGTGCCGCATTTGCGCGCTGCCCCGGCACAGTCCGCGGTGCGGCTTCGAGGCCAGAGCCCAGGGCCCGCGCGCCGCCCCGCGGGCTGTCCGTTTCACACCCGCTGCCACCGCGTGCGCAGCGGGTGCGCGGAACGCGAACCGCCGTGGCGCGACGCCGGCGGCGGACATCACATCCGCTGCTGGATCAGCGTCGAAGAATTGACTTGTGTGCAAGCGGGGCACGACAAACAATGAGGCCGAAGGCCGGGGGGCGATGGCATGTTTCAGCTTCATGAGCAACTGGCCCGGGACTGCGAGCCGATGGGGCGGTTTCCGCTGTGCCAGCTGCTGCTCGTGGATGACTCCAATTATCCCTGGTTCCTGCTGGTCCCGAGGCGGGAACGGGTGTGCGAAATCTTCGATCTCTCGGTGACGGATCGCCACGAGCTGCTGAGCGAGTCGATGCTGCTTGCCGGCTGGCTGGCGCAGGAGTTCCAGGCCGACAAGCTCAATATCGCCACGCTGGGCAATCAGGTGGCGCAATTACATGTCCACTATGTGGTGCGCTATCTCGACGACGTGGCCTGGCCCAACCCGGTGTGGGGGCGGGTGCCGGCGCGCCCCTATGAGGCGCAGGAAATGGAGCAGATGCGCCGCCGCGTGTTCGCGGGCGCACTGGAAGGGCTGCGTGAGGATCTATGAGGGCCTGGCGCAGGCACTGGTGCTGGGCCTGTGCGCTCTGGCTGCTGGCGTGCGCGCCGGCGGCGGCCGCGCACAACGCGTGGGGCTTTAGCTGGCGCACTCGAATCGGCATCGACAACCCGTTGGTGGGGCGGGTGTGGGCGCCGGGCGAACAGCGCTTTCTGGCACCGATCGCGCTGGCGCCGCGTTTGCAGCAGGCGCGCTTCGTGCTGCTGGGCGAGCGCCACGACAATCCCGATCACCATCTGATGCAGGCCCGCCTGCTCAAGGCGCTGATCAATGCGGGGCGGCATCCGGCAGTCGCTTTTGAGATGATCGACACCAGCCAGCAGCCGGCTTTGCAGCACTTTCTGGCCACCCGGCCCCACCCGGCTTCGGCTCTCGGGCCGGCCGTTCACTGGGGGCAAAGCGGGTGGCCGCCTTGGCACGAGTACGAGCCCATCGCGCGGGTGGCGCTGGCCGCCGGGCTGCCGCTGGTGGCGGCGGAGCTGCCGGCGAAGCGCGTGCGCGCGGTCGTGGAGAAGGGATGGCAGGCGCTGGATCCCGCGCTGGTGCGGCGTTTGGGGCTGCGCCGGCCCTGGCCCGCGAAGCGCACGGCCGCCATGCGCCGCGAGATCAAGCAGGCCCACTGCGGTTTGCTGCCGGCACACCTGCTGCCGGGCATGGTGAAAGCACAACGCCTGCGCGATGCGTTCATGGCGGCACGGCTGCGCCGGGCGGCGACGTCCGGCGGCGCCGTGCTCATCACCGGGGCGGGGCATGCCAGAACGGATTACGGCGTGCCCTTGCACCTGCGCGAACACGGCGTTGCCGCCTCGCAGGTGGTGAGCGTGGCCATGGTTCAGGTGCGCCCCGGCGAGGCGCGCCCGCAGGCCTATGCCGCCGGCTTCGATGCGCCGCGGCTGCCGTTCGACTACGTCGTGTTCACGCCGGCCGTGCCCCGCGGCCATCCCTGCGCCAAGCTGCGCAAGGAGTTCCGCGGGCGCAAGGTCAAATGAAGGCGCGCGGCGCGCGGCCAGCCTCAGCGGCGCGTCAGCACCGCTGCCAGCTCCTCCAGCCCGGACGGGTGGGCAATGCGCCGCGGTGGCGCCTCCGGCCAGGCCCAGTGTTGTGCGTCGAACAGGGCGTGCATGGCGTCCAGGTCGCAATGAAACGGCGGGCCGCCTTCGCGGTGGGTCTGCATGAACAGCGCGAAAAGTTGTCCGCCGGGCTTGAGCCAGCCGTGCAGCCGGCGCGCGTAGTCGTCCCAACGGCGGGGCTCGAGGGCGCAAAGGCAGGTCTGGTCGTAGACTGCGTCGAAGCTGTCCGGGGCCTGCCAGCGCAGCAGATCGGCCTGCTCCACGCGCGCCTGCAGGCGCTCGCGCGCCAGCGCATCGCGCAGCGTTTGCACCGGCGTGGGGGCGAAGTCGATCGCGGTCACGTCGAAGCCGCGGCGCGCCAAAGCGAGGACTTCATAGCCGCGCCCGGCGCCGGGCACGAGTATGCGGCACGGCGCGAGCGTCCCGTCCTCCAGCCAGTGTTCCAGGGCGGGGCTGGGGCCGCCCCGATCCCAGCCCGTGCGCCCGGCCTGATAGCGGGCCTCCCAGTCGTCGTGCGAGATGTTGCTCATGGTTTTGGTGTGTCTCCGGGTTCGCGCGCCGCCGCGGCGCGGCGCTGGAGCTCGTTGCGCGCGCGGGCGCTTCGTTCCGTGGCCCAGGGCGCCACATAGTCGGGTTCGTCGAAGCGGTAGCCCAGGCGCTCGATGTCGGGGGCGAAGTGGCGGGCGACCAGCTCGGCCGTGGCGTCGCTGTAGTAGGTGCGGTAGTCCTGGTTGCGATCGCCCGCGCGGCGCTTGTGCGGCAGCGCCGGAACGGGCAGGTCCAGCCGGCGGCAGACGTGGGCGAAGTCGTCCGCCAGGTTTTCGTAGTGACCGATGAAGTCGACGATAAAGTTGCCGTGCAGGTCGCTTATGTAGTCGGTCTGAAGCAGGATGGAGGTGTCCACGTGGTACTGATAGGGGCGTTGCGGATCCAGCTTCCATTGCAGGAACGCGTCGAAGTCCGGCACGTGCGAAACCAGGTGCGGGCGCTCACGGCGCAGGTGGTGCCACGAGCTCACCTGCAGGTCCCAGGGATTGCGCACGAAGGCGAATTTGAACAGCGCGTCGAAAAACGGCTGGGGCAGCATCTCCTGCGCCGCGATGGCTTTGGCGTGGCGCGGGAACTTGATCCCCAGGCGGTGGCCGCTGGCCCGGCTCAGCCGGCTGGCGAGAAACCAGACCGCGTAGGCCGGCTCGCGCCGCCGGTAGCGCGCCAGCGCCGCGCGCACGCTGGTGCCGCCGGTCTTGGCGATGTGCACGAACAGGAAACGGTGTTTGATCGACAGCAGCATGAGCGGCGATGGTTCACTCGACAATCGGTGCGCAGCGTATGTGCGGGCTATCGATGCGCCGCTTCACCGGCCAAGCCCAAAACCTCTAGATAATGTGCCGCGGCGCGCTCCGCCGTATATTCGCTGACCGCCTGGCGTAAGATCTCGGCCGGCAACGGGGCCTCGAGCGTCGCCCGGATGGCCTTCGCCAGAGCGGCTGCATCGCCGACCGGCACGAGTCTACCATAGCGTCCGCCGGCCAGAATTTCGTCCGGGCCGCTGGGGCAGGCTGTGGCGACGACCGGCGTGCCCAGCGCCAGCGCTTCCGTGAGCACGGTGGGCGAGCCCTCCCATGCCGAGGACAGCGCAAACAAAGCCGCCCGGCGCAGGTACGGAAAAGGGTTGGCGATGAAACCGGGCAGGTCGAGCGCCTCGGCGACGCCCAGGGAGCGGGCCAGACGCAACAGGTCCGTGCGCAGATCCCCTTCCCCCAAGATGACGAGCCGGCACGGCAGGACGTCGCGCACAGCGGCAAACGCGCGCACCAGCGTCGCGAAGTCCTTCTGGCGCGTGAGTCGGCCGGCCCCGACGATGACCGGGAGTTCGCCCTCGCGGAACCACGGATGGCTGATGGGCTCATCGGCGTTTCGGTGCAGCTCGGGCGTGATGACGGGGTTGCGGATAACGGTAATGCGGTCCCCAGGCAGTCCGGTCAGCGACGCCGCGTCTTGCGCTACCCCCCCGGAAACCGCAATAACGCGCTCCACGTTGGCATAAAGCCCTGGCATGGGCTGGATGCGGGCCCAGCGTTGCAGCCGGCTTTTGTGCGCGAGCGCGGCATCGAGCGTGGTGTGCAGGGCGCCAACGAGCCGTGTGCCCGAGCGGGCGCGCCGCCGGGCGCGCACAGCGGTGCGGATCGCCCGGTCTTTCACTGCGAGCAGGGCCGGCGGCTTTTCGCGCGTCAGATAAGCCGCCACGGCCGGAGCCGCGCGCGTGGTGTGGACAGTGCCCAGATCGACGATATGCACCTCGCGCGGCAGGGCGGCGGCGTGATCACCGTCGAGACGCGTTGCCAGCAACTCGACCCCGGTTCCGCGTTCCACCAGTGCGCGCATGAGGTTGGCCATCATGCGCTCTACCCCGCCGTTACCGGAGAAGGCCATGAAGATGGGCACGCGCGGACGGTTTCCGGTCACGGATGCGACTCCGGCGTCTCCGCCGTGCGGCTGGCGTGAGCCAGCGCGTACGCCATACCGGCCCCGAACAGGATCAGTGCGATACCCCGCAGGAAGAAGGTGACATCGAAGAGACTGAACACCAGCTCATATACGAGGAAGGCCAGCACGGTGAGCACCACCTCTCCGGAGAATTCCGGCATGCGCCTGCAGGCCAGCACGCCGCGAACGAGCAAGAAGACGATTATCAGGCACAGGCCCGCGCCGACCAGACCCAGCTCCACCAGAACCTGCAGCGGCGTGTTAAGCAGGCTTGTGGATCTGTTACCCGCAGAGACCTGCTCGTTTAATCCCTGACGCTCGATGAGCGAGTATGCCGTGGACGGTCCCCAACCGAACACAGGCCTTTGCGCCCAGGCCTCGGCACCGAACAGCAGCAGCCGCAGTCTCATCCCGGCCGAGGTGTCATGGAGGCCGCTTTCCCCATGCTGCCGATACAAAGACAGTGCCTGGACTATGGGGGTGACCCGGCCCTTGAGCATGGGAGCGGTCGCGGCGCCGATGAGGCCTGCGCCGATCACCACTGCCACCACCGCGTGCCGCAGTCGGCGCGACCGGGTAAGGGCGCCCCACAAGTCCCGCATGTAGACGGCGGCAAGCAGCAGCGCGGCGACAGCCGTGGCAACCCAGGCCGAGCGGGAAGCGGTCAGGATGAGCAGGTAAACGCTCCACAGTCCGGCAACGAGCGACCCGAGACCGGCCCACGGCGCCAGTCGGTGCGCATGGCCCAGCGTCGCGGCGGGTATGGTAAGCAGAAAGACGAACGCGGCAAGCCCTGCGAGTTCGCCGCAGACGATGTGATCGAAGCCGAGCGTGACCATGTAGCGCCCGCTCAGGGCGGGCAAGGCATGGTGCCAGGGGAAGGCGAGCACGCTCTGCACAAGGAAGCCGAGCGCGTAGGTGACCATGAAGCGGGCCATGTGACGCCGGTGGACCCAGAACCAGTATCCGGTCAGCCAGAAGAAGGTTGCTTTGAGAAAATCCCAGGTGGTGGACCAGGGTCCCGGGCCGAAGCTCTGCGGCCAGATCTGGTAGACGAGCACGTAACACACAACGCCGCCGATCAGCCAGAAAAGCGGTTCCCGGAGCGTTTCGCGGACAACATCGCCCATGGCCAGCAGAGAACTCAGTAGCAACAGGCCTACCGCGATAGTGCACCCCGAATTACTGACCGGGATGGAGAAAGCGCCCAGATAAAGGCCTGCCATCGATAGCGGGTGCGCCCCGTATCGTCGGCATATCGCTTGCAGGTTGCTAGCGGGGTTCACAGAAGACCAACGGTCCGTCATGAGCGTGGGGCGTCTCCGGGACTCTGCGGCGGCCTGTGGTGCTCCGGGAGTGCACGCCGGGCCTGCGTGGGCAATGCACAGTCAGCATTCAGCGTCAGGACTTCCCCGGAGCAGGTGCGCGCGCGTGGCCGCGGCGGCGCATTCTCATGTTGTCCGTCCAGGCGTGCACAACGCCGATGACGAAGCAGACGAGGAAAAAGCCGTGACCTTTGATGTCGCGCCACTGCTTAGAGAACGCCACCCCGGCGTGCACGGAATACCTCACGTAGCGGTCGTAGCTCCTAAGCCGTCTCTTAAACTGTCCGGGCTCCGCATAAAGCCTCGAATAAATGTTGATTTCTTCCATGAACTGCAGCCTGAATGCGTGGGGATTGTTGACCCGCAGGATAAACGGGTTCGAGGACAGCCCGTCCCGCTGGTACTCTATGATCTGGACAATCTGATTGAGATACCGGAACTTGTATTTTAGTGCAATGCGCTTCCACACCACGGCTTCCGGCATGAACGTCTCTCCCGGAAACAGCGGGAAGGGATGCTCGCGCAGCACCCTGGTGAGGATGGCGTTGCTCTTGTCGCCGTCCACGCGGAAGCGCCGATAAAGCTCCAGGTAGTTGGAGTCGAGATAGCCGCCCTCCGCGGCGCTGCAAGGAAATTTCGTGCCCACGATGCCGCCGTCGGCGAGGCTGGCGCATAACCCTTCAACGCCTGCAAAGGCGTTTCGTTGCGATAAAGGGATGCTCTCCCAGGCGTTTTTGAACAGCGCCAGCGCCTCGGGCGTGAGCATATCGTCCGAGTCGAGTGTGACCGTGAATTCGCCCGTCACATGCTTGAGGGCGGTGTTGTACGCGGCGTGTTTGCCGCGATTCGACTGGCGAACGTAGCGTATCGGGAATTTGCCGGCGCTGATCCACTCTTGCGCGACCTGGAAGGTGTTATCGGTGGAGCCGTCGTCAACGATTAAGACATCAAAATCCCTCAGGGTTTGTTGTTCGACGCTGCGCAAAGCCCTGGGCAGCAGATGCGCCCGATTGTAGGTCGGAATGAAGACGGTGAAATCCATTCGGTTCGCTGGGGAGCGTCAGGCTTCGGCGCGGCGAGGTCGCGGGTACATCATCGCAGCGGCAGCGCCGAGCCTTGAGAGGCCGGGGACGCGCTTTCCGTCCGGTCCGCGAAGAGCGACAGGTAGCGTTGGGCAATCGCGGCGCTCGAGAAAGTCTTTGCCCTGGCCCTCAGCAGCGCCCCATCCGGCGGTGATGACATCGTGGTCTGAATCGCGCGCGCCAGAGTGTCCGGATCCCCGACCGGGCTAAGCGCTCCGTAGCGCCCATCCTCAAGGATTTCCCTCGGGCCGTGGGGGCAATCCGTTGCAGCGACAGGTGTGCCCACGGCCAGCGCTTCGGCAACCACATTGGCGAAGCCTTCGAAGGCTGAGGACAGGGCCAGCACCGTTGCATGGCGCATATAGGGGAACGGGTTCTCGGCAAACCCCGGCATGTCGACGTCGCCGCTGATGCCCAGCGAGCGCGTCAGGGTTTCGAGGTGTTGACGTTCTTTCCCCTCGCCCAGAATCACCAGCCGGCAGAGGCGATTGCGGCGCAGTTGCGCAAAAGCACGGATAAGGGTGCCGAAATCTTTCTGCGGTGCCAGCCGCCCGACCCCGAGAATGACAGGTGGCTGGCTAGGCGCAAACCAGGGGTGGTCCAAGGCGTGCGCCGCCAGGCGCTCCATCTCGTCGGTGACGATCGGATTGTAAATGACGCGTATGAGCGCCGGGGCGATACCCACGCGCTTGTGCAGATCCTCGGCCACGCCGCGCGAGACGGCGACGACGGCGTCTGCCCGGCCGTACGCGGAACGGATTTGATGCAATCTGTGCCAACGCTTGAGAGGGCCGTCGTCCTTAATGCCCGCCGATACGGTGTTGTGCTCGCTGACGTAGACCTTCACGGGTTGGCGCAGCTGACTGCGAGCGCGACACGCGACCATGTTGGCACGGTGGCTTGCGGCGAGGATGACGTCCGGGTGCCGGTGCCGGGCGTAGCGCGAGAGGGCTTTCACCAGGGTGCGCTTATGCTGAGCATGCAGGCGCTCGATGTTGACCGACGGGTCGACAGCGCCCACGGTCGGTTCACGCCCCGGTGGCGGGTAGACCAGCAGGTCCACGCCGTGGCCCTGGCGCGCGAACTCGTTGGCCAGATTTCTGACCACGGTCTCGATTCCGCCATGCTCGGGGGTGCCGCTGCGCCCGATAGGGCTGAGGATGGCGATCTTCATGGCAACGTCCGCGGCTCTCCTGCTTGCGTTCGCGCTTGCACACAGCGCCGCCGTGGCGGCCGAGGGCAGAGTATAGCGTTATTCACCTCAGGGCCCGAAAGCGCTCGGGTCAGGCGGGCGTGACGGCGTGGTCGATCAGCGTCATGACGCTCGCCAGGCTGCCGCGGTGGGCGCGCAGCACGGCGCGCGCCCTGCCGCGCAGGCGCTCCCGCTCGTCCGGTGCGTCGACGAGCCTGGTCACGGTTTGCGCCAGTGCCCGGCCGTCGGCGACGGCTAGAACGGCATCGGAGAAAGCTTGGCGCATGGCCTCCATGTTGAAGGTGTGCGGCCCCAGGATGATGGGGCAGCCCATGGCCGCGGCCTCGAGGATGTTGTGCCCGCCGGCCGGCACCAGGCTGCCGCCGACGAAGGCGAAGTCCGCGACGCCGTAGAAAAGCACCAGCTCGCCCATGGTGTCCCCCAGCAGCACGTCCGCCTCGGCGGCACCGCGCCAGTCCCGACTGCGGCGCGCCACACGCAGGCCCTGCTGCGCGCACAAGTCGGCGGCGGCGTCGAAGCGCTCGGGGTGGCGCGGCACCAACAGCAGGCGCAGATCGGGATGGGTCTGGCGCGCCTCGTTCAAGGCCGCCAAAACAATGCGTTCTTCGCCCTCGTGGGTGCTGGCCGCGAGCCATAAGGGCGCGCCCCCGAGGTCCCGACGCAGCGCCTGCGCGCGCCGCTGCAGCTCCGGCGCAATATCCACCTCGTACTTCAGGTTGCCGGCCACGACCACGCGCTCGTCATCCAGGCCCAGTGAGCGAAAACGCTCTGCATCGGCTGGCGCCTGCGCGGCGACGGCTGACAGGGCGTCGAGGCTGTCGCGGATGATGCGCCCGGCCCGGCGGTAGCCGCGCGCGGAGCTCGCCGACAGGCGGGCATTGGCCAGAATCAGTGGAATACCGCGGCGCGCGCAGGCATGGAAGAGATTGGGCCAGATCTCGGTCTCCATGATAATGCCGATCGCCGGCCGCACCCGGCTCAAAAAGCGGGCGACCGCGTCCGGCGCATCGAACGGGACATAGGCTTGTCGCACCCGGTCGCCGAACAGCGCACGCACGCGGGCCGAGCCGGTTGGCGTGGTGGAAGTCACCAAAACGGCGCGGCGCGGGTAGCGCGCCAGCAGCGCTTCGACCAGCGGCGCGGCTGCCACGGTCTCGCCGACCGAGACCGCGTGGACCCAAAGCGGCGGCGGCGTCGCGGACATCGGCTTTACCAGCCCCAAACGCTCGCCCCAGCGTTGGCGATACCCGGCGTTGCGGCGCGAGCGCCAAACCAGGCGCAACAGCACAAACGGCAGCGCGAGGTACCACAGGGCCGAGTAAATCAGACGCACAAATAGCCTGGAGGGGCGGAAACAGGCGTTCATGATAACGGCTCGCCGGTGCGATCGGCACATAGAAAACGCGGCGCGCGCCATGGAAATGATCCAGCCGGCGATCTGATAAACTCCGGCTCTGTTTTGCCCAAGGGTCACGCGTGTTGCCGTGGTGGAAGCCAGTCCGACCTTAATGCGGCCGCCGGCCCGCCCGCGGCTGTCCGTTCTCATGTACCACCAGGTCGGGGAATTCGACGCGCCGCACAGCCATCGCTCGGGCTATTGCCACGTGCGCCGGTTTCGCGCGCAGCTGGCCTATTTCAAGCACTTTGGCTACCACGTGGTGAGTCTGGACGACGCCTACGCGGGCCTGTTTCTGGGCCGGCCGTTGCCGCCGCGCCCCGTCGTGCTGACCTTCGACGACGGCTATCGCAACTTCTACGAATATGCCCTGCCGGCGCTGCACGAGCACGGCTATCCCGCCGCCGTGTTCGTGATCACGGACCTAATCGGCAAGCGTGCGGAATGGCTGGCCGAGGACGGCCGTGAGCCCTCTCCGATGATGGATGCGGCCATGCTGCTGGATGCCGAGCATCACGGCGTCACCATCGGTTCCCACAGCCGCAGCCACGCCAAGCTCTCGCGCATCGATCCGGTACGGATGCGCGAAGAGGTGAACGCCAGCAAACGAGCGCTGGAGGATCTGCTGGCCCATGAGGTCGGGCATTTCTGCTATCCGTTCGGGCGCTACCACGAGGCGGCGCGCGACGCCGTGGCCGAGGCGGGCTACCGCACCGGGCTCACCTGCATCCGCGGCGACGCCAACGAAGCCGACAATCCGCATGAGATCCCGCGCAAGGGGATTTCCTACGGAGACAGCGTGGCGGGCGTGGCCTGGAAGCTGCACATGAAGCGCAAGAAGAAGCTGGTGGATCACACCTGATGCGATCCTGGCATGTGCTGGGCGGCCGTCAGTTCGGCGGCGCCGACCAGTTCTACGTACGGCTCATTCAAGCGCTCAACGATTGGCCGGGCCACGAAGCGCTGGCGATCAACCGCCGCAGCTCGGCTGTTGCGGCGGCGCTCGACGGGGTCTGCGGGCAACGCCATCTGCCGTTTGCGAACAAATACGACCGCTATACGACCTGGCGCCTGCGCCATTGGATTCGCCGCGAACGCCCGGACGTGGTGCAGACCTACATGGGGCGCGCGACGCGCCTGACGCGCGTGCCCCGGGGTAGCAGGACGGTCCACGTTGCACGCCTCGGCGGCTATTACAAGATCCGGGGCTACTATGAGCACGCCGACGCATGGGTGGGCAACACACAAGGGGTGTGCGACTACCTGGTGCGCCAGGGGCTGCCGGCCGAGCGCGTGTTCAAAATCGGCAACTTCGTGCCCGAGCGCGATGGCGCGAGCACGGCGCGGGAAACGCAGCACCTGCGGCATCGGTTGGGCATCCCGGACGACGCGCTGGTGCTGTTCACGCTGGGCCGCTTTATCGAGGTCAAAGGGTTCGACGACTTGCTGGAGGCATTCGCGCGCGTACCGGCATCGTTGCAGGGGCGCCCGCTTTTTCTCGTTGTGGCCGGGCACGGGCCGCTCGGGCAGCCGCTGCATGCGCTGGCAACGCGCCTGGGTGTGCAACGGCGTGTGCTGTGGCCGGGCTGGCTCCAGCGGCCCGGGCCTTACTTTGAGCTTGCTGACCTGATGGTGTGCCCCTCGCGTCACGAGACGCTGGGCAACGTGATACTGGAGGCATGGCGCTATTCCAAGCCGGTGGTGGCGACGCGCACGCCCGGCGCGCTGGAGCTGATCGCTGCGGGCGAAACCGGCCTGCTTTGCGACGTGGGCGACGTCGACGCTCTGGCCGCCGGCCTGCAAAGCGCGCTCGCCGCCGAGCCGCAGGAGCGCGCGCGCCTCGGCCGCAACGGCCATGCCGAGCTGGAGGCTCACCATAGCCGCCAAGCCGTGGTGAAAGCCTACGCCGAGCTCTACGAGGCCTTGTGTCATGGGCGCTGAAGCCGTGTCCGCGCCCCGGCGCATCCTCGTCATCCGCCTGTCCGCGATCGGCGACGTGGTCATGTCGTCGGGCATGATTCCGGTGCTGCGCCGCGCCTATCCGGATGCCTATCTGGCGTGGATGGCCGAGCCCGGGCCGGCGGAGCTGCTGCGCGCCAACCCGCGACTGGACGAGGTGATCGTCTGGCCCCGGGGCGACTGGCGGCGGCTGTGGCGCGAGCGGCGGTGGCGGGCTTTAATGCGCGAGGTGCGCGGCTTCGCCCGCATGCTGCGCCGGCGGCGTTTCGATCTGGTGCTGGACACCCAGGGCTTGCTCAAAAGCGGCGTTTGGGCGTGGCTCACGCGGGCGCCGGAGCGCGTCGGCCTGGGCTCGCGGGAAGGCAGCCAGTATCTGATGACGCGCACCCTGACCCGGGATTACGACGACCGGCGCATCGGCTCCGAATACTACGCGCTCATGGGTGCGCTGGGGCTGGATGCAGGCGCATTTCCTCTGGATCTGGCGGTGAGCGCCGACGATGAAGCGGCCGCGGTCCGGCTGCTGCAAGAGGCTGGCGTGTCTAGTGCCTATGCAGTGATTGCGCCGTTTACCACACGCCCTCAAAAGCACTGGTTCGAGGCGCGCTGGGCCCAGCTGGGCGAGCAGCTCGGCCGGCGCCTGGGACTGGAAGCGGTCATGCTGGGCGGGCCCGGCGACCGGGACGCCGCCGCGCGCATCGCGCAGTCTTCGGCGATTCGCAACCTGGTGGGCGCCACCACGCTGCGCCAAAGTGTGGCGTTGATCCGCGGGGCGGCACTACTGGTGGGCGTGGATACAGGGCTCACGCACATGGGCACCGCCACGCGGCGTCCCACCATAGCCCTTTTCGGTTCGACCCGGCCTTACCTCGATCCGCCCGCGCCCGCCACCCGCATCATCTACGATGGTTTGCCGTGCGCGCCCTGTGGACGCAAGCCGACGTGCAACGGGGCTTTTACCTGCATGCGCCAGATCAGCGTGGAGCGGGTGCTGGACGCGGCGCAGGAACTGGTGGGGGGAGCAGCCGTATGAAGGTGCTGCACGTGGAAACCGGCATGAACCTCTACGGCGGTGCGCTGCAGGTGGCTTTTCTGGTGCGCGGGCTGCGCGCGCGCGGCATCACCACGGTCATGATCTGCCCCAAGGGCAGCGCCATCGCCGAAGCCGCCGCCGAGGATGTGGACGTGCTCCATACCGTACCCATGAGCGGCGATCTGGACCTCGCCTTCGTGCCGCGGCTGCGCCGCCTGCTGCGGGCCGAGCGCCCGGACGTCATTCACCTGCACAGCCGCCGCGGCGGGGACGTGCTGGGCGGGCTGGCGGCGCGCCCTCTGGGCATTCCCATCGTGATGAGCCGGCGCGTGGACAATCCGGAGAGCCGGCGCGTGGTGCGCCTCAAATACCGCCTGTACGATCGCGTCATCACCATCTCCGAGGGCATCCGCCGCGTGCTGCTGGCGGAAGGCCTGGCCGCCGACAAGGTGGTCTGCGTGCACAGTGCCGTGGACACGGACCTCTACCGCCCGCAAGCGGACCGTGCGTGGTTTCGCCGCGAATTCGGACTCGCCGAAGATCAGCTCGCCATCGGCATGGCCGCCCAGATGATCGAGCGCAAAGGCCATCGTGACCTGTTTGCCGCGCTGCCCGCGCTGGTGGAGGGCTACCCGCATGTGCGCGTGCTGCTGTTCGGCCAAGGGCCTTTGCGCGGGGCGCTGGAGCGCGAGGTGCGCAGCCGGGGCTTGCGGGATGTGGTCACGTTCGAAGGCTTTCGGCGCGATTTGCCGCAGGTGCTGCCTTGTCTGGATTTGCTGGTACACCCGGCGCGCATGGAGGGGCTGGGCGTGGCGCTGCTGCAGGCCGCGGCCTGCGGGGTGCCCATCGTGGCCGCGCGCGCCGGCGGCATCCCGGAGATCGTGCGCCCCGGTGAGAACGGCTACCTGGTCGAGCCGGGCGATCCGGCCGCGCTGTCGCGGGCGCTGGGCGAGCTCTGCGGCGATGCGCCGCGGCGCGCGTCGTTCGGCCAGCGCGGGCGCGAGATTGCGCTGCGCGATTTTTCCATCGATGCCATGGTGGAGGGCAACATGCGCGTCTACCGCGAGCTCACCGGACACGCGAGGGCGCTATAATGGCGGCGCGACACGGCGCGCCGAGGAGCATGCCAAGCATGGAGATTCTTGAGACGTTCGAGCATGTCGAAGCCTGGACGCGGCCCTTCGCGGATGCGGAGCGCGAGCGCGCGCTGCGGGCGCTGGAAGGCGGAAAAATACTCTATTTCCCCCACCTGGCGTACGAGCTCGGCGACGGCGAGCGGGCGTTTTTGACGCCGCAGTGCACCGACGGCAAGGCCAAGAACATCAGCTACGATCCGCGCGAGGATACGGTGCGGGGGACATCCCTGGAAGGCGAGGCCCGCAGCCGGCTGGCCGCCATGATGCGCCGCTATGGCGATACCGCCCAGCAGTTCCTGCGCGCGCTGATTCCCGCTTACCGCGACCATCTGGAGCGCGCCCGCACCAGCTACCGCCCGGTGGAGATCAAGGGCCGGGCATCGTCCAGCAACAAGGACGATACCCGCTTGCACGTGGACGCCTTTCCCTCGCGGCCCAACCATGGGCGGCGCATCATGCGCGTGTTCACCAATGTCAACCCGCGCGGCGAGCCGCGCGTGTGGCGTGTGGGGGAACCCTTCGAGTCGTTCGCGCGCCGGTTTCTGCCCACCGTGCCGCGCCAGGTGCCGGGCTCGGCTCGCCTGATGCATTGGTTCGGCATCACCAAATCGCTGCGCACGGCCTACGACCACACCATGCTCAACCTCCACGACCACGGCAAGCGCGACGACGAGTACCAGTCCACCGCGCCGCAGCAGCGCCTGGAGCTGCCGGCGGGCGCCACCTGGATCGTCTACACGGACCAGGTGCTGCACGCGGCTATGGCCGGCCAGTACGTGTTCGAGCAGACCTTCCACCTGGATGTGGACAGCCTGGCCCGCCCGGAGACCGCGCCGCTACGCCAGCTCGAGCGCCTGACCGGGCGCGCCCTGGCCTGAAGGGCGGGCGCCGTGCCGCTGGGTTCGCATGTGTCCGCCGCGGGGGGCGTGGACAAGGCGCCGCAGCGCGGCGCCGACATCGGCTGCGAGTGCATTCAGGTGTTCACGCGCAATCAGCGCACCTGGAAAGCCAAGCCGGTGGGCGAGGACGAGGCCGCAGCCTTTCGCGAGCGCCGACGGGCCCTGGGGATCGCCCCGGTGATGTCGCACGCCTCCTACCTGATCAACCTGGCGGCGCCCGACGAGCGCACCTACGAGCGCTCGTGCAAGGCGCTGGGCGAAGAGCTGGAGCGCTGCCATGCGCTCGGCATCGAGCTGCTGAATTTCCATCCGGGGGCGCACCGCGACAGCGGTCCGGACGCCGGCGTCCGACGCATCGCGGATGCGCTCAACGGCCTTTGCCGCGATCACCCGGAGGCCGTCGCCGAAGTCACCCTGGTGCTCGAGAACGTGGCGGGGCAGGGGACCACGGTGGGGCGCACGTTCGAGGAGTTGGCGCAAATCATCGAGCGGCTGGACCGGCCCGAGCGTTTCGGCGTCTGTCTGGACACGGCGCACGCCTTCGCGGCCGGCTACGCTCTGCATACCGGGCGCGGCTGGGATGACATGTGGGGCCAGTTTCAGTCCTGCCTCGGCATGGAGCGCCTGCGTGCCTGCCACGTCAACGACTCCAAGGTGGCGCTCGATGCGCGCAAGGACCGACACGAGCTGATCGGGCGCGGCGAGATCGGACCCGCCGCGTTCCGGCGGCTGGTCACCGACCGGCGCACGCGCGACGTGCCCATGTTCCTGGAGACACCGGCCGGGCCGGCGGGATGGGCGAAGGAGCTCGCCTGGCTGCACCAGGCCGCGGCGCGTAAGCATCCGTGCCTGCCTGACATAGAGGCGCGCGGGCCGCGCCTCTAGTGCTCGGCGCCTGCCCGCAAGCCGTCGGGCAGCACCCGGGCGCAGCTTTTCAGCCGCGGTAGCGGTCCATGGAGGCTTCGATTTCGGCGCGCGCCGCGTCGGCGTCCTTCCAGGCGTCGACTTTAACCCACTTGCCCTTCTCCAGGACCTTGTAGTGCTCGAAGAAGTGGGTGATCTGGTCCTTGAGGTGGGCCGGCACGTCGTCCACGTTCTTCACGTGCGCGTACAGGTTGTTGCTTACCTTGTCCACCGGCACGGCCAGCACTTTGGCATCCTCGCCCTTTTCGTCGCTCATGGCGAGCATGGCCACCGGCCGGCACTTGACCACCGCCCCATGCACCACCGGGAAAGGCGACCATACCAGCACGTCGACCGGGTCGCCGTCGTCCGACAGGGTCTGCGGGACGTAGCCGTAGTTGCAAGGGTACGACATGGACACGTTCATGAAGCGGTCGACCTGCAGCGTGCCCGTCTCCTTGTCGATCTCGTACTTCACCGGGTGACTGTTCTGCGGGATTTCGATGATGACGTTGATCTCGTCGGGGGCGTTGTCGCCCGCCTTCACTTTGTCGAAGTTCATGGGATGCTGCTCCTTGGGGTCGAAACGAAACCGGTTTGCCCGGGCCGGATTGCTAATCCCGGGTTCTACAGCGAGAACTCGCGCCCGGTGCGTTTGGGCACGGGCGTGTTGCGCAGCCGAACGTACTGCGGCAGGCCGTGCGCGAACGGCGGCAGATCCTCGCCCGCGACCAGCGGCGCCAGATAGCGTCTCGCCGACGCGGTGATGCCGAAGCCGTCCTCGGTGATGTAGTCGCGCGGCACCGCGCGCTCCGTGTTCGCCACGCGCGCGAGCTCGACGGCGTCGATATGCCAGCGGTAAGGCTCGTCGGCGTCGCGCACGATGACCGGCATGACGGCGTTGCGGCCGGCGGCGGCCATTTCCACGGCCGCCTCGCCCACGGCGACGGCCTGCTCGACGTCCGTTTTCGACGCGATGTGGCGCGCCGAGCGCTGCAGATAATCCGCCACCGCCCAGTGGTATTTGTAGCCCAGGCGCTCCTTGACCATGGCGGCGAGCATGGGGGCGAGCCCCCCGAGCTGGGCATGCCCGAAGGCGTCGCGGGAGCCGCTTTCCGACAGCAGTTTGCCGTCCGCGTCGCGCAGTCCCTCGGACGCGACCACGACGCAGTGCCCGTGGCGCTGCACCGATTCGCTCACGCGGCGCATGAAGCGCTCGACGTCGAAGGCAATTTCGGGGAAGAGGATGATGTGCGGCGCGTCGCCGGGCTCGCGCCCGGCCAGGCCTCCCGCCGCGGCGATCCAGCCGGCGTGCCGGCCCATCACTTCCAGTATGAAGACCTTGGTCGAGGTTTTGGCCATCGAGGCGACATCGAACGCGGCTTCGAGGGTGGACACGGCCACGTACTTGGCCACGGAACCGAAGCCGGGGCACACGTCGGTACAGGGCAGATCGTTGTCCACGGTTTTGGGGATGCCGATGCAGGTGATGGGGTAACCCAGCGCTTCCCCGAGCTGGGACACCTTGTGCGCGGTGTCCTGCGAGTCGCCGCCGCCGTTGTAGAAGAAATAGCCGATATCGTGCGCCTTGAAGACCTCGATCAGACGCTCGTATTGGGCCCGGTCCTCCTCCAGCCCTTTGAGCTTATAGCGGCACGAGCCGAAGGCGCCGGCCGGCGTGTGGCGCAGCGCCGCGATCGCGGCCTCGCTCTCCTGACTGGTGTCGATGAGGTCTTCGGTGAGCGCGCCGATAATGCCGTTGCGCCCGGCGTAGACCTTGCCGATGTGCTGGGGGTGGCGGCGCGCGGCCTGGAGGACGCCGAACGCGGACGCGTTAATCACGGCGGTCACGCCGCCCGACTGCGCGTAGAAGGCGTTTCTGGCTGTCATTTCGTCCGCTGCTCCGTTCGCGGTGGAGTGCGTGATCGCAAAGCGCCAAGGATACTGGAAACGGGCGGGCAATCCTACGCCCGGCGCTGCTCGCATTGACGCGGACGATGGCGCCAAGTAATTTTGAAATTCCCTTTCGCTGGCGGCTTCGCGCCGCCGCGCCGGTCAGGGTCGGCGCCGAAGGCGGGGCGTCGTGCCCGGCGGCGACGTGTCAGGGCAGCGCTTACGCCCGCATCCGATGTCGGCGGGCCGATGGACCGGGCGGGTCGTGACAGGGCGGGCTGCCCCTTCCCCCGAGGGCTGCAGTGGCCAGGTGCGGCGAACGGCGGCGTTTGCAGGCCGCAGTCTAACAATCGACTGTCGAAGAGGCGAAGCCTATGCGTATCGTATTGCTGGGTGCACCGGGTTCCGGTAAGGGCACTCAGGCCAGGAAGCTGATGGAGCGCTATGGTATTCCCCAGATCTCCACGGGTGACATCCTGCGCCAGGCGGTGACGGACGGCACGGAGCTCGGCCTGAAGGCCAAGAAGGACATGGACGCCGGGCGCCTGGTGGCAGACGCAATCGTCGTGGGGCTGATACGCGAGCGGCTCAAGGAGGCGGACGCGCAGAAGGGCTTCGTCCTCGACGGCTTCCCGCGCAGTCTGCCGCAGGCCAAAGCGCTCGATCGCGAGCTGCAGAAGCTGGGTCAGCCGCTGGACCACGTGCTGCTGATCAGCGTCGAGGAGGAGGCGCTGATGAAGCGCCTGACCGGACGGCGCACCTGCAAGGAATGCGGGCACATGTTCAACGTCTACTACAATCCGCCGCAGGTGCAGGGCGTGTGCGACTTGTGCGGCGGCGAGCTGCAGCAGCGCGATGACGATAACGAGGACACCATCATCAACCGCCTGCGCGTCTACCAGGAGCAGACCGAGCCGTTGGTCGACTACTACGATGCCCAGGGGATACTCACGCGCATCGACGGTGCCGGCGGCATGGACGAGGTGTTCGAGCGCGTGCGCATGGCCGCGGGCGGCTAGGGCAGGGACTCGGGTGCGGCGGCCGCGTTCTGCCGGGCCCGCAGCCCCCGTGTGGCGGGGCTTTAGTCCGATGCGACCAGCCGCACCCGGCCGTCCTCCACGCCCAGATTCAGCCGGCCTTCCAGTATGTCGAGGAGCGCCCGCCCGCAGATGCGCCCGCGCCAGCCTTCGAGCAGCGCCAGATCGCGCTCGCCCAGCACCAGGCGCTCCAGGTCGCGGCGGCTGGCGAGCGACCCGGGGCTCAAGTCCCGCCCGCCGGCCAGGGTCCGCAGGGCGGCCATCAGCAGGTCCACGGTCGGTTCCTGCTGCGGTTGAAGCTTTTGCGGGCGCGCCGCCAACGGTTGCGGCTCAACCTGAGCCCCCGCTGCGACGAGCGCGAGCAATTCGCGGCCGTCGCGCTGGGCGATGGCGGCGGGCAGGCCGCGGATACGCCCCAGGTCGTCGGGAGCGGCCGGCTGGCGGCGGGCCAGATCGAGCAGCACCTCGTCCTTGAGCACCCAGCGCCGGGGCCGGTCGAGCGCCATCGCGCGCTGCTCGCGCCACTGCGCCAGGCGCAGCAGCACCTGCTGCTGGCGTGGTTTGAGCTGCATCCAGCCCTTCACGCGCCGCCACGCCGTGCCCGGGTCCGGGCGGTAGCGCCGCGGGTCCGCCAGGGCGGCAAAGTCGTCCTCCAGCCATGCCAGGCGCCCGCGCGCCTGCAGGTCTTCGCTTAGCCGGCTGTAGACGCCGCGCAGGTAAAGCACGTCGTCGGCGGCGTAACGCAGCTCGGCTTCGGACAGCGGGCGCCGCGCCCAGTCGGCACGCGTGTGCACCTTGGGCAGCTCGACGTCGAGCAGTCCCTGTACCAGCTTGGCGTAGCCGCACTGGTCTCCGAAACCGGCGAGGGCGGCGGCAATCTGGGTGTCGAATACGGGCGCCGGTACCCTGCCGGTTAGATGGTAGAGCACCTCGAGATCCTGGCCGGCGGCATGGAAGACCTTGCGGATGTGCGGGTCGAACAGCACGTCGAGAATGGGGCCCAGATCGTCGAGCGCGATGGGGTCGATGCACGCCACGTTTGCTTCCGTGGCGATCTGCAGCAGGCACAGGCGCGGGTAGTACGTGCGCTCGCGCATGAACTCCGTGTCCACGGCGAGCCAGGACGCCTGGGCCGCGTCGGCGGCGAAGGCGGCGAGCGCCTCGGGCTGGTCGATGAGCAGTGGCAGCATTGGGGGATGGCGTGGATAAAGCGGGGATTATCCCGCGTCCCCCTCGTCGGGCACAATGCGCGTGGGCCACTCGCCGAACAGCGCGTTGAGGTCGACGGAATCGGCCCGGCCCACTGTGTGGCAGTGCTGTTCCAGCCATCGACCGGCTTGGACGCGTCCCTGGCGGAACAAGTGCTCGAGAAATTCCTGTTGGGTGTTGAGGCGGCTGTGCGCCGCCAGGCTGCGCATCAGGGCGTCGCCCTGGATGATGTGGAAGTGGCTCTTGCGCAGCAGGCGCTCCAGCCGTCCCAGCGGCCAGCGCGCCGTGCGGCGGCGCGCTTCGGCGACCAGGCGCATCTCGCGCATGAAGCTCGCACTGAAGGCGATTTCCGCCTCGCGGGCGCGGATGGCGTCGGCGTCGCGCGGCACCTCCGCGCGCGCCAGGGGCAGCAGCAGTACGGCGACGATATCCGCCGCATCGCAGTCGTAGATGAGCGGGAAGATGGCGGGGTTGGCGGTAAAGCCGCCGTCCCAGTACGCTTCGCCGTCAATGGTAACGGCGTGGTGTAGAGTGGGCAGGCTCGTCGATGCGAGCACCGCCTCCAGCGTGAGTTCGTCTTCGGTGAACAGGCGCAGCCGCCCGGTCCTGACGTGGGTCGCGGCGATGAAAAGGCGTACCGGGCTGTGTGCCTGCAGCCGGCGGAAATCCACCCGTTCGCTGATGAGCGCACGCAGCGGATTGAAATCCATCGGGTTCAACTGGTAGGGCGAAAATACGTTGAGCAGCGCCATGGTCCCGCGCATGGCCGGGGCGAGCCATGGCGGTTCGGCCTCGTGCGCCGCGGGCAAGGGCAGTTTGAGCGCGGCCCCGTGCCAGAACTGGCGCAGGCGTGCGCGCGCCGCCTCGCGGCCGCCCTCCGCCAGGCCGGCGGCGAGCAGGACGGCATTGACCGCACCGGCACTGGTGCCGCTGACCGCCTCAAACTGCAGGCGCCCGTCCTCCAGCAGGCGGTCGAGCACGCCCCAGGTGAACGCGCCGTGGGCGCCGCCGCCCTGCAGGGCCAGATTGACGCGTTTAGCGGAGGTTGTTTCGGTCATGGATGGATCCTGCGCTGCTGTCGGGGCCGGGTCCCCTCATGCCCGCTGCCGGGAGTGCCGGCCAGTATGCCTGAGCGCGGTTGCGCGGTCGTGACCAGCGACTATCATGCCCGCGTGGTATGCGCCGGCCGTTCACGGTGGCGGCGCCTGCTTGGCGGCACGCCCCGGTCGGGGCAAGCTTTTGGAGAACCGCATGCTAATGGATACGCTCCGGGCCACGGCGGGCATCCTGGTTTTGCGTGCCGGGCCGCAGGATCTGCCGGCCTCGCCCGCGCTGACCCTGGGCGCGGTGGTGCTGTACCTGGCTGTCAATCTGCTGACGCTGGATCTGCCGGGTGCGCCGCTCCTGGCCGGCTTCGTGCAAAGCGTGGTTGCCTGCGCGGCGTTGGCCGCTTACACACATGCCCTGCTGAAGCTCAAGCATTGGCCCGAGCGCTTTGGCCAGACCTATAGCGCCCTACTGCTTACGGGCAGCGTCTTCACTCTGGTGGCGCTGCGGTCCATGGCCGAAATCGTCCCCTATATGCACGGCAAGCAGAACCCGCCCGCGCTGCTGACGCTGGGCGTCGCCGCTCTGCTGTTCTGGCGGCTGGCCGTGGTGTCGCACATCTACCGCCATGCGCTGGAAATCTCCATTTGGCGCGCGCTGGGCGTGGTCTTACTGTACGACTTTCTGTTTCTGCTGGTGATGAGCGCCATGGCCACCATGGGCCTGTTCGGCCACGCTTCCGGAGGCCACTGAGGTGCGTATCCACGTTCTCGGTATATGCGGCACCTTCATGGCCGGCCTCGCCGCGCTGGCACGGGAATCGGGGGTCGGGGTGAGCGGCTCGGATGCCGGCGCTTATCCGCCCATGAGCACGCAGCTCGCCGAGCAAGGCATCGAGGTGTGGTCCGGCTACGACCCGGGGCATTTGGAGCCCGCACCGGACTGCGTGGTGGTGGGCAACGTGATCTCGCGCGGCAACCCGGCGCTGGAGGCGGTGCTCAACCGGGGCCTGCCCTATACCTCGGGGCCGCAGTGGCTGGCGGAGCACGTGCTCGCGGGGCGCCATGTGCTGGCGGTCGCCGGCACGCACGGCAAGACCACTACCGCGAGTCTGCTCGCCTGGATTCTGGAGCACGCCGGGCTTGGCCCGGGCTTTCTCATCGGCGGCGTGCCGGCGAATTTCGCGTGCTCTGCCAGGCTCGGCACAGGACCTCATTTCGTGGTCGAGGCCGATGAATACGACACCGCGTTCTTCGACAAGCGCTCCAAGTTCGTCCACTACCGGCCCCGAACCTTGGTCCTCAACAACCTTGAGTACGATCATGCCGATATTTTCCCCGATCTCGCGGCGATCGAGCGCCAATTCCATCACTTGGTCCGCACGGTCCCAGGCCAGGGACTGATCGTCACGAACGGCGCGGATGCCAGCCTGGCGCGGGTGCTCGAGCAGGGCTGCTGGACGCCGGTGGAGCGCTTCGGCCCGAAGGGCGCTTGGCAGGTGGAGTTGCTGACCGCGGATGCGAGCCGCTTGCGCGTGCGCCATCACGGCGGCGAAGTGGGCGAGCTAAGCTGGCCGCTGCTCGGCCGGCACAATGCGAACAACGCGCTGGCCGCCATCGCTGCGGCGGCGCACGCTGGCGTGGCGCCGGACCGGTCGCTGGCGGCCTTGGCCGGCTTCCGTGGCGTGAAGCGCCGCCTTGAGCTGCGCGGCGAGGCCGGCGGCGTCAGCGTCTACGACGACTTCGCGCACCACCCGACGGCGATCGCCTCGACGCTGGCGGCCGTGCGCGCGGCGCGCGCGCACGGCCGCGTGCTCGCGGTGCTCGAGCCGCGCTCCAACACCATGCGCATGGGCGTGCATGAGCACGCACTGGGCGCGTCGCTGGGCGCTGCCGACGGGGTGTTCGTCTATGCCCGCCCCGATCTGCAGTGGGATCCGCGCGCGGCGTTCGCCGCCCTCGGCGCGCGGGCGCAATTGTTCGACATGCTGGACGACCTGGTGTCAGCCGTGGCCGGCGCCGCGCACGCTGGCGATCGCGTCGTGGTGATGAGCAATGGCGACTTCGGGGGCGTGCACGATAAGCTGCTCGCGGCGCTGCGTACGCGGCGGCCCCCCTGAGGGACGGGTAAAGCCGGCGGTCATCTGCGCAGCCGGATATGGCCGCCGGCGTGCTCGACCTCGAGCTCGCCCAGGGCCGACGGATCCTGCGACAGCCAGATGAGTTCGCGCACGCGCAGCAGCTCCGCGTCCGCGGTCGCCACCGCCCGGCGCAGGTAGCCAGCCTGGGCGCGGAGCGCGTCGAGCGCTTCGGCGCGGGAGACCTGACGGAAGGTGACACTCTGCCCCGGCCGTGCTTGGGCGATGCGCCACTGGTCGGCCGAAATCAGCGTGGCGATGGCCGGGTAGCCGCCGGTGGGCCCGTGGTTCGGCAACAGGGCGATGGGTTGGCCACCCGCGGGCACCTGGAGCGCGCCGGTCGCCATGCCCTCGGAATGCAGCTCGCGCGCGTCGGCCCGCTCCAGGGCCGGGCCTTGCAGGCGCACGCCGGTGCGGTCGGAGGCGGCGTCCACCCGATAGGCTTCGCTGAGCAACCGCTCCAGCGCCGAGGTGGTGAACCAGTCGGCCCGCGGCCCGGGCAGGATGCGCAGGGGCTGCTCCGTATCCAGCCGCCAGGGGCGGCGCAGGTAGCGTGCGTGTCGAAGTTGCGCGGCGCGGATGGGCAGGCGCTGGCCGTGTGCCAGCGGCGGGGGGCCGAGCCCGGCTAGCGTGTCGGTTGCACGGCTGCCGAGCACGCGCCCGACGCGGATGCCGCCGGCCACGGCCAGATAGGTGCGCAGTCCGCTGCTAAGCGCTCCCAGTGACAGAACCTGGCCGGCGCGCACCGCGACGGTCTGCTCCATGGCGATGGGCACGTCGTCGACATGAGCGGCAAGCCGGCCCCCGGCGAGCGCGATCACGGCGTCCTTCTCGAACGCGAGCCGCGGGCCGGTCAGCGTGATCTCGAGCGCTGCCTCCCGTTCGCGGTTGCCGGCCAGGCGGTTGGCCAGGCTGAGGGTGAACGGATCGGCCGCGCCGGCGGCGGAGACCCCCAAATGGGCGAAGCCCGGGCGCCCCGGGTCCTGCACGGTGGTGAGCGTGCCCGCGTGCAGCACGCGCATGCTCACGTGCGTCTCCGAAAGCGCACGCGATCGCCCGGCGCCAGCTTGGCGGGCGGGCGCTTGGTGGGGTCGAACAGGGTCACGTCGGAGTGGCCCAGGATGCGCCAGCCCCCGGGCGTGGCCCGGGGATAGACCACGGTCATGGGCCCGGCGATGGCCACGGAACCGGCCGGAACGCGCGTGCGCGGGCTGTCCAGGCGCGGCACGGACAGCGCCGGATCGAGCCCGGTCAAGTAGGCGAAGCCGGGCGCAAAGCCGAGGAAAGCCACGTCGTAGGTGGCCGCGGCGTGGCGCTCGATGATTTCCGGCACCGCGAGTCCGGTGACCTCGGATACCGCTTCCAGGTCCGGGCCGTCGTAGGTGACGTCGATGACGATCTCGCGGGCCTCGCCCGTCTCGTGCGCTGGCAGTTCCCACGCCGGGATGGCGGCTGCGAGCTCGTCCAGATCCAGCGCTATCGGATCCGCGACGATGAGCAGCGTGGACAGACCCGGCACCAGATCGCGCAGGCCAGGCAGGTTTTCCTGCAGCAGCCGGGCGCGCAGGCGATGAGCGAGCGCGGTCTCGCCGGTCTCCACCAGCAGCGCGCTGTCGCCGGCGCGGCGCACGATCACGCGAACGCCTTGATCTCGACGCCGGCCTGCTGCAGGCCATCGCGCACGGCGCGTGCGAGCTCAACGGCGCCCGGCGTGTCGCCGTGCAGGCACAGAGTGCGCGGCGCCACGGCGATGTCTTTACCGCTGCGGGTGGTCACCAGACCCTGCGTGGCCATGTGCACCGCGCGCTCGACCACGCGGCCCTGCTCGTGGATAACGGAGCCGGGCTCGCGCCGCGGCACCAGTTTGGCGTCATCGCCGTAGGCGCGGTCGGCGAATGCTTCCAGCACAACGGGCACGTCGGCAGCCTGCGCCGCCTGTTGCGCGACCGAGCCCGGCAGCGCGAGCAGGGCGAGCCCGCCGTATTGGCGCAGCGCTTCCACCACTGCCCGCGCTTCTTCTTCACTGACCGCCGTGCGGTTGTAGAGCGCGCCGTGGGGCTTGACGTAGGCCACGCGCGTGCCGGCGGCGCGGGCGAAGGCTTCCAGCGCGCCGATCTGGTAGAGCACGTCAGTGGTGAGCTCCTCCGCCGTCAGGCTCATCGCGCGCCGGCCGAAGCCGACGCGGTCCGGGTAGGACACGTGCGCACCCACCGTGACGCCGCGTTGCGCGGCGCCGGCCACGGTGCGCGCCATGATGCGGGGGTCGCCGGCGTGGTAGCCGCAGGCGATATTGGCGCTGGAGACGATGTCCAGCAGCGCCATGTCATCGCCCATGCGCCAGGCGCCGAAGCCTTCACCCATGTCGCTGTTGAGGTCGATCATGATCCGCTCTCCTGCTGTATGGTGGGCGCGGGCGTCCGGCACACGCGTCGCCGCCGGTTCACCCGCGCCGCGGATTCGGTGGTCAGTATGCGTTTTCCGCGCTGCCCGCGTCATGCCTGCACGGCGGCGGCCGGCTTGATCGGCGCACGCGGGGTGTGGATGCTAACCGGATGTGAGTCGCGGTCGCGAGGAAACATCGGGGTGAATCTGGCCTACCTGTTGCTCAACCGAGCGCGCGCGTGCCCGCACAGCCCGGCGGTGTCGGTGGGCGAGCGCCCGGTATGGACCTACGCTGGTCTCGCCGCGCGCACCGCGGCCATAGCCGGTGCGCTGCGCACGCGTTTCGGGCTGGTGCCGGGCGAGCGGGTGGCGCTGGCCATGCGCAACACGCCCGAGTTTTTTGCGATGCTTTTCGCCTGCTGGCATGCCGGGCTTTGCGCGGTGCCGGTCAATGCCAAGCTCCACGCACGCGAGCTGGCCTACATTTTGGAGGACTGCGGTGCGCGGCTGTGCGTGGCCACGCCCGAACTGGCCAGCGCGCTGGCGCCCCACGCGCCCGGGCTGAGCGCCTTGCAGGCGCTGCTCTCGGTCGATGACGACGCCTACGCTGCCCTGGGGCACGCCGAGCCTGCCGCGCTCGCGGACGTGGTGGCGGCGGCGCCGGCCTGGCTGTTCTACACCAGCGGCACCACGGGCCGGCCCAAGGGCGCCGTGTTAAGCCATCGCAGCCTGTTGTTCATGACGCACGCCTATTACGCGGACATCGACCAGCTAGACGGGCGCGACCACATGCTGCATTTCGCGCCGCTGTCCCATGGCGCCGGTTTGTTTTCGCTTGCGCATCTGGCGCGCGGCGCCCACCAGGTCATCCCCGAGTCCGCCAGCTTCGATCCCGCCGAGTTCGTGGCGCTGGTCAACCGCTACGGGCGCGCATCGCTGTGGGCCGCTCCCACGATGATCACGCGCGTGCTGGCGCATGCGGATGCGGGCAGGCTGAATCCGGCGCGCCTGCGCACGCTGGTCTACGGCGGCGGGCCGATGTACCTGGCGGACCTCGAGCGGGCTCTGGACTGGCTGGGTCCGCGCCTGGCCCAGATCTACGGTCAGGGCGAAAGCCCCATGACCATCACCGCGCTGGACAAGGCGATGCACGCCGGGCCCGCGCATGCGCGCCAGCGGGCGCGCCTGGCCTCGTGCGGCACCGCACGCACGGGCGTGGCGGTGCGCGTGGTGGACGAAGACGGCCGCGACTGCCCGGCGGGCGAGGTGGGCGAGGTCGTCACCCGCAGCGACTGCCTGATGAGCGGCTACTGGGCCCGCCCGGACGCCACGGCGCGAGCGCTGCGCGATGGCTGGCTGTGGACGGGTGATCTGGGCTTTATGGACGACGCCGGGTTTGTCACGCTCAAGGACCGCTCCAAGGACGTGATCATCAGCGGCGGCATCAACATCTACCCGCGGGAAGTGGAGGAGGTGTTGCTCACCCACCCGGGCGTGGCCGAAGTGGCGGTCGTCGGCGAGGCGCACCCCGACTGGGGCGAGCAGGTGGCCGCATTCGTGGTGGCCGCACCGGGCGGGCCCGAACCCGACGAACGGGCCCTGGATGCGCTGTGTCTGCAGCGCATCGCACGCTTCAAGCGCCCGCGCCGCTATGTGCGCCTGGATGCCCTGCCCAAAAACAATTACGGCAAAGTGGTGAAGACCGACCTGCGGGCGCGGCTGACGCCGCGCTGAACCTGCCCTACTCGAAGTCCTGCGCCAGGGCCGCGCGCGTGGCTTCGGGCATGACCGCCATGTGCGCGTAGTTGTCGTGATGGATGCCGATGATCACCTCGGTGCCGGGCTCGCGAAAACGCCGGATCTGCTCGTCGCCGAACGGGAAGTGGATGAACTGTACGCTGGACGCCTTGCCTTCGGGCGTGGAGCGCGACTGGTCCTCCTCGGCGACGCCCTCGATGGTCTCGCCCGCGAAGCGCAGCCGCGCTGTATGCTCGACGCCGCCCAGATGCTCCAGCACGCGCTGTCGCCGAGTGCGGTCGTCGATCTCGAACATCAGGGTCGCCACCAGCTCGTGCCCGTCGGGCACGAGCGGGTTGTAGGCGTCCAGCTCGTCCCGGGTCTGCGCCTCGCCGCCTTGTTCGATGTAGAGCATTTCCTGGATCTGCAGCCACATGGTGTCGAAGTTCTCGAAGTAGAAGGTGGCGTCCGGGCCCACCTGCACGCGCCGGTCCTTTTTCAGCTCGGCCACGCGGGCCTTTTCCTGCTTGCGCCGCCTAGCGTAGTCGTCGACGGGGATGAGGTCGGCGCGGCTGATCTCGTGTTTCATCGTTACCCTCGAGTGGTTCGTTCGCAACAACGGCCTCGATGGGCCGGTCCCGAAAAAAACAGTGATGGGCTCACCCGCGCTCAGGCGCCGGCGTGCAGGCCGTAAGCGCGCGCGAACAGTTGGATCGGATGCTCTGCCTGGCGCGGCGGCTGGTCGTCCTCGTCGTCGCGCCGCGCCATGCCCTGCACGATGTGCTCCTGCGCCAGCGGGCACTCGGAAGCCAGGAAGGTCTTGCCGCTTTGCGCGATCTTGCGCGCCACCGGTCGCCCGACTTTGAGCGCGACCTCGAAATTCTCCTTTTTGACGCCCCACGAGCCGCCGTGGCCGGAGCAGCGTGCCACCAGCTCCACGTCCGCCTCGGGAATGAGCTTGAGCAGTTCCTGCGCCTTGGGGCCCATGTTCTGCGCCCGGGCGTGGCAGGCGAGGTGCAGGGCCACGCCGCCGGACAGCGGTTTGAGGCCCTCGGCCAGTCCTTCGTTGCGCGCGATCTCGACCACGTACTCGGCGGCGTCGCGCGTGGCCCCGGCGAGCTTTTCCACGCCTTCGTCTTCGGGCAGCAACAGCGGCCACTCTGATTTGAACATGAGCGCGCAGGAAGGCACCAGCGCGACGACGTCGTAGCCTTTGTCGATCCACGGCACGAGCTCTGCGGACACGCTGCGCGCGTGTTCGGCCACGCGTTCCAGATTGCCCTGCTCGAATTGCGGCATGCCGCAGCAGCGCGGGTAGACCACCTCGGTCTCCACGCCGTTTTTGGCCAGAATGGCCTGGGTCGCGGTGCCGATGCCGGGGTTGTTGTAGTTGCCAAAGCAGGTGGCGTAGATCACCGCCTTGCGTCCGTGCGCCGGCGCCTCGCTATTGAGCGGCGGCGCGTTGCGTGCGCGCTTGACCAAGGTCTGGCGGTGAAAGCGCGGCAGAGCGGCGTCGCGGTGGACGTGGGCGATTTTCTCCAGCACCGGACGCGTGAGCTTGTTGTCGGTGCGGTTGGCCCAGTTGGCCAGCCCCTCGAAGGCACCGCCCAGGCGCCCGTTGCGGTCGGTCTCGGTGAGCGCCTTGTCGATGCTGCGGATGCGGCCCTTGCGGTACTGCACGGCGCGGTGGCGCAGCATCAGGTGCGGGAAGTCGATGCCGAATTCGTGCGGCGGCACGTACGGGCACACGGCCGTAAAGCACATGTCGCAAAGCGTGCACGCGTCGACCACGTGGCCGAAATCCTCGCTCTTGACCGAGTCGAGCTCCATGGTCTCGGACTCGTCGATCAGGTCGAACAGCCGCGGAAAGGAATCGCACAGATTGAAGCAGCGTCGGCAGGTGTGGCAGACGTCGAAAACGCGCCGGGTTTCCTTGTCCAGGGCTTGCTCGTCGTAGAATTCGGGGTTCTGCCAGTCGATGGGATGGCGGGTCGGTGCGCCGGTGCTGCCTTCGCTCATGGTGGTCTCCCTACGGTTGGGCGGCTGCGCCCGCAACGGATGGAACGCGGAACGGCGGGATCAGGAAGGGCGGGCGGCGAGGCGGGGCCGCGCCGCCCGGACCGGTTAAGCCTCCATGCCGTCCAACGCTTTCTTGAAGCGCCCGGCGTGCGAGCGCTCGGCTTTGGCCAGCGTCTCGAACCAGTCGGCGACCTCGTCGAAGCCTTCCTCGCGCGCGGTGCGCGCCATGCCCGGGTACATGTCGGTGTACTCGTAGGTCTCGCCGGCGATGGCGGACTTCAGGTTGGCCTCGGTGTCGCCGAAGGGCTCGTTGGTGGCCGGATCGCCCACTTCCTGCAGGAACTCCATGTGACCGTGGGCGTGGCCGGTCTCGCCTTCGGCCGTGGAGCGGAACACCGCCGAGATGTCGTTCTGGCCCTCCACGTCCGCCTTCTGCGCAAAATACAGATAACGGCGGTTGGCCATGGACTCGCCGGCGAATGCTTCCTTCAGGTTGTCGGCGGTCTTGGATCCTTTGATCGATGCCATGATGATGCCTCCTCGAATGGGTGACAATGACGGTCGGGCAGCGGCGGCATGGAGCATGCTGCTGCCGAGACCGAGTGTGCTCTAGCAAGCGTTACAAGATGTAGCACACTCGCCCTGAGGAGGCAAATTTTTTGGAATCGTTCTAAATCACTGACCCGCGTGGGCGCGGCTGCCGACGCGGATGATGATATCGACGCGCCGGATGTCGGTGCCGGCGGGCGCCGGCGGCAGGTCGTTGACGCTGAGGCGGTCGCCGGAGATGTCCTCCAGGCGGCCTTCGTCCTCATGGAAGAAGTGATGGTGCTCGCTCAGGTTGGTGTCGAAATACGAGCGTCCCGGATCGACGACGACCTCGCGCAGCAGCCCGGCGCGGGCGAACTGGCGCAGCGTGTTGTAGATGGTGGCGAGAGACACCGAGATGCGCGCTTCCAGCGCCTCCTGGCGCAACTGCTCCGCGCTCAGGTGGCGGTCACCCCGGCCGAAGATGAGCTCGCCCAGCGCAAGCCTCTGGCTGGTGGCGCTGAGGCCCACGGCGTGTAGCGTTTCGCGCAGTTTGTTCGGCGTATAGTTCATGACGCGGCCCATCGACGCTGCAGCGCAACCGGGAGAGGCGCTGCGAATGCAAATATCGACGACATGATATCAGTTGGCCCGGCGGCGGGCGATTGCCGGCGCCATTGGCATCACGCGAGCAGCTCCACGACCTCGGACAGGGACCCCACGGTATGGTCCGGCGTAACGCCCAGTTCCTCGAGCTGGCCGCTGCCTCGTTGTATCCAGGCCACCTGGAACCCGAAGGTCTTGGCGCCGGCGACGTCGAAGCCGTTGGAAGAGACAAACAGCACCTGTTCGGCGGGGACCCCGAGCTGCTGCTCGGCGTAGCGGTATGCGCGCTGGCTGGGCTTGAACACCTGCACCGGCTCCACGCTGATGATGTCGTCGAGCACCGGTGCGAGTCCGCCGTTGTGCACCAGCGGGCGCAGCATCTCCGGGTTGCCGTTGGAGAAGATGGCGCGATGGTGGCCGCGCAGGGTGCGCAGGGCCTCGATGACCTCGGGATAGGGCTGCAGGTTCAGATAGGCTTGCATGAGTCCATCGATGACCGCCTCATCCGGCGGCAGCCGCAAGCGCTTCATGGCGTAGACCAGGCTCGCCCGGGTCAGCGACCACATGGACTCATAGCGTTCCATGAGCGTGACCAGCCAAGTGTACTCGAGCTGCTTGACGCGCCAGATTTCGGACAGTGCCGGGCCTTTGTCGGGAAATTGGGCGTTGATGGCTTCCACCACCGAGTGCACGTCGAACAGGGTGCCGTAAGCGTCCAAGGCGAGGGCGCGGACCGTCATGGGGCCTCCGAGGCTCGGTCAGTGCGGAAATGCTTTCAGATTATCCGCAAGGGCGTGCGCCGGCAAATGCATGCTTTGCTACAATCCCGTGCTGAACCCGCAAGGCCGCGCGAAGTCCAATGCGCGTGGCGGCCCGCGGCGCCGGCAACGGCCGTTTTCCCCACCATACGACAAACAAGGGTTGGCACTTTGAACCGCATATGCTTGCTCGCGCGCCTGGCGGCGCTGCTCACGCTGGTGATGGGTCTGCAGGGTGCGGCGCTCGCGGCGTCGCCCACGCTCAACATGCCGGTGCCCAGCCCACCGCAGTTCCAGGCTTCGAGCTATGTGCTGGAGGATCTGCACAGCGGCGACGTGATTGCCGCCGATCACCCGCACAAGCAGATCTATCCCGCAAGCCTGACCAAGCTGATGACGCTCTACATCGTCTTCTCCGACCTGAAGAGCGGACGCATCAGCCTGGACGACACGGTGCACATCGACAAGACTGCCTGGAAGACGGGCGGCTCGCGCATGTTCCTGCCGGTGGGCGCGAAAGTGACCGTACGCGAGCTCATCCGCGGCGTCATCGTGGATTCGGGCAATGACGCCGCCACCGCGCTGGCCGAATACGTGGGCGGCAGCGAGGCGACGTTCGTCACCTACATGAACCGCTACGCCAAGCGGTTGGGTATGGCCGGCACCCACTTCGTCAATCCCACCGGCCTGCCCAACCCGCAGCACTACACCACGGCCGCCGACCTGGCCAAGCTCACCCGCGCCCTGATCCGCAACTTCCCGGCCTATTACCACTTCTTCAAGCAAAAGACGCTCACCTATAACCACATCACCCAGCACAACCGTAACGGGCTGCTGTTTCAGGACCCCAGCGTCGACGGGCTCAAGACCGGCCACACCCAGGAAGCGGGCTATAATCTGATTGCCTCGGCCGTGCGCAACGGACAGCGCCTGATCTCCGTGGTCATCGGTACCGGCAGCGCCCATGCGCGCGTCGACGACAGCGAGGCGCTGCTCAACTATGGGTTCCGTTTCTTCACCACGAAGAAAGTGTTCGCGGCGCACTCGGCGATTGCGCATGCGCATGTCTGGGACGGCGCGCGCGACCAGGTGGCGCTAGGCCTCGGCGCGCCGCTCTATGTCACCTACCCGCAGAGCCAGACCGGCAAGCTCAAGGCCCAGGAGCAGCTGCCCGACCGCATTATGGCGCCGCTGCGCCAGGGCGAGTCCGTGGGCAAGCTGATCGTCACCCTGGGCGGCAAGACGCTACGCCGGAAGCCGTTGCACGTGCTCAAGGCCGTACCCGAGGGGGGACTGTGGACGCGTCTGGTGGACAGCACGGAGTTGTTCTTCGACGATCATCTGTAGTCGACGCCGCTGTGGCCGCCCCGGCGGCGGGCATGGCCGATCTGGATAAGTTGCTGAATGCACTGATCAGCGATGTGAACAGCCTGCGCGAGGCGGCGCGCACGCCGTGAGGGTGGTTGCCGCGGTACGTGCGCGCCGGCGCCGCCTGGTGTTGCGTGGCGCGGGCTAGTGGAAAGCGCCGTCATGGCTGCCATGGCCGCCGGGTCCGGGATGGTAGATGGAAAACAGGAACGGAAAGTGCGCATTGCCATGTGCGGTGCCGCCCGGTCGCGCGGGCGTGGGCGTCGGGTCGAGACGGGGCAGCGTCGCGGGGGCGCCAGGGGCACGGGTGTAACGCAGTCCGAGGCCGTCGAGCAGGGCTTGAAGGTGGCGCCAGCGCAGCGCACGCTTCGGCGCGGCGCAGACATAGCCGAAGAGCAGCTTGCCGGGCCAGTCGCGCGCCACCCCGGACGGGAAGTCCCAGCGGGCCTGCAGCGCGGCGCATCTCCGGTGTAGGCGCTTGAGCCGGTAGCGCTGAACGGTAAACGCGGCAAGGGGGCTTCGGACAGTGCGCTTTCCGCCCCAGGCCAGCCCCGCATGCCGATTGATGGCCCAGGTGCGCGCCAGCCGCTGCAGCGAGCCGCGGTAGCGTATGGCGCGCTGGAAACCCAGGGCGTTAATGAACACCAGCTCTGCCTGCATCCCGTGGGCCCGGTACAGGAGGTAGTCCTGGTTTTGGCCGACGCCGCCATAGCGCACGCCCGCAGGTGTGACGGCGGCGAACGGGGCGGCGGCCCAGACCACGTGGGTCGAGCTGCGCGGGACGGGAAACAGCGCGTGGCGCTCGACAGGGGCGCAGCCGGACATAATGCCGGCAAGGGCGATCGCACACAGGGCGCGGCGGCAGAAGCGCATCGGTGAATCCCCCGATCGCTTGGGCATGGTTACGACAGCTTAGCGCAAGCGCCGCGGGGCGGGTCCCCGCAGGCGCGCAGCGCGGTACACTGTGTGGTGTGCCGTGCGGTGGCACGGCGGAGGCTGTCTGCGGGGTGGGTGATGGACAAGCTCTACACGCCCATTGACGGCGCGTCATACGCGGAGCTGGAAAAGCTGGCCATGCACCGCGAGCGCTGTCGGATTGTCTTTCGCGCCGAGGGGCTGCCGACCATTCGCACCGGCGTGATCCGCGACCTGCTTACGCGCCCGGGCGAGGAGTTTCTGGTGCTCGCGGACGGCACCCAAATCCGCCTGGATGCGCTCATGCGGGTCAATGGCCGCCGCTACTCCCAGGGCTTTTGAGCGCCCGCGCGGCGGCGTGAACGCTGCGGTTGAGCACGCATTGCACGCCCGGCGCGTGGCGCTGGTCGCCGACACGCACGGCTATCTGGATCCGCGCGTCGCCGACGCGGTGGCCGGCTGCGAGGTGGTGCTGCATGCCGGCGACGTGGGCGGCACGCAGGTGCTGGACGACTTGAAGGCAACCGGTGCGCGCGTCATGGCCATACGCGGCAACAACGACGTAGAGGCCAAGTGGCCGGCATCGGAGGGTGGTGTCTTGCAGGCGCTGCCCGGGCGCCTGGAGCTGCAACTGGCGGGCGGCACGCTGGTGGTGGTGCACGGCGATCGTTACCGTGCCAAGGCGCGCCATGCGCGCCTGCGGCGGGATTTCGCCCGTGCGCGTGCCGTGCTGTACGGCCACAGCCATCGTCTTTGCTGCGATACCGCCGCGCAGCCCTGGATTCTCAACCCGGGCGCGGCGGGGCGCGTGCGCACGTATGGCGGCCCCTCCCTGCTGCTGCTCACGGTGGACCGCGCAGGCTGGCAGGTGCGCCCGGTTCGCTTCACCGGCAAGCGCTGAGCCGGCGCGGCGGAAGCGTAAGGAGGGCGTTATGGCTATCCGGATTAAGCGAATATACCAGCCCGCAACGGCAGAGGACGGGGTGCGCGTGCTGGTCGACCGCATGTGGCCGCGGGGGCTTTCCAAGGAGCGCGCGCGCGTCGACCACTGGTTCAGGGAAGTCTCGCCATCGGCGCCCCTGCGCAAGTGGTTCCGCCACGACCCGGCCAAGTGGGACGGGTTCAAGCGCCGCTACTTTGAGGAACTCGATCAGGCCGCGGACGCTGTGGCGCAGTTGCGCTCGCTCGCCAACGGTCAAACCGTGACCCTGCTGTATGCCGCGAAGGACGAGGAACACAACAACGCCGTCGCCCTAAGGCAGTATCTTCAGAGATCGTGAGCGCCCGGTTCAGCGCGGCAGCGCGCGGCCCTCGTACATGAACGTCGCCGGCTTCGGGCCGCGCATGTAGCCGGTGTCCAGATGGTCGAGGGTGAAACCCGAGCGCTCGATGAGGTCCCCGATCGGGCGGTTCAGGTGGCAGCCGCCGCTGATGCGCGACCACATCGGGGTCAGCCGGTTCTGCCATTTGCGCACGCGCCGCTGCGGAGCCAGGCCGTGTTCCACGAACAACAACTGACCGTGCGGTTTAAGCACCCGGTGCATTTCCGCAAGCGCGCGCCCCACGTCGGGTATGGAGCAAAGCGTCCATGTCGTGACCACCGTGTCGACGCTGGCGTCTTGCAGCGGGATGGATTCGGCCGTGCCCTGGATCAGGCTCACCGACACGTCAGGACGGGCGGCGAGCCGGCGGCGGGTGCGCGCGATCAGCGCCGGTGCGGGCTCCAGGCCGCCGATGCTGGCGACGCGGCCGGTATAAAAGGGCAGGTTGAGTCCGGAGCCCATTCCGATCTCCAGCACGCGGCCCCGCGCCGCTGCCAGCACGCGCTGGCGATAAGGGGCGAAACGGTGGTTTTTCATCGCCCAGTCGCAAAGTCTGGGCAGTACGACGGCTTCATAGAAATGCATGGCCTCGTTCTCGGACAAGCGGGCAACGTGCTGCCGCCAGCATCTCACACAATGCAAATCGCAGGGCATTTAATGGGGACCCCGAAAAGCTGTCCTTGTGACAGTTTTTCGAGCGGTACTTCCTGTGCCACAGGGCGCCCCGAGTTTTTCGAGGTGCCCTAACGCGGCTCGGGGGCGGCGCGCCGGCAGGCTTTGCCCACGGCTATCCTGCGATTGACAATTGTGGCCGGGCTCGCTTAGTGTACAGTTAACACTAAGGTTGTCCGGCGCTCACCCATGCCCTTTCTGTCCAGCCTGTACGGCTCGTCGCTCGCCCTGCTGACCGACCTCTATCAGCTCACCATGGCTTACAGCTACTGGGCGACGGGATGCCGGGAGCGGGAAGCCGTCTATCATCTGTTCTTTCGCAATGCGCCGTTCGGCGGCGACATTGCGGTGGCCGCCGGGCTGGAGACGGCGGTGGAATTCATCGAGCGGCTGCGCTACAGCACGGACGATCTGGACTATCTGGCGACGCTGACGGGCGCCGACGGCTCCGCGTTGTTCAGCCGGGGGTTTCTGAGCTATCTGGGGCGCATGGAGTTTGACTGCAACGTGGACGCCGTGCCCGAGGGCACGGCGGTATTTGCCGGCGAGCCGTTGATGCGCGTGTCGGGCCCCATTATCCAATGCCAGCTCCTCGAGACCACGCTGCTCAACATTCTCAACTTCCAGACGCTGATCGCCAGCAAATCGGCGCGCGTGCGCCAGGCGGCGGGCGACGACACGGTGCTGGAGTTCGGTCTGCGTCGGGCGCAGGGCGTGGACGGCGGCATTTCGGCATCGCGCGCCGCGTTTGTGGGCGGTGCCGATGCAACGTCCAATGTTCTGGCGGGGAAGCTGTTCGGGATACCGGTGCGCGGCACGCACGCGCATAGCTGGGTGATGGCTTTCGACAGCGAGGTGGAGGCGTTCGACGTCTACGCCGAGGCCATGCCGCACAATGCCATCTTTCTGGTCGACACTTACGACACGTTGCAGGGGGTCCAGCGCGCGATCGAGGCCGGCCGGGCCTTGCGCCGCCGCGGCTTCGAGATGGGCGGGATCCGGCTCGACTCCGGCGATCTGGGCGAGCTGGCGCGCGAGGCGCGCCGCCTGCTCGACGCGGCCGGGTTCGAGAACGCACGCATCGTCGGCAGCGGCGATCTGGATGAGTTCCGCATCGCCGCCTACAAGCGGGCCGGGGCGCCGATCACGGTGTGGGGGGTGGGTACCAAACTGGTGACCGGTGACCGTGATTCGTCGGTCAATGGGGTGTACAAGCTCGCGGCGGTACGCGACCCGGGGCAGGCCTGGCAATACCGCATGAAGCTGTCTGCCACGCCCGGGAAAATGACCACGCCCGGCATCCTGCAGGTGCGCCGTCATGCGCAGGCGGGCGTGCCGGTAGCCGACGAGATCTTCGATCAGGGCACGGTGGGCGCCGAGCACCGGCGGTTCAAGCTCGACGGCGCCGATGCGGCCGCCGAGGCCCTGCCGGCCGCCGACGGCCATCAGGATCTTCTGGTGCCGGTCTTTCGCAATGGCGAGCGCGTCTACGAGCCGCCCGAGCTGACCCGGGTGCGCGAATATGCCGTCGCGCAGTTCCGCCTGTTCGCCGGGGTGGATACGGCGCACTACCCGGTGGGGCTGGAGGCCCGGCTCGATCAGGCCCGCGAGCGGCTTATCGCCAGCGCGGGCGCCTGATTCTCCCGCACGACGGTCGGGCCGCGGGCCGCATGGCGCTGAGCGAACGGCATCCACGCCCGGCATTGACGGCGGACTGCGTGGTCTTCGGCCTGGATCTGGAGGCCGAAGCCCTCAAAGTGCTGTTGGTGCGCCGAGCCCGCGGGCCGTTTCGCGGCGCGTGGGCGCTGCCGGGGGGCTTCGTGGCGCCGGGCGAATGCCCGCAGGCGGCCGCGGCGCGCGAACTCGAAGAGGAAACCGGGCTGCGCGACGTGTTCCTGGAACAGCTCTATACGTTCGGCGAGCCCGGGCGCGACCCCCGCGGGTGGGTGGTGAGCGTGGCGAGCCTGGCGCTGGTGCGGCTGGATGCGCAACAGCCCGTCGCTTGCTCCGATGCCCGCGCCGTCGCGTGGCAAGACGCGTATGCGCCGCCGCCGCTGGCGTTCGACCACGGCCGCATCCTGGACACCGCGCTCAAGCGTTTGCGCGGCAAGATCCGTTACCAGCCCATCGGTTTCCGCCTGCTGCCGCCGAAGTTCACGCTCTCCCAGCTACAGACCCTGTACGAAGTCATCCTCAGGCGCAGGCTCGACAAACGCAACTTCCGCAAAAAAATCCTGTCCATGGGGATACTGGAAGAGCTGGACGAGACGGAGCGGCGCGTTGCGCACCGCGCGGCGCGCCTCTACCGCTTCGACCCGGCGCGCTACGAGGCGTTCTGCGAGCAGGGTGCAGCGTTCTCGCTCTAGGCGCGGTCCTCATGTCGATCGCCGCCGCGGATTGTTAAAGTATTAGGGTAAATGGTGATTCGGGCCTGACAAGGCCCTGCGCCCCATCGCGCTCGCCTGAGAGCGCGGCCGGCCGGCGCCGAGACTGCGAACAAATCGAGACAGACCTTGGAGATCACAGGTGAAAGAGGTTAGCGAATCCCTTCTGGCCGGGCATGAGAAGGGGAGTCTCAAGTGTCCGGAATGCCTATGGGGCTATCCCCAACCCTGTCCGTGCGGCGGCGTCGTGCACGGGGCCAAGGTGCGCGTGCACAGGGACGCTTTCGTCACTATGAGCGAATGCGACCGGTGCGGCGGGCATCGCTAGGAGCACGCGCGAGGTTTCGCAGCAGGCCGGCATAACCTCGCTGGGGCGCGCGGCCCTCGGGCCGGATGCTACAGAATAGGAGGTCGAAGCCATGGCCATGAATGTGGCTCAGAAGCTGATCCGCGCCCACCTGCTGCAAGGTGAGATGCGCCCGGGCGAAGAGATCGCCCTGCAGATCGACCAGAGCCTGACGCAGGACGCCACCGGCACCATGGTGATGCTGGAGCTCGAGGCCATGGGCGTCGAGCGCGTGCGCACCGAGCTGTCTGCGCAGTACGTGGATCACAACCTGATCCAGGAAGACTTCAAAAACCCGGACGACCATCTGTTCCTGCAGAGCGCCTGCCAGCGCTTTGGCGTATGGTTCTCGCGCCCCGGAAACGGTGTCTCGCATCCCGTGCACATGCAACGCTTCGGCAAGCCCGGCAGGACGCTGCTGGGTTCCGACAGCCACACGCCGGCGGCCGGCTCGCTGGGCATGCTCGCCATCGGGGCCGGCGGCCTGGAAGTGGCCATGGCCATGGCCGGCGAACCCTTCTACACCAAGATGCCCCAGATCTGGGGCGTCAAGCTGACCGGCGAGCTGCCGGACTGGGTGTCCGCCAAGGACGTGATCCTGGAGATGCTGCGCCGCCACGACGTGGATGGCGGCGTGGGGCGCATCATCGAGTACTACGGTCCGGGACTGAAGCATCTGTCGGCCATGGATCGCCACGTCATCGCGAACATGGGTGCGGAGCTGGGCGCCACCACTACCGTGTTCCCGTCCGATGACGCCGTGCAGCGCTTTCTCGCCGCCGAGGGGCGCGGCGAGGACTGGCAGGAGCTGGTGGCTGATGAGGGCTGCGACTACGACGTGCACGAGACCATCAACCTGTCCAACCTGGAGCCGCTGATCGCCAAGCCTTCCAGCCCGGGCAACGTGGTGCCGGTGTCGGAAGTCGCCGGTCAGCCGCTGTACCAAGCTTACATTGGTTCGTCGGCCAATCCGGGCTACCGTGACTTTGCCGTCGCCGCGGAGATGGTCAGGGGGCGGACCGTGAGCCCCATGGTCTCGTTCGACATCAACCCCACGTCGCGCTCCATTCTGGCGACGCTGACGCGCGACGGGCGTCTGTTCCCGTTAATCGAGGCCGGCGCGCGGCTGCATCAGGCCGGCTGCAACGGCTGCATCGGCATGGGTCAGGCACCGGCCAGCGGGCGCAACAGCTTGCGCACGACGCCGCGCAACTTCCCGGGGCGCTCCGGCACCAAGGAGGACAGCGTCTTCCTGTGCAGCCCGGAAACGGCGACGGCCTCGGCGCTGAACGGGCTGATCACCGACCCGCGCACGCTGGAGATGCCGTACCCGGAGGCACGCGAGCCGGCCGAGCCGGTGGTGGATACGCGCAACCTCTCCGAGCCGCCGCCGACCGCCGAGGCGCGCAACATCCAGCTTGTGAAGGGACCCAATATCGCCTCGCTGCCCGTATTCGACCCGATCCCCGACCGTCTCGAGCTGCCGGTGGCGCTGAAGGTGGGCGATGATATCTCCACCGACGAGATCATGCCCGCCGGCGCGCGCGTGCTGCCCTACCGCAGCAACATCCCCAAGATCGCCGAGTTCGTCTACGACGTGGTCGACGAAGGCTACGTCGAGCGTGCCAAGGACCACGGCGATCATGCCATCGTCGGCGGCGAGAACTACGGCCAGGGCTCGTCGCGCGAGCATGCGGCATTGGCGCCGCGCTACCTGGGCCTGCGCGCGGTGGTGGCCAAGGACTACGCGCGCATTCACTGGCAGAATCTGGTGAACTTCGGCGTGTTGCCGCTGACCTTCGCACGGGCTGACGATTACGGGCGGCTCGAGCAGGGCGACGTGCTACAGCTCGACGGTCTGCACGAGGCGTTGCAGCAGGGCTCCACGGTTGCCGCGCAGGTGAAAGGCAAGGACGGCGCGCTCACGCTCGCGCATCAGCTATCGCCACGGCAGGTGGAGGTGTTGTTGCAAGGCGGCCTGATCAACTGGATGCGCGAGCGCCATGCAGCCTAGCGCCGCCGAGGCCGTTGCCGGGCGCTGCGCGATCGCGTACAGTAGCGCCGCATTTCAGCCACAAGGCAGCGTTTCGCACGCCCGTCGTCCCATGGAGATGAAGCGCCAGCGAACCGGTGGCCAGTCGGTTTTCCATACCCACTAAGAAGCGAGTCGAGCGCGCGGCGGCAGGCGCGCGTGGCAGCGCTTTTGTTGTTGAATGCTCGACTGACGTAGGAGACCTTGCAGGATGAGCGAGTTGCGGATCTATCCCGAGGAGCGCGGGGACGTCCCAACAGTCATCTCCGAGCCTCGAGAGATCGCCCGGCGTCTTGCCGAAATCGATGTGGTCTTCGAGCGCTGGGAAGCGAGCCAGGAGCTCGACGCGGACGCGACTCACGACGAAATCATCGAAGCTTACCGTGAGGACGTGGACCGCCTGATGCAGCGCTACGGCTTCAAGTCACTGGATGTGATCAGCATCCATCCCGAGCATCCCAGGCGGCGCGAATTGCGGGACAAGCTGCTGCATGAACACACGCATGCGGAGTCCGAGATGCGGTTCTTCGTCGACGGCGAAGCACTGTTCTACATCCGCAAGAACGGGCGCGTGTTCGGCCTGCTGTGCGGGCGCGGGGACTTGGTCAGCGTGCCCGCCAACACGGCGCACTGGTTCGACATGGGCGACCAGCCCAGCCTCAAGATGATCCGCCTGTTCACGGATGACGGCGGGCTGCCGCCGTATTTCACCGGCAACCGCATCAGCGAGCGCTTCCCGCGCCTGGAGCAGGCGTTGAACCACGAAAGCGTGGAATAGGGCGGTCACCGGCGGCGGGCATGGCGCAGGCGGTTGGGCCGCGCTTGTCCCCGGGCCGGCTATTGCTGGAGACGGCTGCCCAGAAGGCCCTGCCAGTCCGCGTCCGGATCGCCGAAGGCAAGAAAGTGAGGGTTGAGCAACGTCGCCTTGGCGTTGTAGCGCAACGCCCGGAAGTCCGGGTCGACCACGCACCCGCCGGCTTGCGCCAGGATGCAGTGGCCCGCCGCCGTGTCCCATTCGCTGGTAGGTCCCAGGCGCGGGTAGGCGTCGGCCTGTCCCTCGGCGATGAGGCAGAACTTGAGCGAGCTGCCGATACTCATGGCAACGTAGTGGTCGAGGTGGGCCAATAGATCGGCCTGGGCCTGGCCGCCGTGCGAACGGCTCACCAGCATGCGCGTGGGCCCGGACTGGGGCACACGGCGCGTCCGGATGGCGCGCGATGCAGCGCTGCCCACCTGTTTCCACGCCCCGCCGCCTGCGGCCGCGGCATAGGTGATGTCCAGCGCGGGGGCGTGGATCACGCCCAAGGTGGGGCGGCCATCCTCAATCAGGGCAATGTTGACCGTGAATTCGCCGTTGCGCTTGACGAACTCGCGCGTGCCGTCCAACGGGTCGATCAGCCAGTACCGCTGCCATCGCCGGCGTTGCTCGAAGGGGATGGTGCCGCCTTCCTCGGACAGGCGCGGCCATTGCGGCGCCAGGGTGCCCAGTGCCTCCATGATGTGGTGATGGGCGGCCATATCGGCTCGCGTCAGCGGCGAGTCGTCCTCCTTGTGCTCGACGGCGAACTCGCTGCGGTAGACGCGCATGATGCGCTCGCCGGCCTCGCAAGCGACGGCGCTGACGTCGCCCAGCAGGGACTGGGGTTCGCTCACTGCTCCGGGCTCCGTTCCGGGTGCCCGGAGCCGCTTTGGCGGCCTCCGCCGCGGCGCCGGGACTGCGGCCGTCCGCGCCGTTGCGGCGGTTTTCCGCCTGGGCGCTTGCCGGGCGGGCCGTGGCGTTTGCCCGGGCGCGGGGGTCGGCTCGGTTCGATCATGAGCCCGTCGACCAGTGTCTCCGCCGGGATCTTGTGGCCGATGTAGTCTTCGATCGCCGGCAGGGAATAGACGTAGCTCTCGCAGCACAGGCTGATGGCATCGCCGGCTTTGCCGGCCCGCGCCGTGCGTCCGATGCGGTGCACGTAGTCCTCGGCGTCCTGCGGCAGGTCGAAGTTGAAGACGTGGGTTACGTCCGGGATGTGCAGGCCGCGTGCCGCCACGTCGGTGGCCACCAGGATGGGCAGGCGCCCCTCCTGGAAGTCGCGCAGCAGCTTGAGACGTTTCTTCTGTGGCACGTCGCCGGAGAGCACTGCCGCAGGGCGGTCGTTGGCGTTGAGATAGGCTTCCACGCGCTCCGCGGCGCGCTTGGTATTGACAAAAACCAGCGCGCGCTCCGGCTCGAAGCGCTTCATCAGACCCAGCAGCAGCGAGATCTTTTCGTTGTTGCCCACATGGTAGAGTTGCTCGCGTACCCCTTCAGCGGTGATCTGCTCGCTGTCGATCTTGATCATCTGGGGGTCGTTCATGTGCTCGTACGCGAGTTCGAGTACGCGATACGACAGGGTCGCGGAGAACAGCATGTTCAGCCGCTTGCTTGGTGGCGGCATGCGTCGGAACAGGTAGCGGATGTCCTTGATGAAACCCAGGTCGAACATGCGGTCCGCCTCATCGAGGACCACCACTTCCAACGCCTGCAGCGTGAAGACCTTTTGCTTGTAGTAATCGATCAGCCGCCCCGGCGTGCCGATCAGAATGTCGACGCCCGCTTCGATGTGTTCGCGCTGCGAGGTATAGCCGGTGCCGCCAAAAGCCAGGCCCAGCTTGAACCCGGTATCGGCGGCCAGCGGTTCGGCATCGTGGTGGATCTGCACGGCAAGCTCGCGCGTCGGGGCGAGAATAAATGCCCGCGGGCGGGTCACGCCGTCAGGAGGGGCCTCGCCCGCGGGGTGCGTGAGCAGATGGTGCAGCGTGGCGAGCAGGAAGGCCGCGGTCTTGCCGGTACCGGTCTGTGCCTGGCCCGCCACGTCTTCGCCGGCGAGGGCGCGCGGCAGCGCCGCGGCCTGGATGGGGGTGCACCATTCGAATCCAGCTTTTTTTAGCCCGGACAATAACTTGGGGTGAAGTTTGAGGTCGCTGAAAGGCGTGTTCGTGAGATGTGTTTCTTTAGTCATAAGGGCCTTTATACCATGCGCCGCGGCGGGCGCGACGACGATCAGTGCCCGACAGGCTTGAAATACGCGTCCGGATGCGCTGAAATAGCATTCAAGATTACGTGGCGCTAATCTGCCGGCGCGGCCCGCGGGCCTTGCGGGCAGCGAAGCGGAGTAAGCGCGCGCCGCGCCCGTCGGTTTCAGTACTCTTCCAAGTCCATAATCATAACAGGCCCTTGTATCCCACAGATACGGCCCCAATAGTCAAAGTACGAGTCGGTGCTTCCCCGATGGCGCGGATCGGCGCTGCGCAAGGGCACGGTGAGGCGTGGCGCCGCGCCGGCCGCGCGATCAGGCGCCCGTTCCGTGCAGCGCACAATCGAATGAATTTTTTGGGTTCCCCCGTTTGGAGGGTTGATGCATGAGTGACAATATTTCCGCCATCAGCGACGATACCTTCGAGCATGAGGTGTTGAAATCCGATACCCCGGTGCTTGTCGATTACTGGGCCGAATGGTGCGGCCCGTGCAAGATGATGGCGCCGGTGCTCGACGAGGTCGCCGATGAGTACAAGAGCAGGATGAAATTCGCCAAGCTGAACATCGACGACAACCCGAACACGCCGCCCAAGTACGGCATCCGCGGCATTCCCACGCTGATGCTGTTCAAGGACGGCAAGGTGGAAGCGACCAAGGTGGGGGCCGTCTCCAAGTCGCAGCTCGCGGCGTTTCTCGACGAGCATTTGTAATCACCGCATGGGCTGTCGGGCGCAAGGTCCGACAGCCCGTCATCACTTCTCAACGCAGCGTTTCCTTAACTTCCTTGAATAGCCTCACGCGCAAGCGGCACGGTATCCGCCCGGCCCGCTCGCCCCAACCCGGAAGCACGTCTGGATGAATACCTCCGTCTCCGATCAAAACCATGTCATGAATCTAACCGAGCTCAAGCGCAAGAGCGCCACGGAGCTGCAGGACATCGCTTTGAGCCTGCAGTTGGAGGGAACCTCCCGGGCCCGCAAGCAGGATGTGATCTTCTCCATTCTCAAGTCGCACGCCAAATCGGGCGAGAAGATTTACGGCGACGGGGTGCTGGAAATCCTGCAGGACGGCTTCGGCTTTCTGCGCTCTGCGGACGCCTCGTACATGGCGGGGCCGGACGATATCTACGTTTCGCCCAGCCAGATCCGGCGCTTCAATCTGCGCACCGGCGACACCATTTCGGGCCGCATTCGTCCGCCCAAGGACAGCGAACGCTATTTCGCGCTCCTAAAAGTGGATCAGATCAACTTTGAGGATCCGGAAGCGTCGCGCCACAAGGTGTTGTTCGAGAACCTGACGCCGCTGTTTCCCGAGCAGCGCCTGCGCATGGAGCGCGGCAATGGCAGTACCGAGGACATCACCGCACGCGTGATCGACCTGGTGGCGCCCATCGGCAAGGGCCAGCGCGGCCTGATCGTCTCGCCGCCCAAGGCCGGCAAGACGATGATGCTGCAAAACATCGCGCAGAGCATCGCCGCCAACTATCCGGAGTGCTACCTCATCGTGCTGCTCATCGACGAGCGCCCCGAGGAAGTGACCGAGATGGCGCGCTCGGTACGCGGCGAGGTGATCTCATCCACCTTCGACGAGCCGGCCAGCCGCCACGTGCAGGTGGCGGAGATGGTGATCGAAAAGGCCAAGCGTTTGGTCGAGCACAAAAAGGACGTGGTCATCCTGCTCGACTCCATCACCCGTCTGGCGCGCGCCTACAACACCGTGGTGCCGTCGTCCGGTAAAGTGCTCACCGGCGGCGTGGACGCCAACGCGCTGCAGCGGCCGAAGCGCTTTTTCGGCGCCGCGCGCAACGTGGAGGAGGGCGGTTCGCTCACCATCCTGGCCACGGCGCTCATCGACACCGGCTCCAAGATGGACGAGGTGATCTACGAGGAGTTCAAGGGCACCGGCAACATGGAGGTGCACCTGGAGCGGCGCATCTCCGAGAAGCGCATCTTCCCCGCCATCAACATCAACCGCTCGGGCACCCGGCGCGAGGAGTACCTCACCGAGCCCGAAGAGCTGCAGAAAATGTGGGTGCTGCGCAAGCTGCTGCACTCCATGGACGATCTTGGCGCGATGGAGCTGCTCATCGACCGCCTCAAGCAGACCAAGACCAACATGGAATTTTTCGAGTCAATGAAGCGCTAATCCCGCGCGAGCGCCGTCAAGCGCCGGGAAAGAGCGCCTCGTCGATCAGATCGCAAAGGCAGTGCAGGAACAGCAGATGCACCTCCTGGATGCGCGCCGTCACCTGAGTCGCCGCGCGTAGTTCCACATCATCCGCGGCGAGGGCCGCTGCGATGGCGCCGCCGTCGCGCCCGGTCAGGGCCACCACAGCTAAGCCGTTGTCGTGAGCCGCGTTCACCGCCTCCAGCACGTTCGGGGACTGGCCGCTGGTGCTGATCGCCAGGAGGACATCTCCGGGCCGCCCCAGCGCGCGCACCTGCCGTGCGAAGACCTGCCGATAGTCGTAGTCGTTGGCGATCGAGGTGAGCGTGGAGCTGTCCGTGGTCAGCGCCACCGCCGCCAGGCCACGGCGTTCGCGTTCAAAGCGGTTGAGCAGCTCGGCCGAGAAATGCTGGGCGTCCGCGGCCGAGCCGCCGTTGCCGCAGCTGAGAATCTTGTGGCCGGCCTCCAGCCGCTGTGCCATCAGCCGCGCCGCCTGCCCGATGCGCGGCCCGACAGCCGCCAGGGTGTCCTGCTTGGCGCGCATGCTGTCCCGGAAATGCGCTTCAATGCGTGCGTCGAAGACCAATGTGTTTGCCTCATCAAGCTGCGTGGATCTGGCGGCGAAGGTGCAGGCGCGGCTACCAGGCGTCGGCGCGAAAGGCGTCCTGCAACCACTGTGGCTCGCCGCGCGCATCGAAACCCACCACGTCGAAGCGGCATGCGAGCCGCGCCAGTTCCGGGGTGCGGGCGAGCAGGTGACGCGCCGCGCGCAGCAGGCGCTGTTGTTTGTGGCGGCCGACACTCTCCAGGGAGCTGCCGAAGTCCGCGCGCGAGCGGCGCCGCACTTCGACGATAACGACCGTGCCGCGTTCGCGCATCACCAGATCCAGTTCCCCGAATCGGCAGCGGTAATTGCGCCGCACGAGCGCCAGCCCGTGGGCCTGCAGCAGCTTTAGCGCCTGCTCCTCGGCCTCGTCGCCTAGGCGCTGACGAAGCGTGCGCGTCATCACTGCGAGCCGCTACTGCTGCCGGCCCCGGCTTGCTGCAGAGGCTGGGGACGGCCGTTGTGGAAGCGCGCGCACGGCAGGCTGCGCGCGATGCGCTGATCCGGGCTCAGGCTGAGCTGGCCGGTGACGCCGGGGAACGTGTGGCCCTGCGCCATCGCGCCGGAGGTCAATGCGGGAATCACGCGATAGGCGTCCACGCCCAACGCCAGCAGGCGCGGCTGCCGGCGCTGCACGTCGCTCCATGCGTTGTCGGCGGCCCGGCGCAGCGCGGCCACCCCTTGCGCCTGCGGCAACAGCAGCCATGGCATGTCGCAGAAGCGCATGCCGTCCATGTCCACGTCCTTTTTCGGCTGCGGATGGCCGGCGTAGACCGAGGACGTGGCGTAGACCGGAATGCCCGTGGCGTTGTAGAAGCGCAGCTCCGGGCGAATCAGACGCCCCTGCTTGGGGGTTGCGGCGACAAAGATAAAGTCGGCGTCGGTGCGGGGCTTGAGTTTGGCCTTGTCACGGTGGCGCGCCGTCTTGGGGTTGAGCCCCAGTAAATAGATGATGCTCTGGGAGTGGTCCGCCTGCGAGGGGTTGTAGCGGGCGAAGTCCACCACCTGCCCGCCTTGCGCGGACAGCGCCTTGCGGAAAGCCTGCAGCACGCGATTGCCCCAGTGCCCGGCCGGCACCAGGGCGAGGGCCCTGTGCAGCCCGTCGGCGCTGGCGCGGCGGGCGACCTGGCGCGCTTCGTCTCCGGGCGACAGCCCCATCTGATAAAAATCCGATGGCGGCTTGTCTGCGCCTTTCAGGTAGTTGAGGGCGAGCACGGGCGTGGTGCCAGAGTCCGCGCCCGCCACCGCCTGCACCGCTGGCGCTGCCAACGGGCCCACGACCACATTGGCCCCATCGCTCACCGCTTGGTGAAACAGCCTGGCGGCGTCGCCTTTTCCCGGGTGGGTCACGTAGATGCGCACGCTGGGCCGGGTTCCCGACTGCTGATAGTAGGCGGTGAGAAAGCCGTCGCGAATGGCCTGGGCAGGCGCACTCAGCTTGCCCGCCAGGGGCAGCAGCAGCGCGATCTGCTGCGGATAGCCTTTGTTGCCGCCGGCAGTGCGGCGCAGCCGTGGCACCACCGTCGCTGCGGCGGGATGGTGGGGGTAGCGGTTGAGCCAGGCCTGCAAATGCGACTGCAGGGCCTGCGGCTGGAAGTAGTAGTTCTGGGAGATGCGTGCCAAGTGGATCCAGCCGCGCACGGCGGGATTGGCCTGGCGCCAGCCTTCGACGGCGCCGCCGGTCAGGGGGGCTTTCTGCAACTGTTGCCACAGCAGCTTGTCGTTGGCGCGGCGGGCGCCGGGGCTTTGCAGCGCCTTACCCCGCTGTACCAGGGCGCGGGTCGCCGCGAGCGTGCGCCCGAGCGCAAACAGCGCCTGAGCCCGGGTGCGCCAGATTTGCGGCACGAGAGCCGTGGGCACGCGCGCACCCGGGCCCGGCAGGCGTTGCAGCGCCCGGTGCGGCTGGTTTTCGGCAAGGTCGAGCCGGGCCTGCACCAAATCCAGGCGCAGGCGCGTACTGCCCGAGACGGCCTGGGCAGACACCCCGGCGAGCGCCTTGCGCGCGAGCGCGGCGTCGTTCGCCTTGAGCGCCGCCTGTGCGGCTTTGATGTGCAGCGATGGGCGTTGCGCCGCCGGCGCCCGTTGGGCGACTTTGAGATAGAGTTGGGCTGCCTGCCCGTAGTGGCCCTGCGCATAGGCTTTTTGCGCCTGCGCAGCAGAGGGTCCCGGCGCCTGCGCCTGCGGTGGGGCAAGGGCGTTCATGGCACACGCGCTCAGCCCGCTGGCAAGCGTCAGGGTAAGCAAAAGGCGTCCAAGACGCAGGCTGGACACGTTGCGGAATGGCTGCATAATTCGGCGCAAGGCTCGCTCGCCCGGCGGGGCAAATCGCTTGTATACCATAGCCGAAAAGGCGTCCCAAAGCATGGATCCAGAGCGCGGCGGCGCGGGCCGGCACGATGGCTGAGGGCGGGTGTGCGCAGGCGGGCGCGCTCTACGTGGTGGCGACACCCATCGGCAACCTCGAGGACCTGAGCCCGAGGGCGCGGCGCATTCTGGCCGAGGCCACGATCGTCGCGGCGGAGGATACCCGTCACTCGGGGCGCCTGCTGCGCCATTTCGGCATCGCCGCGCGCCTGGTGTCGCTGCACGAGCACAACGAGGGACGGGCCGTGCCGGCACTCGTTGCACGCTTGCGTGAGGGGCAGACGGTGGCGCTGGTGTCGGACGCCGGCACGCCACTGGTGAGCGATCCCGGCTTCGAGCTGGTGCGTGCCGTGCACCGGGCTGGGCTGCCGGTTCTCTCCGTACCCGGGCCCAGTGCCGCGCTGGCGGCGCTCTGCGTTTCCGGGCTGCCCACCGACCGCTTCGTGTTCGAGGGCTTTCTGCCTGCCCGCGGCGGCCCGCGGCGCGCGCGGCTTCAGGCGTTGGCCGGCGAGACGCGGACCATGGTTTTTTTCGAGGCCCCGCACCGCGTCCACGCCTGTCTCCGGGACCTGTGCCAGGCATTCGGGCAGCAGCGCCCGGCGGCCCTGGCGCGCGAGATCACCAAGCTGCACGAGGAGACGGTCTGTGCGTCGTTGGGAGAGATCCTGGCGTGGCTGGACCAACGCGACGGACGCCAGCGGGGCGAGTTCGTGCTGGTCGTGGGCGGTGGCGCGGGCGCTGAGCGCGGCCCCTCGTTGGATCTCGACCGACTGCTGCGGGCCCTGGTGCAAGAGCTCGGGGTCAAGGGCGCGGCGCGCGTTGCCGCGCAAGCCACCGGCGAGCCGAGGAACCGGCTCTACGAGCGTGCGTTACGGTTGACGTCGGAGCCTTGACGGGCGCGTCGTGTGCTAAAATTCGGGCTTGGAGCCGGTCGAGCGGCCGCTCTTCGCGCTCCGTTGGTCGGGCTTCGCGTGCCGTCCGGCGGGTCGTGAAGGGAGGAAAGTCCGGGCTCCGCAGGGCAGGGTGCCAGGTAACGCCTGGAGGGCGCGAGCCCATGGAAAGTGCCACAGAAAATATACCGCCTAAACGCGTTCGGCGCGTCGGTAAGGGTGAAAAGGTGCGGTAAGAGCGCACCGCGCGGCGGGTAACCGCACGCGGCAAGGCAAACCCCACCCGGAGCAAGACCAAATAGGGGAGCGAGCGGCGCTCAGCGCCGCGACGTGTGGCCCGCACGGCTCCCGGGTAGGTTGCTTGAGGTGTGCGGTGACGCACAACCCAGATGAATGGCCGCTGGCAACAGAACCCGGCTTACGGACCGGCTCCAAACTCTTTATTTTTCAGCGTGGTATTTGCAGTGCCTGCCTGGCGGACGACTTCACATCATCAGCCGCGTTGATCCGCGCCATGTCCTCACATCTTTCCTAAGAAGCTGTTGAAGAGCCGTCGCGAGCGACGGCAGTTCGTGGTCGCCCGAGCCGCAGAAACCGCAGTGTATAGATCAATAGCAGTATATAGATCAATACATGAGGATTTCGAGCACCGCACGGCCGCGTAATGCCGAGCGCAGTAGGTTATTCAGCAGCTTCTAAGCGCGTGGCGCCACCGCCTGCCCCCAGGACCATTGCCCCACTGTGCCCCACTTCGCGTGGCGCGAGCGCGCCATCTTCTCAAGTGATACGCAAGCTTAACCGCCTAACACTTTGTTTGGAATCCTGTTTGTAGAACCCGTCACATGGTTTTAAAGCCTGCTTCTAAGCCTCTGTTTAGCCGTGGGTTTTTGCCCAGGCCTAAGGCCCGGAATTCCTTGACTTGGGTTAGGGGGGTGTCTATAGTGCCGCAAAGGGGAATTTTGTGGTGGAGAGTGGAGCAATGGCCCAAACGGGGGGAAGGTGTTCAGAGGCGCCAATCTCCTGACGGTCGACGCCAAGGGCCGCATTGCGGTCCCTGCGCGCTATCGTCAGACCCTCACCGAGATGTGCGGCGGTCAACTGGTGATGACCGTCGACCAGGCCCGTTGTCTGCTGCTCTATCCGCTGCCCACCTGGGCCGAAATCGAAAAGAAGCTGCAGCAGTTGCCGGCTTACGACCGCAACGCGCGCAGGCTGCAACGATTTTTGGTGGGGCATGCCACCGAACTGGAAATGGACCGGCAGGGCCGCGTACTGGTGCCCCAGGTGCTGCGCGACTTCGCCGGGATCGATCGCCGCGCCATGCTGGTCGGCCAGATCAACAAGTTCGAACTGTGGGACGAGACGGCGTGGGACGCCCAGTGGCAGGAGCCGCCCGGCGAGGACGACTTCGACCTGCCGGAGGGTTTCGCCTCTCTCACTTTGTAGCCCCCGCGCCGGCCCACGCAGCGGGACCGGGGAACATGTACAACACGGTGGCGACGGATGACGGTGCGAGCACAATCGCCCAACCAGCCCTGGTACAGCGCGACCCGCGCCGGCCGCCTCTGCGCGCGGCGCCCTGACGCGATGAGCGTTGCGCATCGCCCCGTGCTTCTGGAAGAAACCGTCGCCGCCTTGTGCGTGCGTGCCGACGGGCGCTACGTGGATGCCACCTTCGGCCGCGGCGGCCACAGCGCCGCCATACTGCAGCGGCTGGGCCCGGAAGGGCGGCTATGGGCGTTCGACCAGGATCCCCAGGCCTGCCAGGCCGCGTGGCGCCGTTTCGGGGCGGACGCGCGCTTCGGTATCCGCCAAGCCAGCTTTGCTGATCTCGCCGCCGTGCTGGAGCCCGAAGGGGTGCGCGGCGCGATCGACGGCATGCTGTTCGACTTGGGCGTGTCTTCGCCGCAGTTGGACGACCCGGCAAGGGGCTTCAGCCTGCAGGGCGAAGGCCCGCTCGACATGCGCATGAATCCGGCCGCGGGCCCCAGTGCCGCCGACTGGCTGGCGACGGCAGAGGAGCGTGACATCGCGCGGGTGCTGCGCGAGTTGGGCGAAGAGCGCCACGCGCGGCGCATCGCCCGCGCCATCGTGCGCGCCCGGGCCCAGGCGCCCATCGATACCACCACACGCCTGGCGGGCATCGTCGCCAGCGTGGTGGCGCGCCCGCACGGGCCGGCCGGGCGCCTGCATCCGGCCACGCGCACATTCATGGCGCTGCGCATCCACATCAATGGGGAGTTGGCGGCGCTGGAGCGCGCCCTGCCGCAGGCACTGGACCTGCTGGGCCCCGGCGGCCGTCTGGCGGTTATCGCTTTTCATTCGCTGGAGGACCGCATCGTCAAGCGATTCATGCGCCGCGAAGCCCGTCCCGAGCCAGATCCGCTGTCTATGGTCGAGCCGCCACCGCCACGGCTGAAGTTGTGCGGCAAGGCGCGGCGCGCCAGCGCGGACGAAATCGCCTCCAATACGCGCGCACGCAGCGCCGTGCTGCGCGTCGCCGAGAAGGTGCGCTAGGCGATGGTGCGCTGGCTGGGGCTCGCCGTGCTGGTGGTCGCCGTTATGGCCACGGCGCTGGCCGTGATCGAGTCCAAAAACGAAAGCCGCAGCCTTTACGCGCGGCTGCAGACCCTGCGTGTGGACCACGATCATCTCGAAACCGAATGGGGGCAACTGCAGTTGGAGCAGAGCGCGTGGTCCGACCGCGGGCGCGTCGCGCGCCTGGCGCGCACGCGGCTGAACATGCATGAGCCCAAACAGTACGACGTGGTGGTATCGAGCCGTTGACCATCTTCGCCTTACAGCGCAAGCATTTTTCCCCGCCTGCCGCGGCGCTTGCCGGCGTGGCCGGCGCTTGGCGTTGCGGGAGGCGCGCATGAGCGCGGCAAGCGTGCGCCTCAGCGAGCTGGTGGACGGCTTCGCCGAGTTGGCGGCCGGTGCGGATCGGCCCGTGTGGGGCGTGGAGGCCGACAGCCGCCGGGTGCGGCCCGGCGAGCTGTTCCTGGCGGCGCGCGGACGCAGCCGGCACGGGCTGGCGTTTCTACAGCAGGCGCTCGATCAGGGCGCGTCCGCTGTCGCCTGGGAGCCCGGCGATGTGGAGCCGCCCAGGGTTTGCGTGCCCGCGGTGGCGGTGCCGCGGTTGAGCGAGCGGCTCGGCGAGATCGCCGCACGCTTCTATGGCCGGCCGTCGCGAGTACTGTCCGTGACCGGCGTTACCGGCACGGACGGCAAGACCTCGGTCGCCCACATCGCCGCCCAGACCTTGAATGAGGCGGGCATGCCCTGCGCCTACCTGGGCACCCTGGGGTTCGGCGTACCGGGCGAGCTGCGCCCGCCCACGCATACGACGCCGGACCCGGTCGCGCTGCAGCGCTGGCTGGCGCACTTCGCCGCCGCGGGCGTGCGCGCCACCGCGATGGAAGTATCCTCGCACGCGCTGGATCAATCGCGTGTCGCCGGCGTGCAAGTGCGAATCGCCGTGCTGACCAACCTCACCCGCGACCACCTGGACTACCACGGCACGCTCGAAGCCTATGCCGCGGCGAAGCGGCGGCTGTTCTCGCTGCCGGGCCTGGAGTGGGCGGTGCTGAACGCGGACGACAGCCATGGGCGCCGCTGGCTCGCCGAATTACACGGCCAGGCACGCACGCTCGCCTACGGCTTCGGCGGGCGAGACGGCCTCGCGGGCGCCGGCGAACGCTATCTGTGCGCGCGATCGCTTGCCTGCCGGCCCGATGGCCTGCGCCTGGAGCTTGCTTCGAGCTGGGGCGAAGGCACCGTTGACAGTCCGCTGCTCGGCCGCTTCAACGCCTACAACCTGATGGCGGCCGGCGCCGTGTTGCTGCTCAACGGCGTCGCTTGGCGGGCCACGCTGGCGGCGCTGGAGCGCGCACGCACGGTTCCCGGGCGCATGGAGGCGTTCCGCGCCGCCCGCCGTCCGCTGGTGGTGGTCGACTATGCCCATACGCCCGGCGCCCTGGAGCAGGCGCTGTCGGCACTTCGGGCGCATTGCCGGGGGCGCTTGTGGTGCGTGTTCGGTTGCGGCGGCGGTCGAGACCGCGGCAAGCGCGCGCTGATGGGAGCCGCCGCGGCGCGCCACGCCGATGAGCTCATCGTCACCGACGATAATCCGCGCGATGAGGATCCGGCCGCCATCGTGCGCGACATCCTGAGCGGGTTGCCTGCGGGGCGTTCGGCGCCCGTCGAGCATGACCGCGGCCGCGCCATCGAACGCGCGCTGTCGGCAGCGGCCTCCAACGACGCCATCCTGGTAGCGGGCAAAGGCCACGAGACGGTTCAGGTGGTCGGCGGCGAGCGCCGGGCTTTCAGCGACCGCCATTTCGTCGCCGGACGACTGGGGTTGGAGGTGGCGGCGTGAGCGTGCGCGCGAGTGCCGGCTTCATGGATTCACTGGGTGCGCTGTGCGCGGCCACGGGCGCGCGCCTGATGGGAGACGACGGTCCTTTCGCCGGGCTCAGCACGGACACGCGCACGCTCAAACCGGGCGACTTGTTCGTGGCGCTCAGCGGGCCCAACTTCGACGGCCACGATTTCGTTCGCCGCGCCGCCTGTCTGGGCGCGGCCGGCGCGCTGGTGGGGCGACAGATCAGTTGCGCACTGCCTCAGGCGGTGGTCGGCGATCCGCTGGCCGGGCTGCAGCGCTACGCGGCCCACTGGCGTGGGCGCCTTAACGGGCCGCTGATCGGCGTCACCGGCAGCAACGGCAAGACCACGGTCAAGGAGATGCTGCGCGCGATTTTCGCCGCGCGCGGGGAGGTGCTCGCCACGCGCGGCAATCTCAACAACCATATCGGCGTCCCGCTCACCCTGCTGGGCCTGCGCGCCACGCACCGCAGCGCCGTGGTGGAGATGGGCGCCAACCACGCCGGCGAAATTGCCCGGCTGGCAGCCATCGCCAGGCCCACGGCCGGTGTGGTCACCATGGCCGGGCCCGCCCACCTCGAGGGCTTCGGCTCTGTGGAAGGGGTGGCGCACGCCAAGGGCGAGCTGTTCGCCGCCCTGCCCGCGGACGGCGTGGCCGCGATCAATGCCGACGATGCCTTTGCAGCGCTGTGGGAGGATTTGGCCGGGCATTGCCGGCGCGTGCGCTTCGCCCTGGACGCCCGCGCGGAGATCGGCGCCGAAGCGGTCGAGGCCGGCGCGCTAGGCACGCGCTTTCGCCTGCGCACCCCGGGCGGGCCGGCCGAGGTGGAGCTGGCTTTCTCCGGTCGTCACAACCTGGTCAACGCCCTGGCGGCGGCGGCCGTCGCCTGGGGTTGCGGCCTGTCGCCGGCGCAGATCGCGCGCGGCCTGGGACAGGCGCAACCGGTCGGCGGGCGCCTGCGCCGCGTGCCGGGCGTGTTCGGCTCGCAGGTGGTCGACGACACCTACAACGCCAATCCGTCTTCGGTGCGCGCCGCGCTGGAATGGCTTGTCGGTCAGCCTGGGCAGAGCTGGGCGGTGCTGGGCGACATGGCGGAGCTGGGCGCCGAGGCATCCCGCCTGCATGCCGATTGCGGACGCTGGGCGCGCGATCTCGGCGTGGCGCGCTTGTTCACGGTGGGTCCTCTTTCCCGGGCGACCGCGCAGGCTTACGGTGCCGGGGCCTGTCATGCCGACACCCTCGAGGAACTGGTGGCGGCGCTGCACGGCGCGCTTGCGCACGGCGGTCAGCCGACGATTCTGGTCAAAGGCTCCCGAAGCGCCGGCATGGAGCGCGTGGTGAGTGCGCTGGCCGCTGCCGAGGACGCGGGAACCCCCGCGCCGGACGGGGAGTCGTAGCGCCATGCTGCTCTATCTGGCCGACTTCCTCAGCCGATACTACAGCGGATTCCATGTCTTCCAGTACCTGACGCTGCGCGCGATCCTGGGCGTGCTTACGGCCCTGATTCTGTCTTTTGTGCTGGGGCCGGTGCTCATCCGTCACCTCACTTTTCACCAGATCGGCCAGTTCGTGCGCGACGACGGCCCGCAGACCCATCTGGTCAAGGCGGGCACGCCCACCATGGGCGGCACGCTCATTGTGTCGGTGCTGGTGGTGACCACGCTGCTGTGGGCGGACCTGGATAACCACTTCGTCTGGATCGTGCTCGCCGTCACCGTGGCCTTCGGCCTGATCGGTTTCGTCGACGATTACAAGAAGCTCAAGTACGGCAACGCGCGCGGCCTCAGCGTGCGCGCCAAGTACGGCTGGCAGTCGCTGGCGGGGCTCGCCGCCGGCGCGGCGCTCTATCTGAGCGCCTCCACGGCGGCGGAGACCACCCTGTTCGTGCCCTTTTTCAAGGAAGTCGCGCTGCCCATGGGCGCGTTCTTCGTGTTCTGGACCTATGTGGTGATCGTCGGCTCGAGCAACGCCGTCAACCTCACCGACGGACTGGACGGGCTGGCGATCATGCCCTGCGTGCTGGTCGCCGCCGCGCTCGCCGTGTTCGCCTACGCCACCGGCAACGTCAAGTTCGCGACCTACCTGGGCATCCCCTATGTGCCGGGTGTGGGCGAGGTGGCGATATTCTGTTCGGTCATCGCCGGCGCCGGCCTGGGTTTTCTATGGTTCAACACCTATCCGGCGCAGGTGTTCATGGGCGACGTGGGCGCGCTGGCGCTGGGGGCGGCGCTGGGCGTGGTGGCGGTGACCGTGCGCCAGGAATTGGTGCTGGTGGTGATGGGCGGCGTGTTTGTGGCCGAGACGATTTCGGTCATGCTCCAAGTGGGCTACTTCAAGCTCACGCGCCGCCGCATCTTCAAAATGGCGCCCCTGCATCATCACTTCGAGCTCAAGGGCTGGCCCGAGCCCAAGATCATCGTGCGCTTCTGGATCATCACCGTGATCCTGGTGCTCGTCGGCCTGTCCACGTTGAAGGTGCGCTAGCGATGAGGGTAGCCGCTTCACTGGCCGCACAACTCAAGGACCGCCACGTGCTGGTGGTGGGCCTGGGCACCACCGGCTCGTCGTGCGTGCGCTTCCTGCGCCGGCTGGGCGTGCGCGTGAGCGCCGTGGACAGCCGCGCGGCGCCGCCGGCGGCGGCTGCAATAGCCGGGCATTTTCCCAAGGTTCCCATGACGCTGGGCAGCCTGGCGCCTGCGGCCCTGGCCGACGCGGACGTGGTGGTGGTCTCCCCCGGCGTGGCCGCCGAGGAACCGCTGCTGCAGGCGGCGCGGCGGCGCGGCCTGCCGGTGATGGGCGATATCGAGCTGTTCGCGCGCGCGGTCGAAGGCGCCCACGCGCGCATCGTGGCGGTGACCGGCTCCAACGGCAAGAGCACCGTGGCGACCCTTGCGGCGCGCATGCTCGCCGCGTCCGGCATGCGCGTGGCAGCGGGCGCCAATCTGGGCACGCCCGCACTCGATCTTTTGGACGAAGCGCCGGATGTCTACGTGCTTGAGCTCTCCAGCTTCCAGCTCGAGTTCACCGAGTCGTTGCGCAGCAATGCGGCCGCAGTGCTCAACGTGAGCCCGGACCATATGGACCGCCATGGTTCCCTCGAGCGCTACGCCGCGATCAAGGCCCGCATTTTCCGCAATGCCGGCGTGGCGGTGGTGAACCGCGATGATGCCCGCGTGGCGGCCATGCCGGCCGGGCTCGCGCGTCCGCCGGCGCGCGTGGTGGGCTTCACGCTCGACGCCCCGGCGCCGGGTGACTACGGCCTGGCGCAGGCGGACGGCCAGCCGTGGCTGAGCCGCGGTGCGCGCCGGCTGATGCCGCTCGCCCGCATGCGCCTGCGCGGCCTGCACAACGCCGCCAATGGCCTCGCCGCGCTGGCGCTGGGGGAGTCGCTGGGGGCGGATATCGAGCCCATGCTCTCCAGCCTGGCTTCGTTCACCGGCCTGGCGCACCGCTGCCAGTGGGTGGCCGAGCGCGACGGGATCACCTGGATCAACGACTCCAAGGGCACCAATGTGGGGGCCACGCTGGCCGCCCTGGAAGGCCTGCCGGGTCCCATCGTGCTGCTCGCCGGCGGGCTCGCCAAGGGCGGTGATTTCCGGCCGCTGGCGCCGGTGCTGCGCGCCAAGGCGCGCGCGCTCGTTCTGTTCGGCCGCGATGCGGATGCTATTGCCGCTGCCGTCGAAGGGGCCGCGCCAATCAATCGCGTCGACAGCTTGGATGAAGCGGTCGTCGCCGCAAAAAACATGGCCCGTTCGGGGGATACGGTGCTGCTGTCGCCCGGATGCGCCAGCTTCGATATGTTCCGCGACTACGCCGACCGCGGCGAGCGCTTCATGGACGCGGTCAGGAGGCTGGATCCGTGCGCGGCCTGAGCACCATGCTCGCGGTACTGCCGGGCACCGCCGGGCTCGAGCGCCCGTCGCGCATGCCCGACCGCGGGCTGCTGGTGACCGCGTTCACCATTCTTCTTTTCGGGCTGGTAATGGTGGCCTCCGCATCGGTGGCGATCGCCCAGCACCAGACCGGCAACTCCCTGTACTACTTCTATAAGCAGGGCGCGTTCGCCGTCGTCGGTTGCGGACTGGGAGCGGCGGTGTTCATGGTGCCCATGGCGACGTGGCGCCGGCTCAGCTTCCTGCTGCTCGGTGCGAGCCTGCTGGTGCTGGTGGTGGTGCTGGTGCCCGGCATCGGCCACTCGGTGAACGGCGCGCGCCGCTGGCTGGACCTTGGTCCGTTTCAGGTGCAGGTATCCGAGCCGGCACGGTTGGCGCTGCTGGTCTATCTGGCCGGTTACGTGGTGCGCCGCGGCGAACGCGTGCGCACCCAGCTCGGCGGGCTGATCGTGCCCATGGTGCCCATCGGGCTGGCCGGGCTGCTGATGCTGGCCGAGCCCGATTTCGGCGGTACCGCCATTCTGCTCGCGGTGAGCCTGATTATGATGTTCGTCGCCGGGGCGCGCCTGCGCTATTTCGTGCTGCTCATCGTGCTCGCCGCCGCGGCGCTGGCTTTCCTCGCCGTGTCCTCGCCGTACCGCATGGAGCGCCTCGTCAGTTTCCTTAATCCCTGGGCCGATCCCTATTCCAGCGGCTTCCAACTGGTGCAGTCGCTGATCGCCGTGGGACGCGGCCACGTGTTCGGCGTGGGGCTGGGCAACAGCGTGCAAAAGCTGCTGTACCTGCCCGAGGCGCAGACCGACTTTCTGTTCGCGGTGATTGCGGAGGAGTTCGGTCTGGCGGGCACGACGCTGGTGCTGGCGCTGTTCAGCTTTCTTCTATGGCGGGGGTTCGTGATCGCCGGGCGCGCGCTCGCCGCGGGTCAGACCTTCGGCGCCTACCTGGCTTACGCCCTCACCGCGTGGCTCGGTCTGCAGGCGTTTATCAACGTGGCCGTGAATATGGGGCTGCTTCCCACCAAGGGTCTGACGCTGCCGTTGATGAGCTACGGAGGCAGCAGCCTGCTGGTGATGTGCAGCGTTATTGCCATGCTCGCGCGCGTGGATTACGAGGCACAAGCCGCCAGCGGCGGGCAGCCGCCCCAGGTGAGGGCGCGCGCATGAAGGTCATGATCCTGGCAGGCGGCACCGGCGGACATGTCTTTCCCGCGCTCGCGGTGGCGTCGGGTCTGGTCGAGCGCGGCGCGAGCGTGGTGTGGATGGGCACGCGCGCCGGTCTGGAGGGCCGCGTGGTGCCGCGGGCCGGGTACCCGGTCGAGTGGATTCCCGTGCGCGGGCTGCGCGGCAAGGGCGCGGCGACGTGGCTGCTGGCGCCGTTCCGGGTTGTGCGTGCCCTGATGCGGGCGCTGGGCGCCGTGCGCCGCCAGCGCCCCGCCGTCGTACTGGGTATGGGCGGTTTTGTCGCCGGCCCCGGCGGCCTGGCGGCGTGGCTGCTGCGCCGCCCGCTGGTGATCCACGAGCAGAACGCGCGCGCGGGGCTCACCAACCGGGTGCTCTCGCGGCTCGCCGTGCGCAGCCTGCAGGCGTTCCCCGGCGCTCTGGCCGGCGCCGAGACGGTGGGCAATCCGGTGCGCCCCGAGATCGCCGCTCTGCCCGGGCCGGGCGAGCGCATGGCCGGGCGCACGGGCCGGCTGCGCCTGCTCGTGCTGGGCGGCAGCCAGGGCGCGCTGGCCCTGAACCGCACCGTGCCCCAGGCGCTCGCGCTGCTGCCCGAGAGCCTGCGCCCGCAGGTGCGGCATCAGGGCGGGCGCACGCGGGCGCAGGCTGAGGCGGCCTATGCCGACGTGGCGCTGGATCTCGATCTGGTCGACTTTATCGACGACATGGCCGCGGCCTATGCCTGGGCGGACCTGGTGGTATGCCGCGCCGGGGCCTTGACGGTGGCGGAGCTGGCGGCGGCCGGCCTGGGTTCCATCCTGGTGCCGTTCCCGGCTGCGGTGGACGATCACCAGACGCTCAACGCGCGTTACCTGAGCGAGCGCGGCGCGGCGCTGCTGATGCCGCAGTCCGAGCTCACGGCGCAGCGCCTGGCGCGGGAGCTGCAGGCGCTGGCGCAGGACCGCGCGCGCGTTGCAGCGATGGCCGCCGCCGCCCGCGGCGCCGCCTGGCCGGATGCGCGGGAGCGCATCGTCGAGCGCTGCCTGGAGGTGGCCGTATGAGCCATGCGGCCGGTTTCACCCCGCTCATGACCGCGCCCATGCGCCGCGTGCGGCGCATTCATCTGGTGGGCATCGGCGGCGTGGGCATGGCCGGCATCGCCGAGGTGCTGGTCAACCTGGGCTACGAGGTGGCGGGTTCGGACCTGCGCGAAAGCGCCGCCACGCGCCACCTGCGCACGCTGGGTGCGCGCGTGGTTATCGGTCATGACGCGGCCAATCTGGGCGGCGCCGACGTGGTCGTGGTGTCGGCGGCGGTGGGGCCCGCCAATCCGGAAGTGGCGGCCGCGCACCAGCGGCGCATTCCGGTGGTGCGCCGCGCCGAGATGCTGGCCGAGCTGATGCGTTTCCGCTACGGCATCGCCATCGCGGGCACCCACGGCAAGACCACCACCACCAGCCTGGTGGCGAGCGTGCTCGCCGAAGGCGGGCTGGACCCGACTTTCGTGGTCGGCGGCAAGGTGATCAGCGCAGGCACCAATGCGCGCCTGGGCGCGGGGCCGTATCTGGTCGCGGAGGCGGACGAGAGCGACGCCTCGTTTCTGCATCTGACGCCGCTGATCGGCGTGGTAACCAATATCGACGCCGATCACATGGGCACCTATGGCGGCGACTTCGCCCGCCTGCGCGCCACGTTCATGGAATTTCTGCAGCATCTGCCTTTCTACGGCCTGGCCGTGCTGTGCCTGGACGATCCGGTGGTGTGCGAGGTCGCGCAGGAAGTGGGGCGGCCGGTGCTCACCTACGGCATCGACAGCGACGCCGACCTGCAGGCCCGTGACGTGCGCGCCGAGGGCCGCGGCGTGCGTTTCCGGGCGGTGCCGCGCGGCGAGCCGGGGTTCGACGTGCATGTGAATCTACCGGGCCGCCACAACGTGCTCAACGCGCTCGCCGCGATCGCCGTGGCGCGCGACCTCGAGGTCGATGACCAAGCCATTCAGCGCGCGCTGCGGGGATTCCAGGGCATCGGGCGGCGCTGCGAAATGCTGGGCGAGGTGCGCGCCCGCGGCGGGCGCGCCGTGCTGGTCGACGACTACGGCCACCACCCGCGCGAGATACGGGCCACCATCGAGGCCATTCGCGGCGCCTGGCCGCAGCGCCGCCTCGTGGTTGCCTTCCAGCCGCACCGCTACACGCGCACGCGCGACCTGCTGGACGATTTTGCCGAGGTGCTGTCGGGTGTCGACGCACTGATTCTGAGCGAGGTGTATGCGGCCGGCGAGGCGCCCATCGCCGGGGCCGACGGGCGCACGCTGGCACGCGCCATCCGCGCGCGCGGCAAGGTCGATCCGGTGTTCATCAGCGCCATCGGCGAGCTGGCGGACGCGCTCGAAGGCGTGCTGACGGACGGCGACGTGCTGCTGACGCTGGGGGCGGGCGACATCGGCCACGTGGCCGCATCGCTGCCCAGCCGGCTGGCCGTGGAGGCGCACTCGTGACCGGGCGCGTGAACGATCCGCAGGCGTTCGGGCGCGTGGCCGTGCTCATGGGCGGCTGGTCCGCAGAACGCCAGGTGTCGCTGTGGAGCGGTCAGGCGGTGGTCGATGCGCTGCGGCGCCAGGGCGTTGACGCCGAGGGCGTGGATGTCTCCCGGGAGCGCCTGCTGCGCCTGCCGCGGGAGGGCTTTGACCGCGCCTTCATCGCCTTGCACGGGCCGGGCGGCGAGGACGGCGTGGTGCAGGGGCTGCTGGAGGTCGCGGGCCTGCCTTACACCGGCAGCGGCGTTCTGGCGTCGGCGCTGGCGATGGACAAGCTGCGGACCAAGCTGGTGTGGTCGGCGATGGGGATCCCCACGCCGCCGTATCGGGTGATGCACAGCACCGCCGAGGCGCAGGCGATCGTGGCCGCGCTGGGTCTGCCGCTCTTCGTCAAGCCGGCCACCGAGGGCTCGACCTTCGGCGTGACCAAGGTGACCGAGGCGCAGAGCCTGCCGCACGCCTTTGCGCTCGCGCGTGAATATGCACCGACGGTGCTGGTCGAGCGTTTCATCGCCGGTCCGGAATACACGGCCTCCATTCTGGGGCGCGAGGCGCTGCCGCTGATCCGCATCGATACGGCGGGCGGGCTCTACGACTTCGAGGCCAAGTACCAATCCGAGAGCACGCGTTACCAGTGCCCCTGCGACCTGCCGGACGAGCGCGAGGCGGCGTTGCGCGCCTTGTCGCTGCGGGCATTCGATGCCCTGGGGGCGCAGGGCTGGGGGCGCATCGATCTCATGCTCGACAGCGCCGGCGCACCGTGGCTGCTGGAGCTGAACACGGTGCCGGGGATGACCTCGCACAGCCTGGTGCCGATGGCGGCCAAGGCGAGCGGCATCAGCTTCGAGGAGCTGGTGTGGCGGATTCTGGAGACGGCCGGGAACAACAAGGAGGAAGCACGACATGGCGACGCTGGCTAAAGAGGTCAGTGCCGGGCTGCCGCGCACCCGCGTGCGCTGGCGCTGGCTTACGGCGCTGGCGCTGATGGCCCTGGCGGCGGCGTTGTTGTGGTGGGGTCGGGATGTGAAGCTGCCGGTCACCTCACTGCGCGTTTCAGGCTCGTTCGGCCATGTCACGCCGGCGCAGGTTCGCGAGGTCGCCGCGCCCTTCGTGCGGGCCGGGCTGCTGCGCGCCAATCTGAGCGGCCTGCAGCGCGCGCTGGACGCCCAGCCCTGGGTACGCCAGGCGCGCGTGAGCCGTCACTGGCCGGACACCGTTTCGATCCGCATCTGGGAGGCGGTGCCGGTGGCGCGCTGGGGCAAGCGCGGCGTGCTCGCCGACGACGGCTCGCACTTTCAGGTGCCGGCGGGGCAGGTGCCCCAAGGGCTGCCCGAGCTGCACGGCCCGGACGGCACGGCGGCCAAGCTGGAGCGCGTCTACCAGGCCGAGCGCGGCGGGTTCGCCGCCCGCGGCCTGCGCCTGGCGCGTCTGACCGTCGGCGCCGACGGCGAATGGCAGGCGGCCACCGGCGCCGGGCTGACCCTCAAGCTCGGGCGCTCCGATGTGCGTTCGCGGTTGCAACGCTTCGTCAGCATCGCGGTGCCGGCGCTCGGAGACCGGCTGCCCGACGCCGCATACGTGGATCTTCGCTACAGCAACGGATTCGCGGTGGGCTGGAAAGACGACGCGGGCCCACCCAACGCGGGGGAAAACTAAGCAAATGGCTTCCAAGCACGCCGAAAAGAACGTGATCGTGGGTCTCGACGTGGGCACCTCCAAGGTCGCCGCCATCGTCGGCGAGGTGCACCCCGATGGCGCCCTGGAGATCATCGGCATCGGTTCCCATCCGCAGCGCGGGATGAAGAAGGGCGTGGTGGTCAACATCGAGGCCACCATGAACTCCATCCGCCGCGCCGTGGAGGAAGCCGAGCTCATGGCCGGCTCCAACGTGCATTCGGTGTACGTGGGCATCTCCGGCAGCCACGTCAAGAGCTTCAATTCCCACGGCATCGTCGCGGTGCGCAACAAAGAGGTGAGCGAGGCCGACGTGGAGCGTGTCATCGACGCCGCCTGCGCGGTCGCCGTCCCGGCCGATCAGAAGATTCTGCACGTGCTGCCGCAGGAGTTCGCGGTCGACGACCAGGAGGGCATCCAGGAGCCGGTGGGCATGTCCGGGGTGCGTCTGGAGGCCAAGGTGCACATCGTCACCGGCGGCGTGAGCTCGGCGCAGAACATCCGCAAGTGCGTCAACCGCTGCGGTCTGGAAGTGAACAAGCTGATCCTCGAGCAGCTCGCCTCCGGCTACGCCGTGCTCACCGACGACGAAAAGGACCTGGGCGTGTGCCTGGTGGACATGGGCGGGGGCACATCGGACATCGCAGTGTTCGCCGGCGGGGCCATCCGCCACACCGCCGTGATCCCGGTGGCGGGCGACCAGGTCAGCAACGACATCGCGGTGGCGCTGCGTACCCCGACGCAGCACGCCAACACCATCAAGATCAAGTACGGCTGCGCGCTGCCGGAGCTGATTCAGGGCGACGACGCCATCGAGGTGCCGAGCGTGGGCGATCGTCCGCCGCGGCGCCTCAGCCGGCACACGCTCGCCGAAGTCATCAAGCCGCGCTACGAGGAGCTGTTCCTGCTCATCCAGCGCGAGCTGCGCAAGAGCGGCTTCGAGGACATGCTCGCCGGCGGCATCGTGCTCACCGGCGGCTCGGCCAAGATGGAAGGCGTGATCGAGCTTGCGGAAGAGGTGTTTCACGTGCCGGTGCGCCTGGGTCTGCCGCAGAACGTGGTGGGGCTGTCGGATGTGGTGAAGAACTCCATCCACGCGACGGGCACGGGTCTGTTGGTCTTCGGTCAGCGCAGTCTGACCAAGTTCGAGGCCGAGCCGGAGCTGTCCGGCGTCGGCCATGTTTGGTCACGCATGAGAGGTTGGTTTCAGGGCAATTTCTGAGACGTATCACACTTACGGGCGAGAGCGAGAGAGGAAGCTAGCTATGGACGAGATGTTCGAAATGGTGGACGGGCACACCGATCGGGCAGTGATCAAGGTGATCGGCGTCGGCGGCGGCGGTGGCAACACCGTCAACCAGATGGCGCAGGCCGGGATCGAAGGTGTGGAATTCATCTGCGCCAATACGGACGCGCAGCACTTGAAAAAGATCCGTGCCGATACGGTGCTGCAAATCGGTGCGGACATCACCCGCGGCCTGGGCGCCGGGGCCAATCCGGAGATCGGCAAGCAGGCGGCGATGGACGACCGCGAGCGCATCCGCGAGGTCATCGAGGGCGCCGATATGGTGTTCATCACCGCGGGCATGGGCGGCGGCACCGGCACCGGCGCGGCGCCGGTGGTGGCGGAGGTCGCGCGCGAGCTCGACATCCTCACCGTGGCGGTGGTCACCAAGCCGTTTCCCTTCGAGCTGCCCAAGCGCATGGACGTGGCCAAGCAAGGGCTGGAGGAGCTGGGCAAGTTCGTCGATTCGCTGATCGTGATCCCCAACGAGAAGCTGCTGACGGTGTTCGGCAAGCGCAACTTCCTGCTGCAGCAGGCTTTCAAGGAAGCCAACGGGGTGCTGCAAAACGCCGTCAAGGGCATCGCCGAGCTCATCACCCGGCCGGGCGACATCAACGTGGACTTCGCCGACGTGCGCCGCGTCATGTCGGTGCGCGGCATGGCCATGATGGGCATCGGCTCCGGCACCGGCGAGGACCGCGCGCGCCAGGCCGCCGAAACGGCGCTGGCGAGCCCGCTGCTGGAGGAGCTCAACCTCACCGGGGCACGCGGTATCCTGGTCAACGTCACCGCCTCGGCGGACACGCTGCAGCTTTCCGAGTTCCAGATGGTCAACGAGCTCATCGCCGACATGGGCGCCGAGGATGTGGAGGTGATCATCGGCACCGCCTTCGACGCGGACATGAGCGACGAGCTGCGGGTGACCGTGGTGGCGACGGGTCTCGGCGGCGGCGTGCAGCAGGCCACCGAGTCCGACAAGGTGCGGCCGCTGCACCGTGACAACAACGGCCAGACGCGCTACGAAGAGCTGGACAAGCCCACGGTGATGCGCCGCCAGGCGGCGGCCGGCGGGGGTCAGTCGCGCCGCTCCTTCCAGGATGTCGATGAGCTCGACATGGAGTATCTGGACGTGCCCGCGTTTCTGCGCAACCAGGCCGACTAGGCGGGCAAGTTGGGCAGGGCATGGGTGTCGCGGCGCATTAAGGCGTGGCTTGGGCCGCCGAAGCGGCGGTGGCCCGAGCCCGGGTGTATCGGGCGATGATGCGAAGCCCGGCGGCGCTTGTGCTAAAATGCGCCGCTAATTTGCTTGCTTCGTCGCGGTGGTGTTGCACTGCACAACACCGATTCGCGGGAGACGGTGCGGCTACGCTGTGGCCCGGGTCCGGACGAGGGGCGCAACGGTGCCAATGTATCACCGGTTGATGACAATTCAGGGAAGCCCACGGCTTTCGGTTACGGGAAACAAGAATGCTCAGGCAGAGAACCCTTAAGAACCCGATCCGCGCCACCGGCGTGGGCCTGCATACGGGCGAGAAGGTCTACATGACTTTGCGCCCGGCGCCTGCGGATACGGGCATCGTGTTTCGGCGGGTCGACCTGGAGACACCCGTCGACCTGACGGCGCGGCCGGAGAATGTGGGCGATACGCAACTATCCACCACCCTGGTCAGCGGCAACGTGCGCATCTCCACCGTCGAGCATCTGCTCTCGGCCATGGCCGGGCTGGGCGTGGACAACGCGGTGGTGGAGGTGAGCGCACCCGAGGTGCCGATCATGGACGGCAGCGCGGGGCCTTTCGTGTTCCTCATCCAGTCCGCCGGGATTAACGAGCTCGACGCGCCCAAGCGGTTCATTCGCATCAAGAAGTCGCTTACGGCGCACGACGGCGACAAATGGGCGCGCTTCGATCCCTACGACGGCTTCAAGGTCAGCTTCGCGATCGAGTTCAACCACCCGGTGTTCGACTCCGGCACCCAAGAGGCGGTGATCGACTTCTCCACGACATCGTTCGTGAAGGAGGTGAGCCGCGCGCGCACCTTCGGGTTTATGCGCGACATCGAATACCTTCGCGCCCACAATCTGGCGCTGGGCGGCAGCATGGATAACGCCGTGGTGCTGGACGACTATCGCGTGCTCAATTCGGACGGTCTGCGCTACGACGACGAATTCGTGCGCCACAAGATCCTGGACGCCATCGGCGATCTGTACCTGCTGGGCCATAGCCTGATCGGCGCTTTTTCCGGCTACAAATCGGGCCACGGCCTCAACAACACCTTGCTGCGGGCGCTGGTGGCGGACCGCACCGCCTGGGAGATGGTCACGTTCGACGATCTCAAGGCGGCGCCGATCCTGTACGGCCGCCCGGTGGCGCAGGCGAGCTAATCGCGTTTGCCGCGCGCCAGGCGGCGCAGGGCATCCGCCAGGTCGTTGTCCTCGATGTGGGCGGCGACCGATTCGATATTCCGGCACGCCGCCGGCGAAGGCCGTTGCGCCCGGCGCTTCGGCCGCGGCTCGATGCCGTGCGGACGCACCTGGATGTCGAGACGCCTCAGCTCGCCGCCGTCGGGCGAGCGCAGATCCTGCAGGATGTTGCCGCCGTGAAAGCGCAGCTTCGTGGCCCAGGCCGCGCTGTCGGCAATCACGACCAGCCGTGCGGCACGCACGTTGGCCACGTGGACGTGGCCGGCCAAGTCCGCCGGCAGGCGGTTGCGCAAGGCCTGGTCCAGGCGGCGCAGTTTTCCCGCCCGGCGCAGCACATCTGCGAGCGCCGTACCGTCGCCTGATCCGCGGCCGCGCAACAGGTCCATCGCGGGTTTGGGTCCCTTGCTCAACTCGCCTGCTTTCCCATGCCGGACCGGCCTCAACCCTGCCATGCGCGCATTACTTTAAGAAATGCCGAGGTACGGTATCATAGGCGTTTGACTGTCGCGCGCCGCGCCCCGCGAGGGCGCGCTGGCGCTCACATCGATTCATTCTAGCAGCCGCAGGCACGTTAGGTGCGGCTGCCGCTATCGCCGCAACGAGCCTATGTTGAATACCGTTCTCAAGAAATTCGTCGGCAGCCGCAACCAGCGGGTGGTGCGCCGCATGGCCAGACAGGTGGCGCGCATCAATGCCCTGGAGGCCGACATGCAGGCGCTCACGGACGAGCAGCTGCGCGCCAAGACCGACGAGTTTCGCCAGCGTCTCGCCGACGGCGCCACCCTGGAAGGCCTGCTGCCCGAAGCGTTCGCCGTGGTGCGCGAAGCCGCGCGCCGGGTGTTGGGCATGCGCCACTTCGACGTGCAGCTCATCGGCGGCATCGTGCTGCACCAGGGCAAGATCGCGGAAATGAAGACCGGCGAGGGCAAGACCCTGGTCGCCACGCTCTCCGTCTATCTCAATGCGCTGCCCGGCGAGGGCGTGCACGTGGTCACGGTGAACGACTACCTGGCGGGGCGCGACGCCGAGTGGATGGGCCGGGTCTATCGCTTCCTGGGCCTGACCGTGGGCGTCATCGCGGCCGGTCAGGAGCAGAACGACAAGCGCGAGGCTTACGCCTGCGACGTGGTCTACGGCACCAACAACGAGTTCGGCTTCGACTACCTGCGCGACAACATGGCCTTCTCCATCGACGAGAAGGTGCAGCGCAAGCTCAACTACGCCATCGTGGACGAGGTCGACTCCATCCTCATCGACGAGGCGCGTACGCCGCTGATCATCTCCGGGCCCACCGACGACGACCCGGATCTGTATCGCAAGATCAATGAGCTGGTGCCGAACCTGACCAAGCAGGAGGAAGAGGACGGCCCGGGCGATTTCAGCGTCGACGAAAAGCTCAAGCAGGTCTACCTCACCGAAGACGGCCACCACAAGGTGGAGCGGCTCATGCGCAAGCAGGGGCTGCTCAAGGAGGAGGACAACCTCTACGACGCCGCCAACATCATCCTCATGCACCATCTGAATGCCGCGCTGCGCGCCCATGCGCTCTACCAGCGCGACATCGACTACATCGTCACCAACAACGAGGTGGTGATCGTCGACGAGTTCACCGGCCGCACCATGCCCGGGCGGCGCTGGTCCGACGGGCTGCACCAGGCGGTCGAGGCGAAGGAAGGGGTGCCGATCCAGCAGGAAAACCAGACGCTCGCCTCGATCACCTTCCAGAATTTCTTCCGCCTCTACGACAAGCTGGCCGGCATGACCGGCACGGCCGATACCGAGGCCGTGGAGTTCGAGGAAATCTACAGCCTCGAAGTGGTCGTGATCCCCACCAACGAGCCCGTGATCCGCAAGGATCTGCCCGACCAGATCTACATGACGGTCCAGGACAAGTTCGAGGCGGTGGCGCGCGAGATCGAGGAAGAGTCCGGCAAGGGGCGCCCGGTGCTGGTGGGCACCGCCTCCATCGAGGCCTCCGAGTATCTGTCGCAGGCGTTGCACAAGCGCAAGATCAAGCACGAGGTGCTCAACGCCAAGCAGCACGAGCGCGAGGCTGAGATCATCGCCCAGGCCGGGCGCCCGGGCACCGTGACCATCGCCACCAACATGGCCGGGCGCGGCACCGACATCGTGCTCGGCGGCAACCTGGACGCCGAGCTGGAGAAGATCGACCCGGAAGACACGGCCGCGCGCGAAGCGGTGAAGAAGGCCTGGGAGCAGCGCCATCAGCAGGTCGTCGACGCCGGCGGCCTGCATGTGATCGGCTCCGAACGCCACGAGTCGCGGCGCATCGACAACCAGTTGCGCGGGCGCTCCGGGCGGCAGGGCGACCCCGGTTCCACGCGCTTCTACCTGGCGCTGGAAGACAACCTGATGCGCATCTTCACGCCCCCCAAGATGCAGGGCATGCTGCAGAAGCTCGGCATGGAAGAGGGCGAGGCCATCGAGCACCGCTGGGTGACGCGCGCCATCGAGTCGGCTCAGAAGAAGGTCGAGAACCACAACTTCGACGTACGCAAGCAGTTGCTGGAGTACGACGACGTCGCCAACGACCAGCGCAAGGTCATCTACGAGCAGCGCAACGAGCTCATGGCGTCCGACGATGTCTCCGAGATCGTGGAGAACATCCGCGGCGAGGTCGTCGACAACATGATCTCCACCTACATCCCGCCGCAGAGCCTGGAGGAGCTGTGGGATGTGGCCGGGCTGACCGAGGCGCTCAAGAACGAGTTCGGGGTCGAGCTCGACATCCAGGGCTGGCTGGACGCCGAGCACGACCTGGACGAGGAGGGCCTGCGCGAGCGCATCCGCGACCACATCGTCGACGTCTACGAGCAGAAAAAGGAACAGGTCGGCGAAGTGGTGATGAAGCAGTTCGAGAAGGCGGTCATCCTGCAGGTGCTGGACACCCTGTGGCGCGAGCACCTGGCGGCGATGGACTACCTGCGCCAGGGCATCCACCTGCGCGGCTTCGCCCAGGTCGATCCCAAGCAGGAATACAAGCGCGAAGGCTACCGCATGATGGAAGACATGCTGGAGCGCCTGAAGCACGACGTCGTCTCCGTGCTCTCCAAGGTGCAGGTCGAGGCCGAGGAAGATGTGGAGGCGGTGGAGCGCTCGCGCCGCCGTCAGCGCGAGCTGCAGTTCCAGCACGCCGAGGCGCCCAGCGCCATTCACAATCCCGAAGCGGCCGGCGCAGGCGGCGAGGCGGCCCAGCCGCAGGCCGGCGGTGACGACGTGGCGGTCGCCGAGCCCCAGGAGCGCGTGGAGCCTTTCGTGCGCAGCGAGCGCAAGATCGGCCGCAACGAGCCCTGTCCATGCGGCTCGGGGCGCAAGTACAAGCACTGCCACGGCCAGTTGAACTAACCCGAATACCGCACGAGGGCGGACGGCACGCGTTTACGGGCGGCTGAAAATGCGAGGTATGACATGACGTTGCGCCATTTTGCGGTGCCATGGCGTATCGCTTGCGCCGTCCCGCCGCGGCGCTGGCGGTTTCTCGCGGCGCGGCGCTGGCTCTTCACTCGACCTATAGCCGTGGCTATGGGTTTCGCTTCAGAGCGGCGCACGGCTGGCTGCGAATTCCGCCATCCCCCGCGGCCCCTCATGAGGTCTACGGGCTGATGCCCGTCGGCCTGGCGCCGCCGCGCGATCTGCTGCCGGTGGGCGGCGTGCGCCTGGGCACCGCCCAGGCCGCGATCAAAAAGCCCGGCCGCGACGATCTCCTGCTAATGGCCTTCGACGAAGGTGCAAGCGCCGCCGGCGTATTCACCCGCAACGCATTCTGCGCCGCGCCGGTGCGGTTGGCACGCGCCAACCTGCGCCACAGCCCGGCGGTGCGCGCGTTCGTGGTCAACAGCGGCAACGCCAATGCCGGCACCGGCGAGGCGGGCGAGCGCGACGCGCAGACAACGCTGGATGCGGCGGCGCAGGCGCTGGGGTGCCCGCCGCAAAGCGTGCTGCCGTTTTCGACCGGCGTGATCGGCGAGTGCCTGCCCGCGGAGCGCATTTGCGCCGCCCTTCCCCGGGCCGCGGCGGCGCTCGACGAGCGCGCCTGGGAGGCGGGCGCACGGGCGATCATGACCACCGATACCGTGCCCAAGGCAGTGAGCCGGCGCGTCACGCTGGGCGGCGAGGCGGTGACGGTGACCGGCATCGCCAAAGGCGCCGGCATGATCTGTCCGGACATGGCCACCATGCTGGCGTTTATCGCCACGGACGCGCGCGTGGCCGCCCCGGACCTGCAGGCATTGCTGGAACGCGCCGTGGCCGGCTCGTTTAACGCCATCACCGTGGACGGCGACACCTCCACCAACGATAGCTGCATGCTGGTGGCCACCGGCCGCACGGGGCCGTCCCTGGAGGCCGGGCATCCGGACTACGAGGCGCTGGCCGGTGCCGTGGAGGCCGTCTGCGGCTCGCTGGCGCAGGCGATCGTGCGCGATGCCGAAGGCGCGACGCGCTTTATCACCATCGAGGTGTCCGGCGCCGCCGGCCGCGCCGAGGCCCGGCAGGTCGCCTACACGCTGGCGCATTCGCCGTTGTTCAAGACGGCGGCGTTTGCGGGCGACCCCAACTGGGGCCGCATCCTGGCGGCTGTGGGGCGCAGCGGGGTCGAGGCGCTCGACATCCGCGGCGTCGACATCAGCCTGGACGATGTCAGAATCGTTCACGCCGGCGTCGCCGATGGCGCCTATACGGAAGACGCCGGCGCCGCCGTCATGGCCCGGCCGGAATACGCCGTGCATATCGCTCTGGGCCGCGGGGACGCCGCGGCGCGCTTGTGGACCTGCGACCTGAGCTACGACTACGTGCGCATCAATGCGGAGTACCGCTCCTGAGACAGCGCGGCGGCGGCACGGTGACCGCGTGATGCATGAACAACTGCATATCGCGGTGGGCATCCTGGCCGACGATCACGGCCGCGTTCTGCTCAGCGAGCGGCGCGCCGGCACGCACGGCGCCGGCGAATGGGAGTTCCCGGGCGGCAAGGTCGAGCCGGGCGAGGCGCTCGCCGATGCGCTGGCGCGCGAGCTCCACGAAGAGTTGGGCGTGGCCGTCAAAGAGGCGCGCCCGCTGATCCGGGTGCGCCACCGCTACGCCGAGCGAAGCGTTGTTCTCGACACCTGGCGGGTGACGGCATGGCGCGGTGACCTTCAGGCCCTGGAAGGGCAGCGGCTGGCTTGGGTGGCTGTCGACCGGTTGCACCAATGGCCGCTGATGGCGGCCGACGGCCCCATCGTCACGGCCTTGCGCCTGCCCTCAACCTATCTTTTTACGGGAAGTTTCGGCGACACTCGCGATGCGCTCTCGCGCCTGCGGGCGAGCCTGAGCGACGGCGTGCGCCTGGTGCGCCTGCGTGCGCCCGGGGCCGATGAGCAAGCCTATGCGGTGCTGGCCCGGGAAGCGGTGGCCGTCTGCCATGCTTTCGGCGCGCGCTGTCTGCTCGACCGCTCGCCATCCCTGGTGCGGGAGCTGGGCGCGGACGGGCTGCATTTGACCGCGGCGGCGTTGGCAACCCCCGCGCAGCGTCCGCTGCCGCGTGAGTATTGGGTCGGCGCCTCCTGCCACGACGCCGCGGAGTTGGCCCGGGCGGCTGAGCTGGGCGCGGACTTCGCGGTGCTGTCGCCGGTACGGCCGACACCGTCACACCCGAAGGCCGAGCCCCTGGGCTGGGCGGGCTTCCGGGCGCTGGTGGAGACCGTCAACATGCCGGTCAACGCGCTGGGCGGGCTAGGCCGGGACGAGTTGAGCGCGGCGTGGGCGGCCGGCGCCCAGGGAGTGGCTGCGATCCGGGGTCTTTGGCCGCCCAAGTAACTTATACATGGGTCATTCCATAGAGTGGCCGGCCACTTGAAATGGTGCGCCGCGATTTGCACGCCGACGGCAATCAATGAGGCGCATCCCCGCTTTGTCCCTCATCGTCATCTGGAATGCGCTTTTCCTCGGCGATCCACTCACCCAGGTCGATGAGTTTGCAGCGCTCGCTGCAAAAGGGGCGCCAGGGATTGTCACGCCCGGCCTTGGCCGGCTTATTGCATGTCGGGCAACGCAGGATACGGATGGTCTTCTCGGTCATGGCGGTGGAGTGCAGCGGATTTTGCGGCAAGCTTAGCAACGCGGTTGCTGCCTTGTCAGGGCACCAAAGCTTCTTAACCGGACGCAAATCGTTAATACGGAATGCGGTTCAGATGGCGCACAGCGCCAGCTTGAAGTCGACGTCGCGCGTGGTCGGCACGGCGCGCTCGCCGGCATTCGGCTGCTCCATGAAGCGAATCGTAAAGCGGTGTTTGCCGGCGCTGATTTCCGGATAAAGAGGAGAGGGGTTGGCAACCAGCACGCGCATCAACGCGCAGGGTTGTTCCAGTGTTTGCACGAACACGCCGCCCTGGGCCCAGTGATCGCCGGGCTCTTCGCTGTGGCGGATGAGCCTGAGGATACTGCGCATGGCTTGCTGATAAGGCCGTAGCGCCTGCAGCCAGCTCTCTATGTCGGCCTGCTGGGCGTCCGGCGGCTGCTCCAGCCAGTGATGGTAGCCGGGCAGGTCGAACATGCAGGTGCCGCCCGGAATGGCGCTACGGTTAAGGATGGTGTTGAGGAACTCGTTGTGCTTGAGAACGGTACTGGCGGACTGGGCCGATGTGCTGTGCATGGCATCGAGCACGGACTCCAGCTCATCCAGAACGCTGTCCAAGCGGCTGCTGTTCACGCCGGGCCGGCGCTCGAGACGTTTGAGTGCGCTGTGCTGCTCCTGCAACTCTTTGATAACGTCGGTTTTCAGGTCGCTGCGACTCAGCAGGGTCAGTGTGTCGAGCAGCGTCTGGATGGTGGCGCGGCGGCCCCAGGGCGTGGTGTCCTGCAGATGATGCTCGGTCTGGCCAAACAGGAACTCCAGACGCAGGAAGGTACGGATCCGCTCGTTGAGCGGTTGTTCAAAGCAGATCAGGTCTTGCTCGTCTACCACAGGCCGAGGCTCGCACCGTCAAGCGGATAAGCGGTCATTGTCACTCACTGCCCCGGGGCTGGCAAATGCTGTGGCGGCAGGGATTTTCTCGCGCCGTTGTGCAACTCCATATAGCGCTGGTGCAGGCGCCGCACCAGCTCGCGCAGTTGCTCCGGGCTGCCGGTGTTGAGCAACACGTCGTCGGCATGGGCGAGGCGGCGCCGGCGCGGTAGCTGGGCGTCGATCATGCGACGCGCGAGCTGCTCGTCGATGTCGTCGCGCTGCATCAGGCGTTCGAGCTGCAGGTGCTCGGGCACGTCGACAACCAGAATGCGATCCACCAGATCGTGCAACTGCGACTCGACCAGCAACGGCACCACGAGAACGACGTAAGGGCCGCCTGCTTCGTCGCGTTCCGCGATCAGGGCTTCGCGCACGCGGGGGTGAATGATCGCCTCCAGGCGCTGGCGTGCCTCATCGTCGCCGAAGACCACCCGGCGCAGGCGGGCGCGATCCAGGCGCCCGCTGGCGTCCAACACCTGATCGCCGAAGGCGCGGCGGATTTCCTCCAGCGCCGGTTGTTCCGGTTCCACCACCCGGCGCGCGAGGCGGTCGGCGTCGATCACGGTGACGCCGTGCGCCTCGAAAGCGCGCGCGGCGGTGGTTTTGCCGCTGGCGACGCCGCCGGTGAGGCCGATGGTCAGGCGCTTGGAACCGGGAGAAGTCATGAACGCGGGCTCAACGTGCGATGGTGGCTATAATCGGCCACTATCATACGCGACGGGCGCTGCGGGTGGTCTATGGATGTAACGGGCCGCGTGAGCGGTTGACCGACCCGCGAAGAGCGCTTTGGGGCCGGCTTCGGTGGTAATGCGGATGGATTACGCGGCCGTCAGGACAGTCCGGCGAAACGGGCGTAGGCCTGAATCAATTCCGGCCCCCACATCAGCGCCAGCCACCCGGCGGCCGCCAGAAAGGGGCCGAACGGCATGGGGGTGCCGTTGTGCAGGCGTCGTGACACGATGAGCGCGATGCCGACCAACGCGCCCACCGCGGAAGACAGAATGATGACCACCGGCAGCGCCTGCCAGCCCAGCCACGCGCCGAGCAGGGCCAGCAACTTGAAGTCGCCGTAGCCCATGCCTTCCTTGCCGGTGACGAGCTTGAAGACCTGATAGACCGCCCATAGCACAAGATACCCGGCGATGGCGCCGATCAGGCTGGCGCGCGTGGTGGTAAATAGGCCGAACAAATTGGCGAAGAGCCCAAGCCAGAGCACGGGCAGGGTGATGGCGTCGGGTAGCACTTGATGGCGCAGGTCGATTACCGCCAGAGCCAGCAGCGCCCAGGTCAGGCCCAAGGCCGCGAGCCCGGCCCATGTGGCGCCGAAGTGCCAGATGACACCCAAAGCCAGCACACCGCTCGCAAGCTCGACCATTGGGTATTGCGCGCTGATCGCTGCCCGGCAGTGTGCGCACCGGCCGCGCAGCCACAGGTAGCTCAGAAGCGGGATGTTGTGCCAGGGTGCGATCGCCGCACCGCAGTGGGGGCAGCGGGATGACGGTGTGGCCAGGGTAAGTTTCCCGCCCTCCGGTTCCGGCGGTGCTGCAGCCTCGCCAGCGTTCCCCGCGAAGGCGGCGTATTCCTCGCGGAACGCACGCTCCATCATCAGCGGCAGGCGGTGGATCACGACATTAAGGAAACTGCCGACCACCAAGCCCAAAAGCGCTGCGGCAAGCAAAAGCAGGGCCGGCTCGGATTGCAATACCGCGATCTGCGTCACAGGCCAGACTGTCGCGAATCAGGGCGAAGCGATAGCCGCGCGGCACGCATCTTCACACCACCGACCCCAGCTTGAAGATCGGCAGGTACATGGCGATAACCAAGCTGCCCACCAATATGCCGATGATCACCATGATCATCGGTTCCAGCAG
>Ga0102962_1000022_pt1 | contig 99196 bp, 129 predicted proteins | sample SalPonF2_C_D2_MG_FD_84519 | JGI IMG/M metagenome (GOLD analysis project Ga0102962, IMG submission 84519) | Salt pond soil microbial communities from South San Francisco under conditions of wetland restoration - Salt Pond MetaG SF2_C_D2_MG ...
GGCTCATGTGGTGCCGATGGCCGGACTCGAACCACAGTTAAAATCAATACCTTATGATCGACTTGCGTAGATTCTGCGTAGAAATCTACGGGTTTTCACCCTCTCCGATCATCCGGTAGAGACCTTCATGCGGAATCCAGTCCAACCGTGCATGACAAGCGCCTCTCAGCGGCACGCATTATCGGCCATAGCGTCGCGTGATGCAAACGACATCCGGCCTCCGGATGGGCCGTGGAGACCGCCGTGAAGGCTTTCCAATCCTGTTGCGCGGATGACGTGTCGAGCAAAGAACCGAACGGCGTTCAGTGGAAGAACCCGAAAGCCAGTCATATAATACCCTTGTTGTATGGTCGGTCTGTCCAACCATTGTTTATTGTTTACGAGTGTCATCAGTTGTGAAGAACTATCGACAACTGTCAACAACTGTTGAGGGTTGTTCACAACTGTCAACAAAGGAGGTGCGACATGTCCTCGAAGCGCGGGGGGCCGCAAACCCCCAGGAACCCGGTCGCGCGGCACATGCGCCAGCGCGGCGGCGTCCACGGACCGACCCGCAAGGCCCAGCGCCGGCGGGATCGGCAGGCCCTGAAAAAGGGGGCGTTCCACCGTGACGGCTGGACGCCCCCTTCTCTCGAATCCCGTTCCTGACCTTCCGCCCCGCCCTCTTTCGGTCCGTCACGGACCGACCCCACGACTCTCTGTCACCGCAAAGCCATGGTCCGGACTGCTCCGCTTGGACTCCTATCCGAGCGACCCGTCATCCGGCGAGCTCTGGCGCCGCCCCTCGACAGCCCTCTTGATTGCGAAGGCCCGGCGTATCAGCGCCTCGATCCGCGCCTTGTTGTCCCGGTAGACATCCAGCGGGATCCCGCCGAGTGCGTCCCGCACCCGCTCGCGTGTCCGGTACGCGGTCTCCTCCATCACCGGGATCCAGGAGAGTTCCCGGAGGTCGTTGTCCGCGCGCTTGCCGCGCCGGGACAGGAACGACATCGACGGGGGTGCCATCTCCCCGTCCGTCTCGCCCACCGTCAGGGACAGGACCGCGCGCAGCGGCTCCCCGGACGCGCTGCGCCGGTCGAGGAGGACGATGCGGAAGGTGATCACGCGGTCCCCTCCCCCGTCACCACCGCTTCTCCTCTCGTCGCGCTCGATCACCTCGTCGCACACGGCGATGTCATCGGTGAACAATCCCGGGTGTGTCCTGCGCAGACGGTCCAGGTCCGACATGGCGGCCTCCCTCCTCCGTGTTCCGACCGGGAAGTATACCGCATGACCGGACCCGATAAATGCTGATACCACGTGCAATCCGGAACAAAAGCGCCCCGCCTTCTTGTGTCTGCGGAGAATACGGCGGATAATCTCCGCAGTATTTGCGGAGAATATCGCTTCCAATCTCCGCATGGAGGGGAACATGGCACCGGTGTACATCTGGGAACGCCCCGACTGGCCCCGCTTCCGCTGGGACCGGTCGCACCTTTTCCGCCCGCTGGCCCGGGTGGCCCACGCCCAGGGGCGGCTGCTGGGCAGGATGGAGGGGCTTGGCTTCGACCTGCAGGCCGAGGCGGAGCTGCGCACGCTCACCGAGGACGTGCTGAAGTCCAGCGAGATCGAGGGGGAACGGCTCGACCCGGACCAGGTCCGGTCGAGCATCGCCCGGCACCTCGGGATGGACGTCGCCGGGATCGGACGGTCCGACCGCGACGTGGAGGGCGTTGTCCAGATGATGCTGGACGCGACCCGGGAGTACCGCCGCCCGCTCACCCCGGAGCGCCTGTTCGACTGGCACGCCGCGCTCTTCCCCACCGGGCGTTCCGGCATGCACCGGATCCGTGTGGGCGACTGGCGCGACGATGCCGACGGGCCCATGCAGGTCGTCTCCGGACCGATCGGACGCCGCCGGGTCCATTACCAGGCCCCGCCGGCGCAGCGTATCCCACAGGAGATGGGCCGGTTCCTCGACTGGTTCCGCGATCCCGGGGAGACCGATCCGTTGATCGTGGCCGGGGTCGCCCACGCCTGGTTTGTGACGATCCATCCGTTCGATGACGGCAACGGGCGTATCGCGCGGGCCATCGCCGACATGGCGCTGGCGCGCGCCGAGCAGACCGGACAGCGCTTCTACAGCATGTCCTCGCAGCTCCGGGCGGAACGAAACGGCTACTACGACGCACTCGAGGCCGCCCAGAAGGGGGATCTCGATCTCACCGGATGGCTGGAATGGTTCGTCCTGCAGCTCGGGAACGCGATCGACGGGGCCCAGGACGCCCTGTCCGGCGTGATCGCCAAGTCCCGCTTCTGGGAGCGGCATGCACGGGCGTCGCTCGGCACACGGCAGATCAAGGTGCTCAACCGGCTGCTGGAGGGGTTCGACGGGCGGATGACGACCTCCCGGTGGGCCCGGATCGCGAAGTGCTCCCAGGACACCGCGCACCGCGACATCCTGGATCTCGTCGAAAAGGGCGCCATGCGAAGGGACCCCGGGGGCGGCCGGAGCACCAGCTACTCGGTGGTGCTCCCGGGCGATCCGGACGACCCGCTCCTCGTCCCCGAACCCGGGGACGGGATGGCATCCCCCCGCTGACTTCGCGGCCATGAGCCTGTATCCTTGGGATTGGAATAACCGTTATCGGGTATCGCACCGATACCCAAGGAGTGATTGATGGACGGCAAACATGTGGAGATGGTCCGTGTCGACGAGCTTCTCCCCTATCGCACCTCGGACCGGTCCGTCGATCGGAAGAGTCGCCATGCGCTCGATCGCCCGACGGACGAGGTGCTGGACGAACTGCGCCGCGACCTCGCCGCCGGGGGCGAGGTGCGCGAGCCGATCGAGATGCACTACGACATCGATACCGGCCGCGTCCTGATCGGCGATGGCAACACCCGTCTGGCGGCCCTGATCGAGGCGGGGCGCGGGTACGCCCCGTGTTACGTCCAGTCCTGGAAGCTCGGCGGGTTTGGAGCGAAGGCACCCTCCCCCATTCCGTCAGTGCACAGTGCGGCGGAACGGATCGCGCAGCGGGGCCGCATCCTCCCGTCCGATCTCGGGTTCGGCGTCATGGCCTCCGTGCTCTCCACGGAGGAGACGGAGGACGATGCGCCGGGGCTGTGAGGTCCGGGAAGAACCCCCTCTGGAAGCAATCGGGTAACGCCATGCCAACCGAGAAAGGAAAGAACCACCTGTTCACCTGGGAGGGAAAGACGCGCGACGGCGACACGGTCAAGGGTCAGGAGACCGGATCCAGTGAGGCCCTCATCAGGGCCCATCTCCGCCGTCGCGGCATCATCCCGGTGCGCATCCGCAAGAAGTCCGCCAAGAAGAAGGGCAAGAAGAAGATCCAGGCCGGGGACATCGCGATCTTCACCCGCCAGCTCGCGACCATGATGAAGGCCGGCGTGCCCCTGGTGCAGGCCTTCGAGATCGTCGGCCGGGGCCACGACAACCCGGCGATGCAGGAGCTGCTGCTGAAGATCAAGAACGATATCGAGGGTGGCACGGGCCTGACGGAGGCGCTTGCCAAACACCCGAAGCATTTCGACTCGCTGTACACCAGCCTGGTCGGCGCCGGCGAGCGTTCCGGTGCGCTTGAGACGCTGCTGGACAAGGTCGCCACCTACATGGAGAAGTCCGAGGCCCTCAAGTCCAAGATCAAGAAGGCGCTGGTCTACCCCTCGGCGATCGTGGCGGTCGCCTTCCTCGTCAGCGGGATCCTGCTGTACTTCGTGGTGCCACAGTTCCAGAGCCTGTTCCAGGGCTTCGGGGCCAACCTGCCGGCGTTCACGTTGTTCGTGGTCGGCCTGTCCAAGTGGACCCAGAAGTACTGGTGGGCCGTGGTGATGGCCATCGGCGGACTCGCCTTCGGCTTCGCCTGGGCGAACCGCAACGTGCCCGTCTTCCGGGAAGGGGTCCATCGTTACGCGCTCAAGATCCCGGTGGTCGGGAAGATCCTGCGCAAGGCCGCGGTGGCGCGCTATGCGCGCACCCTGGCCACGATGTTCGCGGCCGGCGTGCCGCTGGTGGACGCGCTGGACTCGGTGAGCGGGGCCACCGGCAACCTGGTCTACGAGCGTGCGGTCCAGCAGATCCGCGACCAGGTCGCCACCGGCCAGCAGTTGCAGAGCTCGATGCAGGAGGTCGCGCTGTTCCCGCACATGGCGGTGCAGATGATCGCCATCGGCGAGGAGTCCGGTGACCTGGACGCGATGGCCTCCAGGGTCGCGGACTTCTACGAGGCCGAGGTCGACGACATGGTGGACAACCTCAGCAGCCTGCTGGAGCCGATGATCATGGTGATCCTCGGCATCCTGGTCGGTGGTCTGGTGATCGCCATGTATCTGCCCATCTTCAAGCTGGGCTCGGTTGTCTCCTGATGGAGGTGGTCCGCCGGGTGGCCAGGTGGGGATGTGGAATCCGGATCGCGTTTCCGGCCTGTCTCGTCCTCTTGTCCGCCCTCCTCCTGGCCGGATGCGGGGGAAGCGGTGGCAGTGGGGGCGGATCCGCCGCCTCCGCTCCCGTCAAGCATGCCGTCCGGGTCTCCTGGAACGCGAGCCGTGCCGCGTCCGTCAACCGTTCCGGCGGCGGCTACCACGTCTTCTACAGCCAGAACCCGTCCTTCCGGCCCGGTGACCGGGGTGTCGGAGAGATCAATGTGCCGTTCCAGACGGGATCCAGCAAGGCGCCGACGACGACCACGATCAATCTGGGCAGCGGCACCTGGACCATCCGTGTGCAGGCCTACTCCGCGCTCACGCCGCCGGGCGGCAGTGGTGGCGGCACAAGCGCCCTGTCCGCCCCGGTGCAGGTGAAGGTGCCATGAGACGCTTGTCGCTGATGCTTCTGGTCCTCTGCCTTGCGCCCGGTCTGGTCCGGGCGGCTCCCGCCGCCTCCCACGGCAAGCCCGGAAGGGACTACGTCCCCGGGCGGATCCTGGTGCGCTTCCGGAGCGGCACCGGGGCTGGGGTGCAGAAGCAGGCGGTGCAGGCGCTTGGCGGGCACCTTGGGCGGCACGTCGCCGCGTTGCACGTGACCCGGGTGGACCTGCCGTCAGGCACCAGCGTCGCGCAGGCGGTGAAGGCCTGGAGCGCCCGCGCCGACGTCGCCCACGTGCAACCGGATTACATCTATCACGCCATGGGCACGACACCGAACGATCCGGATTTCGGCCAGCAGTGGGGATTGCACAACGTGCGGCATCCGGGCGACGACATCCATGCGCCGCAGGCCTGGAGCCACGTCACCGACTGCAGCGGCGTGCCGGTTGCGGTGGTCGACACCGGCATCAACTACACGCAGGGGGATCTCGCCGGCGAGATGTGGAATGGCGGCACCAGCGACCCCCACCACGGATACGACTTCCTCGACGGCGACAACGACCCGCAGGCGACCAGCGGCGCCGGGCACGGCACGCACGTGGCCGGCATCATCGGCGCCGCCGGGAACAACGGCACCGACACCGCCGGCGTGTGCTGGCATGCCGACATCATGGCGCTGCGTGCGCTCGGGATCACCGGGGGGACCACCTCCACGGTGGCCCAGGCGGTGGACTTCGCCGTCAGCCACGGAGCGCGGGTGATCAACATGAGCCTGGGCGGCAGCCAGTACGACAAGGTGCTCAAAAGCGCCATCGACAACGCCCGCAGCCACGGCGTGGTGGTGGTCGCCGCCGCCGGGAACGCCGGCGCCGATGACGACAGCGCCCCCACCTACCCCTGCGCCTACTCCGACGACAATATCGTCTGCGTGGCGGCGCTGGATCAATCCTATGGCTTGGCCGGCTACTCCAACTACGGCGCGAAGACCGTTGATGTGGGGGCTCCGGGCAGCACGATCGTCAGCCTGTGGGACGGCAGCCCGCTGACCGGATTCGGCAGTTGGCTGTCCAGCAACACCATCCAGGGCAACTGGAAGGTGGTCAACAACGGCTGCACCAGCAGCAAGCAGAACTACATCCTCGCCGACCCGTCCACGTGGTGCACGGGCGGGACGAGCGGCAACGCCGACGACACCATCTATCACGACTACACGGGGTTCTCGAACTCGTCCGTTCTCGGGTTGGGGTTACGCTACGACGCCTTCTACGACACGGGGACGAACGGGTATTTCAACACCGCCTACAAGGCCGGCGGCGGAAACCCGTTCAGCTCCACCAGTCCGGGGACGCGACTGGACCACCAGACCGGAAGCACGGGGCGGAGCGGGGCCACGGTCTTCGTTGACAACCTCAGCGGATGCCTGGGCAAGGCGGACTGCACGCTCGGGTTCCAGATCCGGGCCGGAAGCGCGTCGACCCCGCACAGCGGGGCGGTGACGTCATACGACCTCGTGCGAAGCATCCGGGGGAGCACCTCCACACGGACCGAGTCCGGCACCTCGATGTCCACCGCCTTCGTCTCCGGCATCGCGGCGATGCTCTACGCGCACAACCCCCGCTTCGACTACCACGACGTGGTCTCCGCCATCAAGCAGGGGGGTGTTGTCGACCCCGCCCTCTCGGGAAACACCGTCACCGGACGCGCGGCGGACGCCATGGGTGCGCTCGCATGGATCCCGGCCCCGACCGGTGTGTCCGCTTCGGTGCAATAGCGATGCGCTTGCGACGGACCCTCCTGCTCCTTTTGGTCGCATTGATCCTGACGGCCGGATGCGAGGCGCATGCCTGCGTGAAGCCGGCGACCAGGGACCGGGTGCCCGGACTGTACGTGGTCACCGTGAAGCCGGGCGCGGGCAAGGCGTCGGTGCGCAAGGCATTCGGCGCCCGGGTGGTTCAACGGGTGGCCGATCTCGGGCACCATGAGTACATGGTCCGGATCCGGCACGACCCGGGTCCGAAAGCCGTCATGCGGGGCGTTCTGGGTGCCCCGGGCATCCGTGCCGTGCAGCCGGATTACACCTACCATGCCGAGCACGAATCCGGGCCGGCCCATTCGACAACGAGGGAAGGCAAGTGAACGAGGACACGTATATCCGCAAGTACGAGAACCCGGGGTCCACCATGGACCGCGAGGATGTCGAACGGCTGCTCGCATGGATCGAGGAGGGGGCGGACTTCACCGGCGGTGTGATGCGCTGGCAGAGCAACGGCCAGGTGCCTCCGGCGGACGTGGTGGCCTTCGCCGCGCACGTGGGTTTCAATGTGGATGTCGAGGCGTCCCGTTCCGCCAGGGATGAGGAGTTCCATCGGTTCGCGGAGCAGTACCGCAAGGCCCGTGCGGATGGCCCGAGTGACGAGGAGCGATGCGAGGCCCGGGCGACCCACGGCCCCGGGGTCGAGATGGTCGACGTGATCTCGGGGCAGCGCTGGCGGACCTGATCGGATTCACAGGTGGGTCAAACACCGAAGGCGTTGACGACGTGGTCGTAAACGACGCCGAGGTGGCCTTCCGTCCGATCAATGTTTGCCGTGAACGTACTCTTTTAGCCAGCCATCCGGCGGCACGCCGGTCCTGGCTTTCCATTGTCCCTTGGCGGTCTTGTAGAGCAGCGTGGGTGTGCCGGCGCCGCCGGCCCGGGCCATCAGCTTTTCGTGTTCCCTTATCACGGCCTTGAGCGCCTTGGGCGGCTTGGCCATGGGTTTGATCGCGCCCTCCTCCCGGGAGTCGTTGAAACCGTTTTCGTTCCTGACCAGCGCCCCGGCGGGATTGTCGGACGATAGGATCGCGGCGGCACGCCCCATGCTCGTCGGTTTCAGGAAGCCGACCATCACCCACCGGATCCGCAACTTGCCGGACTTGACCAGCGGCTCCGCCTGCTTGTAGAAACGATGGCAGTAGATGCAGTTGGGATCGGCGAACACGTACAGCACCGGGGCATTCTTCGGGCCCTGCTGTATCAGATGCTTTCCCGACTCGAGCTTGTGGACGACCTTGCCGACGTCCGGCTGGGGCAGGTATTTGTGGTCATAGCTTTCCGACAGGTCCCGGCCTTTCGGCGACACCATGTGTCCGAAAATCAGATAGCCATGGTCCCCGTACACGATGTGATGCCGGCCCTTCACTTCGATGACGTAGCCGGTGATGTGCGGCGCATCGGTCGGGAACCGCCGGGTCACTGTCAGCTTGCCGGCATTGGCCGCTTGTTGCAGGACCGGCGGCAGGCTGGTATCAGATGTCGCGGGGGACGACCTTTTGGCGGCCAAGACGTTGCCCGCGAACAGGCCGATGCCTGCCACGAATACGATGCCTGCCAGTCGACCCAAGAAAACAGGTCTCATTTCATGCTCCAATCGTTTACTGTGTGTGCATCCACACCGCTTTCCAGCGGCACTCCCCGGTTGAGACAGCTCTTCACAGCGTCGTGCCCAGTGAGATAGTCGTTCTCACACCGCAGGATCCGGGATGGACTCGTTGAACGGCGCTTGGGATGATCCCGGTAATAGTGGGTGACGATGTTCGAGTAATGCTTCAACGTACCGCTGTATCGGCATGTTTTTGATAGATATCGGTAGTCATCCTGTGCCGGACCCCAAAGGCCCCCATCCTTGTTCTTGTGATGGAAGGTGGTGAGGGGGTAGCCATTCATCGATTTGGCGGCGTCCCGGGCCTCTCCGATGCATCCCGACCGGAGGCCTCCGATCACCCCGGCAACCAGTGCGGCGCGCTGATCGGACGGCATGTGGAACCACAGGGCCCCGTCCGGGGCGACCCTGTGGGCGATTGCCGTCCGGGCGAGAAGAAGGACGGCCATCGCCGTGAGCAGCGGGACGCGTCTCACCGCAACTGGCGCCATGCGCCGCTGTGCCTGGACACCCCGCGTTCCTTTGTCGTCGTGATCTGCCCGTTGGAGCGGGTGATCAGCTTCACGTCCCCGATGTCGCCCTGACGCGTGCGCAGGATGCTGGGTGCCGTGGCCATCCCCGCGCCGAGGTCCAGACCGACCGGGTTCTTCCCGTTCACCTGGTCCTTGCTGTTGAGCTGGCCGTCACCATTGGTGTCGATCTCCGCGACGGGGAACGCGCTCCCGCTGGCATAGTTCACGACCATCAGGTAGCTGTCACCCCCGGCGGAGCACGAGGTTCCGGTGCTTCCATTGGGCACGTAGGTGGTGAAGATCAGCCTGTGGTTGTCCAGCCGCGGGCGCGTCACGACACGCTCGCCGGGGATCGGCAGGTTCATGTACCAGCCGACGGTGCTGGTGTTGCGCCAGTCCACCGTGTTGGTGCTCGCCGTGCGCACCGTGTTCGTCCCGTTGTACGTGGTGGTCGTGGTCGCGGTCAGCTTCTGCTGGACGAGGTTGGAGCGCGAAATCTTGGAGCCGGACCCGTTGTCGAAAATCCCGTAGAAGGACTGGGTCCGCGTGCTCGTCAGATCGTTGGTCCCGAGGAACCTCCCGGTGCCGAAGAAGACCAGCATCCCCTTCCGTTTCGGGTAGTCCGGGTTCAGGGTCACCGCCGGCTTGGTGGTGATCGGCTGGTCGTTGCCGCTGCCGTCGGTGGCATGGAACAGCACCGAGGCGCTCCAGTTGGAGGGGTTGGTGCTGGAGAGGTCGATCCGCCAGAGGTTGCCCTGCAGGTCCCCCGCGTAGACGGTGTCCGCCACCGGCGAGGCGCTGCTCGATACCACCGCCGGGGTGGACAGCCCGTTGGGCAGGCTCGAGTTGCACGCAGAGGAGACCTGTCCGCACAGGTCGATGCGCCGGATCAGGCTGCCGGTCTGGGCGTTGACCACGTAGAGGTAGGGCTTGCCATCACTGTTGTTGTACCCGGAGCCGAACACGGCCACCCACTCCGTCGTGGTCTTGCCCGTGGCGATCTGCGCGAGCTGCGGCTGGCTGTAGCTCCTGCCCATGTCGGGGTCGGTGAACTCCCAGAGGACATTCGAGGCGACGGTGGACTCGGACGTCATCGCGTCCGGGTTCGTGATGTCGAGGGCGAAGACGCTGTTTCCGCCGTCCTGTTCCCCGCTGACCAGCACGGTGTGCCAGGATCCATCGGAGAACTGGACGTCGTTCGCGTCCGGGGAGCCGTCCACGAAGAAATCGTGGTTGGCGTTGTAGGTCGGTTTCGTCAGGTCGGCGAGATGGCCGAAGACGGCCCTCGGGACGTAGGCGAACACCTCGTGGCCGTTGTTGGCGTTGAACGCGTGCAGCATGCCGTCGTTCCCGCCGATGTAGACCATCGGCGTGCGACCGCCGTACTTGTTCTGGAACGCCGTGTAGGACTGCGATCCCAGGAAGGCGCGGGGAGCGCCGACGTACAGCGGGTCGCTGTGGACGAGATCGCCGAGGATATGCGCCCGGTTGCGGAACGGGCCGCCGTTGCGCTGCTCGTTGCTGGTGTCCCCGCGCAGGTAGTCCAGACGGTTCTTCCCGGTGGTCGCGGTGCCGCCGTTCTCGAGCAGGGACTGCTCGGTGGCGCTGAGGTCGGACCATTCGAACGGTACGGCGGCGCCGGAACTGTCGTTCCATGTGGCGATCAGCCGTCCGGTGCTCCAGGACTGGTTGTCCAACCGCGTCTGCCCCTGCCACTTGGCCGCGCTGGTGGTGTTCTGCACCGTGCCGTTGCTCTTGATCGGGTAGGCGAGCAGGTTCCCGGTCCAGTCGCCGTAGATGTCCTGGGAGTCGAACTGGGCCTGGTAGACGGTGGTGTCGGTGCGCAGTCCGGTGGAGTTGATCGCGGCCGAGGAGGTGGTCTCCGTGGCGTTCTCGACCTGGGACATGATCGACTGCAGGTCGGAGGCCACCTTGTCCGGACTGGTCGCCGGGAAGTAGTCACCGGTGCCGCCGGCCACCGCCATGGCCTTGAGGGTGGCAGCCGCCTGCGGGTTCCTGGACGGGTTGACGCCCGCGCCGAGGCCGACCACGTAGGTCTTGATCCCGGCCTGCTTCAGGGCGCTGATCTTGTCGATCGCGTCCTGCAGCGCCTGGTCGTTGGTGCTGGCGAGCGAGCCGTCGCTGTTGAAGCTGGCGGTGACGCCGTACTTCTTCGCCGCCACACTTCCCAGCGGCGGCCAGGCGTTGCCGTCGAGGTCCTCCGTGGGTAGGCCGTCGGTGACCAGCACCACGTAGCGCTTGGCCGGGCAGCCGCTGCTGGTGGCGGGCGGATTGCTGCCGGTGAAGTAGTTGTCGGCATAGTTAACCAGGCCGGCCAGCGGCGACTGGGGTGCGCCGGCGCTGATCGCCGCACTCGAGGTGTCATTCGTTTCCGGCTTCAGGTACGGGTCGAACTGCTGCACGTAGCTGTTGATGTCGGCCTGGGTCGGGTGCGCGCCGGCCGAGCTGACCCCCACCAGCAGATGGGCGCTGGTGGCGCTCACGCCGGAGTCGTAGTAGCCGAAGCCGCGGCGTGCATAGTAGACGTCGGGCGAGTCGGGCACAAAGCCGGCATTGGTCGGCCCCGTGGAGAAGCCGCCGCTCATGTCGGTGACGTCGTTGTAGGACAGCGTGACCTTGCCCTGCTCGTAGTCGGACAGGGAGTAGTTCGGCGGCCAGGGTGAGGAGGGGCTCGGACCGTCGTAGGTGATGAAGCGATCGGGCAGGGCGCTGCCGGCATACAGCACGTCGTTGATCGATGGCGCGTCGCTGGTCCGCGAGATGATCATGTAGTTGTCGTTCACCGCGCCGCTTCCGGAGCCGTAGTGGCTCTGGATCGCCTTGCATTCCGTGCTTCCGTTGTTGTAGCAGGGATTGACAACCCAGGTGCCGCTGCTCGGTTTGGTGGACGTGAACTGGAATCCGCCGGCCCCGCTCATGTAGTACACCCAGGTGTCGTAGACCGACTTGCTGCTGACCTTGTAGTCGGCCAGGCCGAAGTCGGTGTTGCCCGAGTAGTCCCGGATGATCCTCCGGATCGCCGCCTTGGCGACGTTGAGCCGGCTGGCCGAGTTGTCGTACTTGGTGCCGTTGCTGGTGACCGTGTAGGGTGCGCTGTTGCCCGACGCGGTGCCGCTCTCGGGGGCGGTGAACCCCTGCGGGACCGTGTAGTCCTGCGGCGAGCTGGATTTGTCGAGCGCGTTGCTGCCGGTCGTCCCGGAGCCGGTCATGATCGCGCCGGAGAGGTCGCCGTCCATGGACTGCGAGTTGCCGATCTCGATCAGCACCTGCGGGTGCGTGGGGTTGACGAGCGTCAGGGGGACGCTGGATATCTGCGTCTTTGGCACGCTCGCCGAGCACACCGTCCCCAGCATGACCAGGGAGACGAGGGCAGAGGCGGCGACCCGGGCGAACGGGGATGGGAAATGCTCTGGTGCCGTGTTCGTACGCATCGTTCAACTCCTCAGGGACGCAGGTCCTTCTCGAGCACCACCTGCTCGGGCGTTCCGTCACCACTTGCCTCGGCGACGATCTGGAAGAACTGGAGCGGGGGGACGTTCCCGTAGTTCGGGCGTGACACGTTCTGTCCCGGGGCCGGCGACGGGGGCATCTTCTCCACGAAGTAGCGCGTCCGGACTAGGGTGGGCGACGGGGTGAACAGGAAGGTCGCACCGGATGCGGTCCAGTCCACCCTCTTCCATCGCGGGGTCGTCCCGGGTGTGTTCTCGGGGTAGCATCCGCCTCCGCCGAAGGTCGTGCACAGCGAGCCGAGCAGGAGTTTCGCGCGTGCCTGCGTCATGGCCGCTTCCGCGGTCTCGAACGCCTTTTCGCGTTTCTGTGAATGCGTGGTCATCCGGTACTGGAGCGTCGAGGTGTCCGAGGACATCAGGCCCAGGATCGTCAGGATGAGGAGCATGATCAGCGTGACCACGAGCACCACCCCGGACTCCCGTTGTGGCACCCGGCCCGTCGTTTTGCGGAAGCGTGCGGGCATGATCACTTCTCCCGGTTGCGGATCGCGATGAACCCGGTGAACACCCGGCGCAGACGTCGGTCGGACGGCACGTTGACGTACTGGTCGAGCAGCTTCATCCGGGAGGGGGAAACCGAGGTGTTCGGAAGGGCCTTGGTGCGGCTGTATGCCAGCAGGGCCAGCTCCATGCTCACGACCCTGTGCCAGTCCGTGACCGCGGATGCGTCCACGTACCGGTTGGGCACCTGGTCCCCGCTGGTGTCCACCCCGTAGCGCAGTTGCATGTTCTCGACCCCGCCCACGAGCTCGGTCTCGGAACCGCCGGAATACCGGTACAGCCCGCAGTCGTTGGCGTCGCAGTTCGTGGCCCCGGACCGGCTCGCGATGAAATAGGTGACGTGCACGATCTTCTGGAGGTGGGCTCCGGCATGGAAGGCGCTGCCGAGGTTCTTGGTCGCGTTCCCCGGGGTGTAGCTTCCGCCGGCGTTGTGTACCACGTTGCCGTTGGAAGTGGTGTAGTTGGTCACCTGGAAGATCGAGGCCGAGGAGCAGTCCGAGATGACCATGATCTCGCCCACGTGCACCTTGGGCGGGTTCACGGGATTGACCTTGAGATCCGCCGAGGTCCTCGGCATGTCCGATGTGATGTACTGGCCGTTCTCCTTGATCGCCGTGATGGCAATGATGTCCGACCCGGTAACGGGTGGTCTTGATAGGCTGGACAGAACAGATGGTTCCGCCGGGGTCCATCCACCATTGGAGGCGTTGTACCCGTACCCCTGGACCCCCTTGCTGAAGTCGTAGTTGAACGTGCTCGCGTTGTTGAGCACGTTCGTGACCTTCGCGTTGTGCCCCCCGCATCCGGTGTATCCCGCCATCCGCAGCATCGGGTCGAGGAGCGCCATCGCGAAGCGCCCGTTGTCCTGCACCTGCGCCCTGCCCCGCTCCAGGTCGTACGCCTTGGTGCTGGCCATGTAGACGCCGTAGACGGCGAGCATGAGGATCAGGGAGACCACGAGGGCCACCATCACCCCGACCAGGCTGAACCCGTCCTGTCGTTTTCCCGGATGTCCGCTCACAGCATGGTCCTCACGGTCACGCTCGGGCGTTTGGTCATATTCGCGCCCGTGCCCTTGCGCCAGGTCACCGTGACGGTGACCTCGCTGTAGGAGTTGTGTTTGGTCGTCGAGATCGACCCTTCACCCGATGGGAGCATGGCCCGGATGTTGGCGAGCCAGCGTCGCCGGTCGAAGTCGCGTGTCTCGTCCGGGGTGCACGCGGTGGTGTCGCAGTCCGTCGTCGCCCCGCCGGACGGTGGTTGCGCCCGCATCGTCATGTCGTATCCGCCGGAGGCGGCGATGTCCCGGTTGACGCGCATGCGGTCGAGCATGTCGTAGGCCATCCGGTCGGCCTGCGTGCGCAGGTAGCCGGAGCGGGTCTGATGCAGGCCGATCATCTGGAGCTTCGCCACCCCCAGAAGCCCGATGCCGAAGATGGCCATGGCCACGAGCACCTCGATCAGACTCCATCCGTGCTGCCGGTTCGTCATGGGCATGACAGGGCCCCTCCCGATCCTGTTGTGCGGCTTTCCCGGACGTTCCCCGAGGGGGAGACGACGACCGCCAACGGACCGCCGGAATGGGCCGGCCCGCAGAGCGTGAGATGGCCGCCCCATCCGGCGAGCCCGTTCGGGTGGTAGTAGACGTATCCATTCCCGCTGAACGAGGGGGCCAGGGTGAACCCGTGGGCCAGCCTTGGATACGCCTTGACCACGCTGTCACCCGATCCGACGGTCCCGGGCTGTCCGGACCGGTTCTCGACCACGATCCAGCCCCGGCTCCACTTGCCGTCGCAGGACGTCCCCGTGGAGCTCCCGCACACGGTCGTATCCACGCCGTCGGACACCGCGAACGCCCGCGCCGTGTGCAGGGCGTTCGCCACTCCGTCGATCGAGGTCGACATCCGGTTGCGGTCGATCGTGTGCGACAGGGCGGGCACCCCCATCACAAGGATCACCGTGAACGCGGCGATCGCGATCATCAGTTCCAGCAGGGTGAAGCCCGGGGTTTTCCTGTGGATCCGCATCATGGTCTGGCGGTGTGGCCGGCTTTCACCGGGGACGATCCGCCCCGTCCTCGCCGAAGACGTTGACGACGTGGTCGTGGACGACGCCGAGTGCGAGCTGCTGGCGTCGGACCTGCTCCGCCAGCGCGTCGTCGTCCGCATCGTCCGGATCCAGGGCCCCCTCGTTCGCCATCTGCCAGACCACCTCCAGGGCGTGTCCGATCACCGTCGCCTTCGCATGGTCGGCAAGATCGACGGACGGGTCGTAGTCCTCCCGTTGGATCCGCTCCATGTATTTGCGGGCGACACCGATCATCCGGTTCTGGCGATGCGCCTCGCCGGCCATCTCCGGGTCATCGTCGACGACCTGCTGCTCCGCCAGCTCGATCACGACCGCCAGTGCCGACTCGACCCGCTCGAACCCGTTGCTCGTTTCGCTCACTGCAATCCCCCCGGCGCCTGTCGGCGCCGCTTATGCACGCATTCCGGCGAAGTGCAGGATGGGGACCCCGTTCTCGTCGGTCTCCCCGTCCCCGGGCGCATCCGCCCCGGCCTGCTCCGCCTCGGTTTCGGCGCGTTCCCGCTCCCGCACCTTCTCCAATTCCTTCTGTTCGGGGTCCTCCCAGAGGCCCGGGGCGCCGTGCGCCTCCTTGATCCGCGAGAGCATCGCCCGATGGGCCTCCTCGTCCGCCGCGTCCGCCTGCGGCGCGGCACCGCCCCTGCGGGGCGTATCCCCGGCGGCGGGTTCCACCACCGGGAAGGTCTCGTCCGGATCGTATCCGGCGTCGCGGGCCGCGCGTTCCCGCTGCTTCTTCGGCAGCCGGGACAGGATTTTTCCCAGCAGCTCGTGGACCATCTCGCGGCGAAGGCGCGTGCCCGCCGGGGAGTCCGGCGGGGTGTTGCGGTATTCCGTTTCATACGCGACCGCCAGATCCTCCATGAGCAGCCGTGCGGTCGAGTCGGTGGGCAGTTGGGCGAGCAGCCTGGAGACGCGGTCCCCGGGCCACGGCCCGTCTTCGGGACCGTCGCGGCCCTCCGTCGCGGCGGTCTCGTCGTCCCCGGTGCTTTCGGGCTCGAACAGCGCGTGCTGTTCCGCTGTCATCTCCAGGTAGACGCGCGCCAGGAGCTCCGCGTCGAGCAACGCCCCGTGGCCCTCGCGTTCCCGTTGTGCGGTGGAGATGCCGAGGCGCTCGCACAGCGCGTCCAGCGAGTTCTTCTTGCCGGGCCAGCGCCGGCGGGCGATGGCCAGCGTGTCCACGACCGAGCGGGTCAGGGTCTCCACCGTCTCCTGCCGGCCCGCGTACCGGAACTCGTTGTCGAGGAAGGAGACGTCGAAGGGCGCGTTGTGCGCCACCGCGTCGGCATCCCGCAGGAAATCGGCCAGCTCGTCGCACACGTCGCGGAATAGCGGCATGTCCTCGAGGAAGTCCTCCGTCAGCCCGTGGATCGCGACACTGTCCTCGGGCACGTCACGCTCCGGATTGACATACGCGTGGAAGGTCCGTCCGGGACGCCGGTCCACGATCTCAAGGCAGCCGATCTCGATCAGCCGGTCGCCCGAGTTCGGATTGAGCCCCGTGGTTTCGGTGTCGAACACGACAAGGCGCGACATCGGATCAGCCCTCCGGTCTCGGTTGCGGGTTGCTGCGGGAGCGCTGTCCCTGCTCCTGCTCCTGTCCGAGCGCGTCGGCGAGCGTCGCCATCGCCTCGTCGAGGACGGTTCCGGAACGCTCCACGGCCTCGGCCAGGTCGGACAGGCTGCGGCTGATCGTGGCGTCGGCCATCCCCATCCGGTTCTCCCGGATCACCGAGGTCATGTTCGACAGCGCCTCCCGGGCGGTGTTGATCGCCTGGATGTCGACCGCCTGGGCCTTCACCATGCGTTCGGCGAGACGCTCGCCCGGCAGCTTCGAGCCCATCAGCGATTCCCGCCGGCCATGCTGTCGCGTGGTCGCCGCCTGGATCGCGATGTCGATGATCTTGCGCGAGGTGGCGTCGAGGTCGGCGGAGGCCGTTTCGACCATCTTCAGGAGCGGGGTCGTGTCCGCCCCCGCGCCTGGGATGCGCCACCCGTTGATGCGTGTCCCGTTGAGCCACAGCCCCTCAGCCATTGCGCTTCCCCTTCCGGCCCTTCTTCGATGTTGTGACCCGGGAGAGCGGGAGTCGCGGGCCCAGTGTCCGCATCACGGGGCCGGTCGCCTCCACCACGAACCGGCCGACGCCGAGGTCGCGCTGGTCCCTCAGGTGGGCGAGCACCTGCTTCTCCGCCGGGATCATCAGGCCGATGCCGAACTGGCGCCGCCCGTCCCGTACGGCGGAGCCCGGGCTTCGCAGGATGATCAGTCCCTTGGCGTCGTCGTCGAGCTGGTAGGACGCCTTCTCCCAGGGGAGCAGGTCGAACCAGTTCCAGGAGCCGTCGGCCTCGTCCGGCACCGCGAGGCACCAGCCGTTGCGGTGCGAGATCAGCGCGAACATGTTGGTCCCGGCGATCCACTCGAACTGGTACATGGTGATGCGCAGCCGGTTGTGGGGCAGGACGACCAGGTCCCCCCTCGCCTCCAGGGCGTCCGCCCACTTGTGGAAGTCGTGCCAGGCCGCGATCGTCTCGAGTGTCTGTTCCGCCATTCTCCGATTGCCTTTTTCTGTGCGGGGTGTTCCCGTATTACCTGTTTTCGGGTATCATCGTAGCATCAATCAGGTATCAATGGGAGTGGGCGGATGGAAGACCCCAGGGCTGGTGAAAAGAGCCGGTACGAGGAGGTGCTTGAGGTCGTGACCGAGGGCATTGCCAGCAGATTCGAGGCACGCGGCTACGCTCTGGTGTACGAGGGGCACCGCCTCTCGCCGGTCATCGTCGGCTCCATCTATGGAATGCTTCCCATGCTCGTCATCCACGCACGCAGGGTCAGCAGGATCCTGCGCGCCCTGCCCGCGCTCCAAATGGAGCAGGTCGTCCGCGAGACCGTCGGGGACCGGGGTGCCCCGTCCGGGACGGATCTCGCCGAAATCGACAACGCGGTCAAACGCGCGTCGGATGTCATCGACGCGATCGACGGGTGGTTCGACGGGGTGGACATCGAGGAATGGCCCGATGGCGAGTCCCTGTTCGGCATGCGCGTGCGTTGCAACGACGAGCAGCGCGCCGACGTTCCCGTGTTCCCGCTGCTGATGTTCATCCATGACTCCATGGACATGGCGAGGCGCCAATCCGACGACCCGGGGCAGATCCAGCTCAACAGGCTCACCGAGCCCGAGACACAGACAGAAGAAAGGACAGAGGAGGGAATGATCCATGACAGCTCGATTTGGAAGGCCGCTGTCGCCGCGGAGCAGCACCAGTCCGCCCCGTCCTGACGGGGCGGCCCCCGTCGCGCGGGCGGAGGATGACACGCGCGCTCCGGATGCTGCGGACGGCGGTGCGGGCGATGGCGGCGGCGCCGGACCGGGGCGCCGTTCCGGGCTCAAGCTGCGGGACCCCGTCCAGTCGGAGCGGGCCCGCAAGCGCCTGAACGCGGCCAACACGAACATCCCCCTTCTGGACGCCCTCATGACGCACCCCGGGATCGCCGTGGACCGGGAGGCGTTCCGCGCGGCCATGACCGAGCTGGTGGAGTTCCACCGGTCGGTCACAAGCAGGGTGATCGGGGACCTCCATCCCGATGGTGACGTGCGGCCGGGCAACGTGGCGCGCATCTCGAATGCGACGGCGGAGCTCGTGGGGGCCGTCTGGACCCGGTCGCAGGGGCGTCTCGAAAAATCCGCCGACGAGGTGGCCGCGATCTACCTGGACTGGATCCGGATGCAGGGCCCCCTGCCCGACCCGGGGTACGGTGATACGGCCGACAACGATCTTGAGCGCCGCATCTCCCTGTCGCAGGCCCTGTCGAAGACCTCGGACACCCAGACCGCATTGCGGGACCTGCCCGACGCCACGCGCCGCCTGTTCCTGTCGGACCTTCCGCTGAATGCGTTCGTCGGCAGGCTGCACACCCTGGTGGATGCGCACGCCCGCAACATCGCGGGGGAGATCGCCGAGGAGGACGACCCCAAGGGGGCCCTGATCAGCTACAAGTCGGCCGTCGGGAACGTCGGGCGGCTCACCGCGACCCTGCTGCGCACGCGCTACCGGGATCTCAGCGCGGAACTGCGCGCGATGGACAAGCCTCGGCGCAGGGAGTACCTGGACAATCTCTCCCGGTACGAGGAGGGGCGCCTGATGCGCGAGGTCCGGCGCGCGCTCGCATGGTGCCTGCGCAGCGCCTACGGGCTCGACCTGGTCCCGGAGCACCCCGAGCGGATGGAGGAGCTCGGGGGCGATACCGAGGCCCCGACGAAGGGCGACACGGCGTCGGAATCCGCCGAGAGCCCGTTCGAAACGGCATGAGGATTTTGGTGACGGTCCTGGCCGCACTCCTGCTGGCCGGACCGACAACCGCGCTCGCCGCCGGCCCGATCAAGGTCGGGGGGAAGCTCCATCCGGTGACCATCGACTGCATCCGGGCCGCCGCGCGGTATCAGCACATCCCCTCGGCCGCGCTCCTCGGGGTGCTGGCCGTGGAGCGCGGGCGGGTCGGCGAGGCCCGCAGGAACTCCAACGGGAGCTACGACCTCGGTCCGATGCAGATCAACACGGTCTGGCTCTCACGCCTTAGGAAGTGGCACATCCCCGGCCGGATGGTGGCCGACAACGGGTGCGTCAACGTCTTCGTCGGCGCATGGGTCCTGCGCTCGGCCATGGACGACACCCGCACCGTCTGGCAGGCGATCGGGCGGTATCACTCGCGCAACCCCCGTCTCGCCACGGAGTACGAGCGGCGCGTCTACCGCGAACTGAAGCACTGGTCGGACGTCAAGGGGTTGCTTGAGCACATCAACGAGAACGTCCCGGACGGGGCCATGCCGACGGGCCTGACAGGCGGGCGCTGAGAAGGGGAGACGACATGGACAAAGACAAGTCCGGTGATGTCATCGTTTTCGGGATCGCGTTCCTGTTCCTCGTGGTCGGGATCGGGTTCTTCTACCACGCCCACCAGTCGGGCATCAACGGCGCGATCGTCGGTCTGGAGCGCGACATGCTCCTGCCGTTCACGCTCGTCTCGCACAAGGCGCGTCACGTGTACGTGATGCTCGGGCGGTACGACCCGGGCTCGTTCACCTTCGGTCAGGTCGTGAACCAGGTCGCCTTCGTCGGCGGCTACTGGCGCTGGATCCTCGCACCGGCGACCCTCCTCCTCGCCGTGCCCACGTTCCTGTACGCCCGCCGGATCGAGAAGTACCGCCGGGTGTTCGACATGCACTCCCTGCTCGGGGCCCGCGCGAGGACCGTGGCCTCGATCGCGCCGGTCGCGAACCGGGAGCGCCCGATCTTCTTCGAGCCGATGGACGAGGGGCCGTGGCGGACGGCGCGGACCCATCTCCAGTTCGCCCTTGAAAACAAGCTGATCCTGGAGAGCGGCAAGCCCGTCGACCCGAAGCTGTTCCTGGTCGGGGGCAACGGGCGCTGGAACCAGAAGTCCCCGCTCTGGCGCAAGGGCGGCGAGCGCCGCCGCGCCGAAATGCGTTTCGCGCGCCAGCGGGCGACCCGCATCTTCGAGAACCAGCTCGGCGGACCGTACAAGGGGATGCTCGCCATGCCCCCCGAGTACAAGGGGCTGTGTGCGGCGTTCCTGTTGTGCGGACATGGCGAAAAGAGGGCCGGCAAGGAGTTCCTCGCCCGGATGTCCTGGTCCTTCGACGAGGCGGAGATCGGCAACCCCGACGGGATGATCGACATCGACGGGGCGGACGAGATCATCCGCACGTACGCGAAAAGCGCCGACGCGGCGTTCTTCACCGCGACCCACACCGCCTTCCTCCACCCCTACATGATGGCCATGCTGCGCTTCGCGCACGAGAAGGACATGATCCCGCCGAGCCTGTACCTGTGGCTCCGCCCCTGCAACCGGACCCTCTGGTACACGCTGCACCAGGTCGGCGGGCGCATGCCGTGGATCGAGGCGGCGGGTCCTTGGGCCCACTACGCCGCCGAGAACATCCTGGAGCAGCCCCTTTCCACGCCGGAGATCCGGGCCGCCGTGGCCGGACTCGAGTCGGACCTGATGGACCAGGGCCTGTTCCTGCCGCTGGAGAAGTGACCCCGGCGGACGCCGGACGAACCCGAAGGAGAACACGTCATGGCCGCCAACATCCCGAGAGGCCTGTCGGACGAGCAGATCGAGGGCCAGCCCAATCTTGTCCGCGACGCCCGGCCCATGTGGATCCAGATCCTCGACGTCGCCACCCAGGCGCCGGCGCTGGTCTTCCAGATGTTCCTGTGCGCGGCGATCGGGTTCCTGTTCCCGGCCTGGGTCGTGCCGATGTTCGCCCTCGCGCTGGTCATCAGCGCGACGGGGTTCCTGTCGCACCGCCGGGACCGGCTCCCGCTGCGCCTGCCGGAGGAGGCGGACTGCACCGACTACAGCAATCCGCTCCCGGGGCGGCGCGGGTTCGCGAAGGCGAGCGGGTCCTTCGCCATGGGCAACGACCGGATGAGCGGCAAGGAGCTCTGGCTCTCGGCCAAGGACTTCCTGACGCACATGCTGATCTTCGGGACCACCGGATCGGGCAAGACCGAGACGCTGGTCTCGCTGTGCACCAACGCCCTGTACAACGGCGGCGGGCTCGCCTACACCGATCCCAAGGCCGCCCCCAAGCTGGTGACGCAGATCTACTCCATCGCCCGGTTCATGGGACGCGACGACGACTTCCGGGTGCTCAACTACGCGGACAGCAACAAGTTCCCGAAGATCGGCACCCCGTGGCGGCTGTCGAACACCAACAATCCGTTCGCCCTGGGCAGCGCGGAGCAGCTCACGAACGTGCTGGTCAACCTCATCCCGCAGGCCGAGGGCAGCAACGCGATCTTCTCCCAGAACGCCCAGACGCTGATCAACGGGGTCATGTACTGCCTGGTCGAGCTTCGCGACCGGGGCGAGATCCAGCTCTCCATCAGCAAGATCCGTGAATACCTCGTGCTGGCCAAGGTGGTCGAGCTGGCCGAGCGCAACGACCTCAGCACGACTTCCAGCACCGCCGTCAAGTCCGCCCTGACCGGCTTCGGCTGGCAGGAGGGGCGCTCGCTCCAGCAGCAGCCCCGCTCCCTGCCGGAGCAGTTCGGCTACGCCCGGTCCTACTTCGGCCTGTCGCTGGCCAGCCTGTCCGACACGTACGGGCACATCCACGACACCCCGACCGGCGAGGTGGACTGGCATGACATCATCAAGCAGCGCCGCATCGTGGTCACCGCCCTCCCCTCGCTCCAGAAGGCGCCGCAGGAGCTCGCCAACCTCGGCAAGATCACGCTGTCGGCGCAGCGCAACGCGATCAGTGTCGGGCTGGGCGAGGAGATCGAGGGCACCATCGAGGAGACGATCGAGTCCCTTCCGGTCGATCCCGACATCCCGTTCCTGATGCTCGTCGACGAGTACGCCGCCATCCCCACGCCCGGGTTCGCCGAGGTGCTCACCCAGGGGCGCGGGCTCGGCATCGGCGCCATCGTGGCGTCGCAGGACTACCCGGGCATCAAGAAGGCCGACGAGAACGGGGCGCAGCAGATCGTCGCCAACACGATGATGAAGCTGATCATGCGCCTGGAGGACCCACAGGACACCTGGACGCTGGTCCGGGACATGGCCGGCGAGGCGGACGTGATGAAGGTCGACTCGCTCTACCAGGGCGGGGACGCCCGGGGCGACAAGACCATGGGCGGACTCTCCTACAAGCCGGGCAACGACGTCCGTCGCAACTCGATGCAGCGGGTGCACATCCGCGACCTGCAGGAGCAGACCGAGGGCGAGTTCCACGCCACCTTCCGCGGGAACCTCATCCGTGGGCGCGTGTTCCACGCGGACCCGCCCCTGCCGCGCGAGGGCGAGGCGCGCATCGCACGGATGCTCCAGGTGGTGCAGCCGAAGGAGACGACGCTCTCGCTCCGGCACGGGAGCCTGCGGCGTGCGCTCGACCGGATGAAGGAGCTGATCGCCGAGGGCGAGGCGCCCGAGGAGCCGGAGGCACCGCCCGAGGCGGTGGTGATCGCGCGGGTCATGCGCTCGGGGTGGAAGGGCGAGATGGAGCGCGCGCAGGCGTCCATCGACATGTTCTCCCGTGCGATCACGGAGAACGTCCAGTCCCTCGCCCTCAAGGGGGGCGCGGAGGAGCGGGAGATGGAGAGCGTGGGCGAGGGGGACGACCTCGACGAGGCGCTCGATTCCCTCGCCCCGCCGGTCGACGTCGGGGGCGCCCGTCGCGGGGACCCCGATGCGGAGGTCCATGGTGTCCTGGCCACGGAATCCGACGGGGAACCCGGGGGTTCCGGTGGGACGTCCCGACGGGCGGCGCCCGAGGTGCGTGACGACCTCGACGACATCGACCCGTTCCCGCCGGCGGAGACGGAGGACGAACGGGAGGCTGCATCCGGATCGGATGGCGCGGAGGAGGCGGACGACGGCGGGGCGGACACGAAAGTCGCTCCCGCGCTCTCGGACGACGACGCCGACGAGATGAGCGATCTCACCGAGTGGAACATCGAGTCCTTCCTCGGGAAGGGGTTCGAGAAGGATGTCGCCGAGGTCGAGACCCGCGCCTCCGGGGATCGTGAGGAGGGGGAACGCAAGGCGCGGAAGCTGACCCGGACGATGGAGGGGCACCTGATGTATCCGCCCGGGGAGGCGCCGGAGGCCGACGAGGAGACCGAGGACGACCTGACGAGCCAGCTCCAGCAGATGGTCGATCGCATCGGGCACGAGGACGAGGACTAACGCGGCCCACCCACTTCACCCGTTGTCGGGTTTTTCGTATCTTGTGGACAGGTCGGACGTCCCGGCCGAAAGGGGAATCCCGGAATGGACATTGCGGAGCAGGAAAAACGGCTCGAGGACCTCAGGGGCCGGTACAACGAGACGCTGAAGCGCTACCGGAAGGCCGAGAAGGCCGTCGACGACCAGTACGACATGGAGGTCATCAACGCGGGCACGTTCGTCAACGAGGCGGCGGGGCATCTGCGTGCGGCGATCCAGTCGTGCAGGACCGTCCGCGAGACGAGCGATGTCTTCCGCCAGCTCCTCGGCATCCGGATCGACCTCCCCTCCCCATCGCACATGGCCATCCGGGTGGGTGACAACACGCGGATCGCCGGGGTGTCCACCTCCTCGCCGAAGGAGCTCTCGGACTCCCTGTTGCAGCAGGCCGACCAGCTCAGGGCGCTGGCCGGGGTCTGCGACAGCTACCACCGCATCGACGCCCATCTGGGGAAGGCGGAGAAGAACCTCGACGAGGCCGACCGGTCCATCGCAAGGATCGGCTCGCAGGCACGGGATGCCGGCAGGGGGCGGAAACGCCCGCCCTCCCCGTCCTCGCTGGCGGAATCCGGGGCGGGGCGCATGCGCTGACCCCGGAATCCGGGGACCATTCCGCTATGGCCATTGTCTCTGTTTATCGGGTATGATCCCGGTATGCAGGACGATGACTTCAAACCGTTGCAGCCCGTCGACCTCACCCCGACAGAGCGGGTGTCCGAGCTCGCGGATCGGGGGAACCTGATCCACGCGAGCAACGATGTCGAGGCGGTGGTCGCGTGGCTCCTCGAGTACCGCAACCACCCGAAGCCGACCCGCGCCGCGTACTATCGCCAGGCGCAGCGGCTCCTTCTGTGGCTGCGCCACAAGGCGCACAAGACACTGCGGGAGATGGGACGGGAGGACTGGCGCGAGTACGAGGACTTCATGCTCGACCCGCAGCCGGAGGACGTCTGGTGCGGTCCGAGCCGGCCCCGGTCGCATCCGGAGTGGCGCCCGTTCCGGGGGCCGCTCGACCGGAGCAGCCACCGGACGGCGATGAGCATCCTCAACGGCATGGTCGGATTCCTCGTCGAGGCGGGGTATCTCAAGGCGAACCCGTTGAGCCTGCGCCGGATGCGCCACGTCGAGAGCCGCCCAAAGGTCGAGCGGTTCCTCGACGAGAAGGCGTGGGACGCCATCGTCATGGCGCTCGAGGACATGCCGGGGGAGACGGCGAAGGAGCGCGAGGAGTACGAGCGCCTGCGCTTCCTGCTGATCTGGATCGAGCTGACCGGCGCCCGGGTGAGCGATCTCACCGGGGCGCGCATGGGCGATGTGCAGCAGGCGCGGACCGGCGACACGCGCCGGTGGTGGTGGCACGTCGTCGGCAAGGGCGCCAAGGAGTCTGCCATTCCGGTGGCGGACGACGCGCTGAATGCGTTGATGCGTTACCGCAAGTCGCTCGGCCTTCCCCCGCTCCCGTCACCGGACGAGGAGATGGCCCTGGTCAAGTCGCGCACGCGGAATGCGTGGAGCGATAAGCCCATGGCCCGGTCGAGCTTCTACCAGATACTCAAGGCCCTGTTCGTCCGGGCCGCGGAGCTTGTCCAGGACACGGACCCGGTCACGGCGCGGCGCCTGCGGGCGGCCTCGCCCCACTGGCTCCGGCACACCACGGGGACGGGGCTGATGGAGGACGCCGTCGACCTTCGCGTGGCCTCCCGGATCATGCGCCATTCGAAGATCGACACCACGATGGCCTATACCCATGTCGACGAGGACCGGATGCACCGGGCGGCGAACCGGACATCGAGCCTCACCCGCCGCCGGGGCGACGGGGGGAAGGACACGGGTTGATCCATGGAGATGCTGATTCCGTCACTGGACCCGACAACGGGTGATTCTGGCGATGGTGTGCTTGAATCCGGACGCGGATCAACATGTTACGGATTCAAGGTGAGGATACCCTACTCGACGGTGGGGTATGGGAACTTGATCAGCCAGGCGATGTCACCGTTCGTCCTGAGGATATCCCGCTTGGCGGTGGGGTATGGGAACCGGTACTCGGAGCCTCCGAGCGCGTAGGCCGTGAGGATACCCTAGTGGGGTATGGGAACGGAATACCCGGTATCTTGGTATGGGTGACCGTGAGGATACCCCACTTGGCGGTGGGGGATGGAAACCGCTGCTTGTACTGCACAACCGGGGTGGGTATCCGCCCGCCGCACATGGGACCGGATCATCGAGGCCCGGCGTGTGGCGGGCGACGTCCGTCCCTCCATCGCTCCGGGGCTGGCGGGGGCGGAATCCCGGGCACCGGGGTCATGGGTCCATCCGTTCCGCCCGGCAGCCGGTCGAGCGTGTCGAGCAGGTCCCGCATGGAGTCCAGCCAGTCGGCGATCCCGCCGAGGCCCTCCGTCGTCATGGGGTCGGCTCCGCGACCCCCTCGACGACCCGGATGGACTCCGGCGGGATCGTGCATGCGCAGCGCGCGCAAAGCGTCACCTCCAGGCTCGTCCGCCAGTCGGCATCGTCGTCCGGGGACGGGATCCCCCCATCCTCGAGCAGCTCGTGCCATTCACTCTCGTCCGACGCCCAGTCGTCGCGGTAGAACGACAGGGGCTCGTCGAAGGAGGGCCAGTCCACCTGCAGTGCGTCCTCCGGCGCATCGACCGCCAGGACGACCGGGTCCCCGCCCTCCTCCTCCACCGCGACCTCCGCGTAGTAGCGGGCGACGGACTCGTCACAGGTCAGGAACGCGGGGCGGAGCCCCTCCTCCAGGATTGTCGCCAGGCGTGTGCTCGAGGTGCCGTGCAGCATCCGGACCCCCCGGCTCATCCGAGCAGCGGCGCCGATTCGGGACCCTCGAGGGTCTTTGCCTTCTCCAGCCCCGGGTCGCCCCGGTAGACCGGCGTCGCGGAGATCACGTAGTTCTCCGGCTCCCGGATGGGGATGCGCTGGTGGAACTCGTCGATGGCGGTCCCGGCCTGCTCCTCCCGGCTGACCGGCATCGCCTCGATCTCGACGTGGTACAGGCCGGCGACTTCGTTCTGCACATCGACGGGGTGCTCATCGGTATCCTCCGGGATCCGCCGCACCTCGATCAGGTAGCTTCGTTTTTCCGCCATGGGTGATGGACCTTCTTTCCGGGTCGTTCGATTCCTGGGGTGGATCAGGCTTGGGGGAATCTGTACCGACTGTCCTCGTCGAGCGTCACGATCCCCGCGTCCGATGCCTCCGGGTCATCCGGGGCGATCGGGCGTGCCTCGATGTCGAAGTCATCGAGGAACTTGATCGGGACGCTGTCCGCGAACAGGTCGAGGACCCAGTCCTCCGCCTCCTCGTCGGAAACCTCGGGGGGCACCTCGGCAAGCCATCGCCCCCCGTCGATCCCCTCCTGCACGTCGTTGTGGTCAAGATCTTCCGCCGGGCGGTTGGCGTCCGCCCTGATGACATAGGTCCTCCTGCTCATGATCCCCTCCTGCTACATCGACTGGGCAAGGGCCCCGTCCTGCGAAGCCTCCTCGTCCTGGTTGTTAGCCGTCGTCCGGAGATACTCGGAAAGGCGCGCGGCGAGGAGATCGTACTCCTCGTTCAGGCGCTCGCGTTCCTCCCCCGAGGGGAACGGGTTGCCGCGCCATGCGTCCGGTTCGCTGAACCGGTCCTCCTCCGACCCGTATTCCAGGTAGTCGCTTCGCCGCCCCTTCTCCCTCAGCGTGTCCGAGAGCCACGCCTGGAACGAGCGCGCGAACATCTCGCACGGCTTGCTCCAGTACTTGTTGATCACCCCATTGTCGATCCGCCAGGCGTCGGCGCGGAATCTGGAGCAGCGGAACGCCGTCCGGCCCTTTCTGTTGGTGGTGCTCCCGAAGTGCGTCCGGAATCCGATCGCGGCGAGCGAGGAGACGACGTCGGCGAGCGCGTCCGTCTCCGGACGGCCCTCTTGGCGCAGCCGGTTCACGAGCCTCTGCTCGAAGGCCTGCATCGTCATGTCGGCGTCGAAGATCATCCATTTCGGGGTGGCCTTGCGGTGCCGGTCCATCATGTGGTCCGTGAACAGGCGGTCCCGACCGATGGCGATCTCCGGGACCGCCTCGTTCAGCGCGTCCTTGACGTGGTCGTCGAAGGCGTGCAGCCACTCGTGCCCGAGGCTTCCCGCCCCGGAGATCCTCGTCAGGTTGATCACCCGCGTCCCGGGCTCGTAATGGGCCCTCGCGGACTTGCGCCCGCCGTGTCCGCGCGCCCCGAATGCCAGGCCGAGACGCCCGCCGAGTCCGATGCACTCCGGCGGGAATCCGAGCAGGTCGGACAGGTCCATCAGGGCGTCGTAGGCGTGGTTTAGCACCGCCTGGCGCTCCTTCTGCGGAACCCAGTTCCCGTACTGGATGCCCCGGAACCCGAAGACCCGGAGGAGATCGTCGCCGCCGACATCCCGTCCGCCGCGCCAGTCCGGGCCCTCGCGCTCGATCCGCTCGAGGTGGGGCGGATACGGGATGTCATCCGTCCGGCGCCGCTTTCCGCGCCGCCCGGTGATCGCGTCCCATCCCCGGACGTTCGCCCGGATGACGGCCTTTCGCAGGACGTTCAACCGGAACGTGAACCGGCCTTCCATCATCCAGTCGTTGAGCTTCTTGCCGAGCACGACCGGGACGTCGCGGGGCCCCCACCCCTGGTGGAACCGCTCCTCCCGGACGGCCTCGTTCAGGAACCGGACGGCCTGGTTCTTCTCGGGCGGGGAGTCCGGGGAGAGGACGATCCCGTGGTTGCGGGCCTCCTCCGCGATCTCCGGCTGCAGCTCGATGATGCGGTTGGCGATGCGGTCCAGATTGACGTAGACCAACAGGTCCCCCATCAATCCGCTGAGATGGTCGGACAGGAACGCGGTGCGTCGATCGAGACGGTCCATCTCGGTCTCCGCCTCGTCGATCTCCGGAGCCTCCTCCAGCGCCATGTCGAGGAACGCCTCGCAATGCTCGCGCAGGAACTGGACCATCTCCGCGTACTTCTGGATATCGTCCGGCTTCTCCGTGGGGTCGATCCGCCCGCGCGGGGTGAACCCCTTGACCGGCACGCTTGCGACCGCGTCTCGGATGTACTTCACCGCCAGCACCGCCCAGTCGGGGTAACCCGCTTCCCGGAGCGCGGCGTAGTCCATCGGGGGCCACAGGTTGGCCTTCTTCACATCCGAGACCTTCTGCTCGTCCGGCATCTCCGAGACATCGGACGAGGTGAGCGTGCCGGACCAGTGCTTGCGTGCGCCGACGAGCACCTCGCCGACGTCCTCGTGTTTCCGGGTGCCGCCACCCCCGTCGTCGTCGGGAAGGACGGGTTGTTCCTCGCGCCCCGCCCCGTCCTCCGGGATGATCCGGGAGACGTCGCCGTTCGCCAGGCGCTCCATCCGGCGCAAGGCGGGTGCCACCCAGCCGCCGGCCACGCCGAGACGCAGGATGCGGTCCTCCTCGGACCGATCCCCCTCGGGGACGACAATGCGGACCGCACCGCCCCCGGCCCGCGACTCCGCGTCCCGCCGGTCGCGCAGTCGTACCATGGGCGCGTTCTCCGGCGGGCCCTGGTAACGCGGATGGGGGACCTCGTACATGAAGGGCAGGCGCGGGCCGAACGCGCGCGCCTCGAACGCATCAAGGGCCGCTCGCATCGCCCTGGGGGGCGGCTGCGGCACGCGGGCCATGTCCAGGGCGATCAACAGCAGCGTCGTGGTCTCCGGACGCCAGGTCCCGTCCCCGAGGGATCGGGTCCGTTCCAGTACGGTGTCCAAGGGGATCCGTGGAAGCCCGACGACGACCGAGTTCCATATAGCGGCGAACCGTTCCTCGACCTTCCGCCGGTCGAGTTCCCCGATCACCCCGGCAAGACGTTCGCCGAAGGCGGCGGCGAATTCGCGCTCATCCTCCGGTATCCACGCGTGCAGCGCCGGGCGGACCATGCAGTCCTTCGGGACGTCCTCGAGCACCGCGCCCGGGAAGGCCCGCATCACGGCGGCCCCGTCGAGGGTGCCGAGCACGATGCGTCCGCCGTTGTATCCGTCATCGATCGGCTGGAGCCTTTCGATCGCCTCGCGGCGTGCGGGGTCCATCCCCTCGGGCGGTTCGAGCATCCAGGACGGGGCGGGTCCTCCCGGGGCCCACCCCTCGACCACACCGACGTGGCGCATGCCGCCATCATCATCCACCAGAGGCTCCAGCCACAGGGCGTACGAGTCGTTGACGTCATGCGACATCAGGCTGGGCCAGCGTTTGGTGTCCGCCATGTCCGGACCCTCCTCAGGGGCGCGCTTCGAGCATCAGGTCGGAGGGGTGCACCCGGCCGCCGAGAAAGTCGTTGGCCTCCTCCGCCGGCATCTCGTTGAGCAGGATGTCGCCGTCGGAGAGCTTGGGCCGGACCGCCGCGAGGTTCCGCTCGACCGGCGGCAGGCGGACCGAGCACAGCTCGTAGCGGTCCTCCTCCGGGTGCGGCCGGGCGATCACGATGGCGGTGTCGAGGTCGGGCGCCCCGGGCCGACGTCCGGCGTCGTGCCGGAAGACCGCCTCCCGGACCCGGCGCTGGAGAGCCCTGAGGGCTTCGCGCCGCCCGGCGCCCGTGTCCGGCACCGGGCCGCCCTTGGCCCAGCGCAGGAGCTTGTGGACGTCCTCCATGAACACCCGGCGCTCCCCGTCCGTCGGCATGCGGGTCATGATCCGGTGGGGGTGGATCGAGATATGGCCGGCGTGGTTGTCGACGTGGACCGCCTTTCGCCCGTCCACGACCAGTGCCGCACGGAAGCGTCCGGTGCCGTTTGCACCCGGGCCCTCCACCTCGATGTCGGTGACCTCCACGCGAACCGGCTTCACTGTCCCGCTCATGGGCGATGTTCCCCCGTGACCAAACCCGTTTCCAAGTATACCAACAACCGTATGACAGCCGCTATGGGGTCCGGGGTCCAACGGGGGCGGTATCCGTTTGCGGTGTGGACCCCGTTTACCCGGTCCATGGAAGCTGCTACGGTTTGAATTACCCGTTACCGGGTGATATAGTGGAATCCTGACAGTACCAACAACAACCGCGATTTCGGAGTGGTGGGAATGGCTTCTGAGAACGAACCCGGGGACCTCGGTTTCCTGCTGATCGACGAGCTCAGGATCGCCGGGTACGGCGAATCCGACCGCAGCGGATGCTGGGTCAAGCTGGAGATCCTGCCCGAGCACCTGGACGCGATCCGCGGCCACAAGGGGTGGCAGGTCCAGGTCTCGATGCGCCTGGTCAACGACCAGGGCCAGCCCGTCGCCCCCGACGGCGTGCCCGTCGAGAACCCCTATCTCGAGGGCGCCGGTGAGGCGGCCACCCGGGAGCACGCCGTGGAGGCACCGAAGCGCGCCGGCGCGATGCTCCAGGCCATGCACCGGGGCGGGTTCTTCCGCGCCCCGGCCGTCCACGCCGTCCTCGGCGGCCGGGAGGCCTACGGGCGCTGGGTGCGCTCCCAGCCGTGCGTCGTCCCCGGATGCCGGACCGTCCCGTGCGAGCACTTCGTGCGGGGGGAGCGTCCGAGGGACTTCCCCGTCCCCCTGTGCACCGAGCACAGGAGCGCACTCGACCGGGGCGGGCTCGGCGCGCTCCTTCCGGAGGGCGCACAGGAGCATCCCAAGATGTGGTTCTCCAAGCGCATCATGTCCGTTGTCGAGCAATGGGCGCACGAGGCGCTCCGTGGCGAGTTCGACGTGGACAGCCTGTCGCGTCTGGACAGCGCGGAGATCCGGGCGTGGATCGGGTCGCACGACCTCGTGAACTACCTGCCCGCCGCCTTCCGTGACGAGCGGGCGGGGGCGGCGTGACGTGGTGACGCGCGTCCCCCTCGCACCGGTCCGGCGGCTCTGCCTTTTCGTGTCGGCGACGGCGCTCGTCCTGTGCGCGGTCCTGATGTCCGCCGTGCTGGGCGGGGGGTTCGCCCCGCAGATTCGTGGTGGATGGCTGATCGCGCTCGATGCGGTCCTCCTCGGCATCTTCGTGGGCGCCATCTGCGGCGATCTGTCCGGCGATCTCATCGGACGGCGGGCGCAACGGGACCGTGAACGCGGATGCGTCGTCCTCGGATGCGACCGGGGGCGCGTGGCCGTCGTGATCGAGGACCGGTGGCTCAAGGACAACCTCCTCCGGCGCGGCCTGTCGGTGGTCCCGGAGGGGCCGAGCGGACCGTCGCGCGGTGATGCGGATGGCTGGCCCGGGCGCGGGGCCGGACGGGTCCGGCGCCTGGTTTCGCGGTTCCACGACGCGAGATGGCATGTCGCGACAAGGGCGACCCTCCCCGTGGGGATGCTCTCCTCCCTGTCCATCGTGCTGGTCGCAATGATCTCCATCGAGGCCCCCTCCTCCGGCGCCCCGCTGGACGCGGTCGTCATGGTCCTGCTGCTCGCGCCGGTCGGCGCGCTCATTGCCGGTCCCCTGCTCTATGCGCAGGGGTACGCCCTCGGGACCGGTGCGGTCATGAACCGGTCCGGACGCCGGTTCGACGTTCCGGGTTCGACCATCCGGATCGAGGTCGATGACAGGGTGATTGTCGAGCATTTCCGGGAGAACGGCGAGGTCGTCCTCCCGACCGAGGCGGTGCATATCATGCAATCCGTCGGGGAGCGGCGCACACATGCCGGCTGATCGACTGCACCCATACGCGCACGACGGCCATTGGGAGTGGCTGGAGGCGAGGGGTTTCACCCCGTCCCCGCTCGGACGCGAGGTCGCCAACGTGCTCGGGCTCGTCGGATCCGGTTTGTACAACTGCCCCGTCCGGTTCGAGAGCACGGACTGGTCGGACCCGCGCTGCATCGAGGTCAACTGGGGTGGTGAGCTGGCCAACTGGGATTTCCCGGGCCTTTCGATCCTGTGGGCGGAGTGCCATCGGAGGCTTCTCCGGGTGAACATCGCGCCCGGGTCCCCCCGGACGCTGAAACTGGTCTTCCACCAGCGGGAGACGAGGGAGGGCCCCTCCCCCGTCCGGATGCCCTCGGCGCGGGAGATGCTCACAATGGTGGAGCGGATGCACGGGGAAGGGGAATGAGCGTTCAACACCAACCGTCCGGCACGGCCGGGTCGTCCGCAACGACCGCGACCGCGGTCCGTTGCCTCGCGTGCGGGGGGACCGGGATCCGGTCCTACCCGCACAAGGGGACCTTCCGGTTTCCGCACGGCGAGCGCGTGCCGACGCCGGACATCTGTGACGTGTGCTGGGGGACCGGGGACGATTCGCACCCGGACCTCTCCCGCCGCCACCGGTTGCTGATGGGCACCCTGCCCTGAGCGGGGATGGATCGAACGGAGGTTCATGCGATGGACGAGCGACGCTTTTTCCGGCTTTCCGTCAGCGGCGGGGATGAACCCCGGGGTGGCGTGTCGTCCCCGTGGGGGGCAGGGCACACCCCTTCCGAGATGATCCTTCGGATCACCCCGGACGCGATCGGGGGCGTGCGGTCCGTCGCCGACCGGATCCGCCCGCTGGTCGAGGAGACCGGCGGCGCCGTGCGCTCGGTCGAGTACCGGAGCTCCGGCATCGAGGTCTTCACCCTCGAGTATCCCGACCCGTCCTCGGACGCCTGGTTCCCGGACCGCGTGCTTCGCCCGTCGGTCCCGTGGAGCCTCCGGATCCGCCCCGGCGTCCCGGGCGATCCCGGATCGTGCGCGACGGTCTCCCTCTTCCATCCCGGGTTCGACGTGGAGTCGGACCTGCTGTATCTCGAGCGCGGACCGTGGGACGACGGCCGTGTCCTGTCCACGCTCGACGGGGTCGACGCACGCCCGGTCCCGGTCGGTCTGCACTGGCGCACCGCCTCGGGGGACTGGAACCGGTGTCGGGTCCCCATGGACCCGTTCGCCGGCGCGGTCTCCGTCGAGGACGTGCCGGATGCATTCCGGGACTCGATCGCGCAGGCGCCGGAGGACGGTCCCGGGCGCTTGGAGATGGCCCTCGGATCGGATCCGGTCGCGCCCGTTCGCCGTGTTGCGCCCATCGTCATCGCGTCCGCCGACGGGGGCGACCCGACCGCCCTGGTGGTCGACTCGTCCTGGCCCCTGTGCCGCGAGTCCCTGTCCGGTGACGCGGGCCGCGATGCCGGACCGCGCCCCTGACGGGACGATCATCGGAGGGGCGACGGGATGGACACACGGATACTGAGGATGACGCGCGTCCCCGAGGCCTTCGGGGACGGCACCGTGCTCGCCGCGTTCACCCGGGTCGGGCTCGAGGGAATCGTCTCCGCGCAGGTGGCGGCGAAACGCCTGGTCCAGTCCGAGCCCAACGTGCACCGCCCCGCCGTCACGGCCGAGTTCGAGGGCGTCTTCGTCCGGCCGGTCCACGGGGATGGGGACGTGCTGCGGGCCCATCGCCGATGGCTCACCTCGGTGGATTCGGACGGCATGCTCTCCTGGCGCTCCGACCCGGACGGGGGCGTCACCACGCCGATGGTCACCGCGTGGTGCGCCTACAAGGAGGTCCTCTCCGGCGACGGCCTCGTCCAGCCGCTGCCCGCCGTGATGCGCTGGCGTGTCGAGGACCCGGTCTTCCGGCTCTGCGAGCGTGCCCTGTACCTGGACGGGCGCACCGGCATCCTCGTGGACGGGGCCGGGTCCCGCATCCGGATCCACGGGGGCGACGGGGCCCTCGTCTGTCTCGACGCCGCGCCCCGGTTCCGCCTTGACTGCTTCGACATGGCGGGGGTCGGGCTCATCGTGACGAACGGGTCCTGGCCGGACGCGGTCGAGGCCATGCGCGGTGCCGAGGGGTGAACCTGCGCACGCGGTTACCCGATATCGTGTGATTGACTGGTAGTAGCAGGGTTTTTATAGTAGAGTCGTACCTGTTGCCGGGTAACGGGTTTGGGAGGAGTCCCGATGTCCAACAAGCCGCCCGTCGGGGATCGGACGAAGATCGACCTTCTGGCCTGGATCGTCGACGGGGAGCCCGGCGTCTCGGCGCACACCGTGGTCCTCACACTCCTCGGGCACACCCCGGAGGAGCTGCGCGACGAGCACGAGTACTCCATCCGCCATCCCGACTCGCTCCGGGAGTTCCGCGTCTGCCGGAAGCTTCTTCGCGATGTTCCCGGCGTGCGGGAGAACTTCGATTCGATGCGCTCGGTGTCCGAATCCTGGCGGATCGTCGTGGACCACTGGGACGAGATCGAGACCGCGTATCTCAGCGCGGTCCGGACCGGTCGGCGGAAGGATTTCGCCAAGACGCTGAAACGGCTCGGGTGCGGGAGGGGGGAATGACATGCTGATGCCGTTTTTCGGAATGAGCCCGGCAATGGCCGCCGCGATCGTGGGGCTGGCCGGGTTCTGCGTCCTCATCGTGCTCGTCGCACTCAGCGTCGCCCAGAGGATCACCCCGAAACAGTGGCTCTGGTGGTCCGGCTCCCTGCTCATGGCCGTCTGCGCCCTGATGGCGCTGATCTTCACGCCCGGCCCGGTTCCGATCTCGGTCCGGATCCAGGCCTACCGGGAGGCGTCCGTCTACTACCCCGAGATCGCCGGCACCCTGGATTACGACGCGAGCCGCGGCGGTGATGTCACGAAGGCTGCGCTGAACAACGTGCGCCGGACGGCATGGGCCTCCTACGTGAACTGCATGGCCCGGAACGTCGGCCCCGACATCCCCAGTCGGTGCCCACCGCTGTACTCGTTCGGCGATCCGACCATGGGCCCGTCCGTCCGCGACAACGTGTGGGGGAGCTACAACGGCCATCCGGACGTGTCGGCCTCGGACTACGCCGACGCGGAGTACGAGGCGGGCCTGTCCGACCGCGCGGCGAAGGCGCTCGCCGCCGACCTCAGGCGCGACGACGGGCTGACGCGTTCGGACGTCGCGGAGATCACAAGGCAATCGGAGAACGGCGCATGAAGGTGATCCTGGACGGTGATGGTGTGGTGTTCGACCTCGAGATCACCTGGATCCGCTTCGCCTCGGAGGTGCTCGGGCGCCGCCTGGCGCCGACGGCGGGCCGGGAATACCGGTTCCACAAGCGCTACGACATCACCGTGGACGAGGAGATCCGTGTCTGGCGTGCGTTCGACGAGCACGGGATGTGGGGCCGCGTGGACGTGTTCAAGGGCGCCGTCGGGGAGATCCTGCGGCTTCGCCGTGCCGGTATCCATTTCGTCATGGTGACCGGGATCTCCGAGGACCATGCGCAACTGCGAGCGGGGCAGCTCGGGAATCTCGGGGTGCCCATGCCCGTCGTCGGATCCGGTTATCAGCCGAGCAAGCTGCCCACCCTGCGCGGCATGCATTGCGAGGCCATGGTGGACGACCGTCTGCGATGCCTCGGGGATGCTCGCGAGGCCGGGATTCCCACGCGGATCCTCATCGACCGGGGGACGGTTGAGCCGGACGAGCCCGCGTTCGAGGAGGCGGCGACCCATCGGGCGAACTCGCTCCTCGAGGCGGGTCGCGTCCTGTTCTGGCTGCTCCAGCAGAAAAAGCGCAGGGAGGCGAGGTGACCCAGGGTCAGCACGACATGTTCGGCAGGGACGCATGGGGTGCGGTCTTCTCCCGCTGCCGGAGTTACCGCTACCGCCTCTGGCGACACTATGACGACGGCCCGTCGATCGTCTGGGTCCTGCTCAACCCGAGCACGGCGGACGAGACTGTCAACGATCCGACGGTGGAGCGCTGCTGCAGGCGTTCGATCGCGATGGGCCACCCGCATGTCGAGGTGGTCAACCTCTTCGCCTACCGCTCCACCGATCCCGCCGGGTTGCGCCATGTCGATGACCCGGTCGGACCGGCAAACGACGCGGCCATCCTGGCCGCCGTCGCCGGCGCGGGACTGGTCGTGTGCGGCTGGGGGAACCACGGGGCCCGCATGGGGCGCGGCGCGCACGTGCTGTCCCTGCTCCGGGAGGCGGGGGTCCGTGCGCATGCACTGTGCATGACCGGTGCCGGCCAGCCCGGGCATCCGCTCTACGTCGGCTACGACGTCGCGCCGACGCCTCTGGATGAATTCGAGAACGTGAGGAAGGAGACCGCTGATGCATGACAAGAGGACACCCACCGTGAGCACCGCCCGCAAGCTGCTGCCCGGACTGGTCGGAGAGCGGGCGACCTACCGGATGATGCGCAACCCCGTGGAGGGGGCGGGGGCGAGGGACCAGGGGTCCCACCGCCTCTTCTGGCCGTTGGCCGCCGGGGACTTCGTGCAGGCCGCACGCTTTCTCGCGAGCCACCCGCGCATGGTGAACGTGCGCGACGGGAACGGCTGGACGCCGCTGTTCTACACCATCCAGCACCGCAACACCGACTTCCTGTCCTATCTTCTGGCACTCGGCGCGGACGTGGGCGCCGTGGACCGCCTCGGGTGGACCCCGGCAATGGAGGCGGTGCGCCGGCATGCGAACGAGTGCCTGATGGTCCTGCTCCGGCACGGGGCGGACGTGTCGCACCGTAGCCCCTTCGGGTGGACCGCGCTGCACGAGGCGGTGCCCCGGGGCGACGTGGTCGGCATCCGGATGCTGGTCATGGCGGGCGCCCCGCGTGAGGCCGAGACGGTCTTCGGGCAGCGCCCGGTGGACCTGCTTGAGGCCTGCGATCACCCGGAGGCGCTGAAGTGGCACATACACGATCTCCTGACGCGCTGGACGCCGAAACCGATCCTCAGGGTGCCGGGCCATGAGTGACGTCATCGGGGACGACGAGAAGGGGCTGGCGCATGACCCGTCGCGTCTGCGCCGGAGGATCCTGGCGTATCGCTGGGCCTTCGTTCTCGCCGGGTTTCCCACCGGGATCGGGCTCCTCGTCGGGATGTCCAGGGGGCTTGGTCACCTTCCGATGCGGGTCTCCCAGGTCGTGTTCCTCGCTTCGGTCCTTTCCGTTCTGGCGTTGCGTGCGGCGGACGAGTCCCTGATCCGCGCGTACGCCGCCGGTGCGTTCGACGGACTGCGCTCCCAGGGGCGCTTCTCCGCCCTGTTGACCTCCTCCCCTGCCTGAAGACAGGGGAGGAGGTCAAGACATCGCGAAGTTCGACGTGCTCCAGAAGCGGGCGCAACGGATCGGGGAACTGGCATCGCAATACACCGCCAACAACCGGAGAAAGTGCTCTTGAGCAACATCCTGAAGGACCTCGTGCAGTCCTACACCTCCCTGTTCCCGACGAGGATGTCCAAGGGGGTCGGTGTGACCTTCATGCCGGATCGGAACGATCCGATGGAAGCCGTCCTGTCCGTCCCCCTTGGTGAACGCGGCACCGGCTGGTTCTCCATGGAGCAGTGGACCGTGGAGTTCCATGTCCGGGAGGGGGCGGACGGGCATCCGCCGTTGTGCTCGTTCCGGCTCTGCCACTCGGTTCGCTGCCCCGGACGTTCGGAGAAGCACGCCCTCCCGGTCCTGCCGGACGGGGCGGAATGGACGGCCGCGAAGGCGATGACGGGTATCCGGGAGTTCGCCGGACCCGTGCGAAGCGCCCCGCACCGCCTTCTCGACGCCCTGTACGCGATCAACCGGCCGGGGATCCGGCTCGTTGATGTCGATCTCGCCCCGGGATCCATCCCGGGCGACATGGTCGAGCGGGCCGAGGAGCGCATCCGATGGCTCGTCATGGCCGGCGCCTCCGTCAAGCGCCGGATCGCCGGCCGGCACGGACGGCGATCCGCCGTATTGGCCTACCGGTAGGAACCGGATATCCTGTACGAATCACCCGTGCCATGGTGAACGGGATGGAAAGGAGGACAGCCGTGAGGAATCTCGAGATCCGCCGGGACATGGCCCGGCTTGTCGGCAAGCGGTACGGACAGGCGATCGACGATGCCTCGGAATGGTTCGCGTCCGGCGTGGAGAAGGCGCTGGAGGAGATCCGGGAACAGGTCGTCTCCGCCACGGCGGAGCACCGATCCCCCTCCATGTAGGGGCCGGTCGGGAAACAGGGAAGCACCGGTGACGGAGCGGGAACCCATGAGCACAGAAGATATTCTCGAACATTGCAGGCAGTGCATCCGGGCGGAACCGGAATACCCCGATGAGATGTCGGACGAGATGTGGGAGGCGATGAAGATGGCCGTCCGGAATGACGACAAGGAAGCGATGATGGAATGTTTCCGGATCGCCGTCCGGCAGACCAAGAACGGCATTCTCGAGCGCCTGGAGAACCGCCCGCTCCCCGGTCCACAGCGCGATTGATCTTCCCCGGTGCCGAATCAGGGAAACGGCCCCGCCCCCTCCAGCACGCTGTCCAGCCACCCTCTCCCATCCACTTCCGCCCTGGGTCGGAACACCTCCTCGCGTGTTTCAGAAAGTGCGTCCAGAAGGGTTCCCATGTCCTCCTTTGATGGCTTGGGCACCACGCGGACATGTGGTCCCCCGACCCGAAGGCGGGACGGGGTCACGGAGATCACCATTCCGTGGTCGGGAAGCCGTTCCCGGACGACATGCCGGTAGGCGTCGACGAGGCGGTACGCCACACGCATCGCCTCCCCCTCGTCGAACCCGTGCTCCGGCGCCCCACCCCGGACGGGAACCCGGTCCCGGATCGTGACCCGGGGCTCCCGTCCGACGACATCCTTGATCCCCACCATGGACGTTTTCTCCATGGTGGAAAGCCTACCCGGGACGCCGTGGATCCACAACTTTCCGGATGGCGTATCCCCCTCCACCCTATGGTGCGGTGCAGTTCGACCCGTTATCCTATGTAACAACACAAGATCTACATTACGGAAAAGGAGTGCGACAGGATGACACTGGACGACGAGGAGACGGCGATTGTCCTGGCCGCCCTGCGATACGCCCAGACGGATCCGTACCGGTTCGTCGGGATGGCGGCGGGACTGCATTTCCGCGACCTGCCCGGCGGCCTGTCGGCCGACCCGAAGGACATGGTCGGGAGGATCGATTCGCTGTGCGAGAAGATCAACTTCGACGAGCCCGGTGACGAGGAGGCCCCGAAACCATGAACTTCGACACGCAGAACAGGATCGGCAAGGCTGAGAAGCTGATCGAGAAGGTCGACGAGCTCGGCCTGATCGACGCCAACGACTACAACGAGCGTCTCGACGAGATCCTTTCGCTCGACTCCGGCGGGTCCGGCCCCAAGGCGACGGATGCCGAGAACGAGCGGGCCGGCCGTGCCCAGTCCGACATCCGCGAAATGATCGAGGAGCTCGAGGAGATGCTCCGCCAGCAGGACGAGGTCCATGCGAGGCCATGAAGCGGCTGCCGAACACCCGCGAGGACTTCCATGCGGTGCGTGCACGTTACGGGTGCAGCATGCAGGAACTGCAGGCGGGCCTGAAAGAAACAGGCGGTGGCTGCCTTCTGCTCGCCCTCGGGTACGCCGACGCCATGCAACTTGCGGTCAATGTCCGAAAGGACCGGCACGGCTGGAACATGGCGCGTGCCGAAGCCTTCCGCGACCGCGAGGCGCCGGAGTGGGAAGACCGGATGGTCGAGGCGGACGACGCGCCGGGGATCCATCCGGGGACATGATGTCGGCGACTGCCGGCCCGACTCGACCGCCAACGTATTCGACGTCTATGACGAGGACGGGAACGTGACCCGCGTGGACCTCCAGGAGGTCATCGAGGAGCGGTCCTCGCCCCGCCCATAAGATGTCTGGAGGGCCTGTCCATTTGACGTGCCATGCACTGCGGTGCGCGAATCCGGGAGACGACGATGAAGTTCAACCACATGGAGACCGCCCTTCTGCTGGCGGCCGTACGCAAGGCTCAGCGTGACATCGATGGGTTCCTCGATCTCGCCCGGGATCACCACCTGCAGGACATTCCCGGTGGCGGGAACCTCGACGGGCAGGCCGTCGGGTCCATGCTCGATGCGCTGTGCGAGAAGATCAACGTCGCCGGGGAGGACCCGGACGGGGAGCGGGTTGAGGCGGCCATGGAGTGCGCCCGACGTCTTCTGGACGCCAACATCAACGGTCTTGTGAACGAGGGGGAGATGGACTGGGACGACGTGGACAACGCCACGGCGGCGGCCATCGACGCGATCCCGGACCACCCGCACTCCCTGATGTGCAACCGCAGGATCATCTCCCCGGACATCGACGCCGAGGCCGTGTTCCAGACCGACGACCCGGAGCTCTCGGCGCACAACGGGGAACCGGTCCAGGTGCTCGGGATCAGCGGCACGGGTTGCGAAATCCTCTTCGAGGACGAGAACTCGGCCGTCGTCCCCTTCGAGACGTTGAAGCACCCGTCGGAGCCGCAGAACACACCGAGGTGATGAGCGACTCCCGGAACGGACCGGGCAACTGAACAGAATAGGAGCGGAGGCGGTATGAAACTGGAAGTCGGGGACAGGGTTTACCACCAAAACCATGGCTACGGCCTGGTCCGGGGCGTGTCCGTGGAAGCGGAGAGAAACGCCCCGGTGTTGCGCTGCCCGGAACACATCGTGGGGGTCGAGTTCCCGGATCGTCCGGGTGAGACCGAAGCGATCCCGGCGGACGAGCTGACCCGTTGCGCATCCCGCATCCGGGGACGCTTCTTCAAGCAGGCATGGAACGACAACGACTATGCCGTCCCGCTCGGTGAGGTCGGGTTCGAGGCGACCGACCACATCATGGAGATGGACTGGGACGAGTTCCGTGACATCGAGGACAACGACTCCAGCTCCGACGAGATCGGGCTTGCGCACGTCCTGCACGAGGGGCCGCACGAGGTGCAGATCGTCGAGGGGATCGCCCAGTACCTCGGGTTCGCCGAAGAGGCCGACGTCGCAAGCGGTCCCGCGACCGCCAGCACGGTCCAGGAGCTCGTGGAGATGGGGCTGACCGAGAAGGGGTTCCACCAGGCGAAGGCGCTGCACGCCATGGTCAAGAGTGCCGAGGCGGCACGCGAGCCGGTCAATGCCCACACGCGGCGCGATGACGTCAACCAGACGCTCATCCGTCTCGCCAGGCTCGACCCGTTCCACAGGAACCCCTCCGAGCTGGCGGACGTCCTGCGCGAGTTCGCCGACTCGATCGACCCCCGCCCCGAGGAGACAGACGCCCCGGGGCCCTGAAAAGGAGCGTTGATGACATGGGCGTGATCGTCCGGGAGACATACGACATCGTCACCCCCGAATCGGCGGAGCACGGCGATTTCAGCGAGACCGGATTTGTCGACGAGGAAGGGACCGAGTACGACTTCCGGGAACTGGTGGACCTGCTCGAGGGGACCGAGTTCAGCGGCTCCAACTGGTATACCCGCTTTGGGAGCCCGGATATCCGGACCGGGGAGGTCGAGAGCCGGCACTACCATCCGGTGGACGAGCGCGCCGAACGGTACATGGCCAAGGCATTCGATTATGTCGAGCGTCAGCATAAACGATGGCTGCAGAAGATGCGTGATCGGCGCAACACCCGTCACGAGACCGAGGAGGACTCCGCCTCCCCGGGGTTCTGACCCGAAGCGCGACAGCTTCCCGTCCGCCCCCGTCGTGTGACATATATGTCACATCTCTTCGCCTCATCCCTTGAATTGTGGCACGTGTTTCCTGCATGATGTGACATATTTGTCACATCCATGGAGCGCGGTATGGACCTGTTGGAGATCGGCGAGGTCGTCCGGGGCGCACGCAAACGGGCGCAGATGACGCAGGAGCGGCTCGCCGAATGCGTCGGATGCAACCGCAGGACGGTCATCCGCCTCGAGACCGGGGCCGGCGAGGATGTCCGCATGCAGACCCTGCTGAACATGCTCACCGTGCTCGACCTCGATCTGGACATCGTCCCCAGGGGGGGGCGGCCGCGCCCCGACTTCGTGATGGGCACGGATCCGGAGGACGACCCCGACCCGATGGACGGCCCACGGCCATGAGCGGGGGCCGTATCGACGTCCGGATCGGGGACCGCGTCGTCGGGGAGCTCCGTGTGGAACCCGACGGGGATTACCGGTTCACCTACCGTGAGGGGGTCAACGACGATCTCGCGGTCTCGCTCGTGATGCCGACCCGTGAACGGTCGCTCAAGACGCAGGTCGTCCCCCCTCCCTTCGCCCAGCACCTGCCGGAGGGGGTGCTCCGCGAGTACCTGCTGAACGCCGTCCGCAAGAGCGCGGTCCGCGACCTGCACGATCCCGGGGCGTCCGACGAGCTCCGGCTGATGCACCTGGTGGGGAACCACCTTGTCGGACGGGTCCGGATCGGGGAGCCGGTCGGGGAGACGCCCGATGCACTCGACATGGGGCAGGCGGCGGGCGACCTCCCCCCGGAGGCGTCGGTCCGGTTCCTCGAGGAGTGCCTCGATCGTTTCGCCGTGCGTTCCGGCATCTCAGGCGTCCAGCCGAAGGTGTTGGCGGACGGACGTCCGGAACAGCGGACCACCCTGGTGTTCGACCGGGCGGTCCTGAAGTTTGAGCCCGCCGACTACCCGGGGCTCGCCGTCAACGAGTTCTTCTGCCTGGAGGCGGCCCGACAGAGCGGCCTGGACACCGTCGAGTGCGAGCTGTCCGGGGACGGGAGACGGCTGATCCTGGATCGGTTCGACCGGGATGCCGGGGGATCGCCCCTCGGGCACGAGGACTTCTGCGCCCTCTCCTTCCTCCCGCCGAACGGGAAGTACAACGGGGACTACCGGGATCTGGTGCACGTCGTGGACCAGTACCTCCCGGCACCGCGCCGGATCGCGGCACGGTCCGACATGTTCACGCTGATCGCCGTGTCCATGATGATCGGGAACGGGGACGCCCACCTCAAGAATTTCGGGGTCCTCTACGACGACCCGACCGGGGAGGTCCGGCTGGCGCCCGCGTACGACCTGGTCTGCACGACGGTCTACCTGCCACGGGACCTTCCGGCGCTCTCGGTCGACGGTGACAAGCGCTGGCCCGACCGGGATGTGCTTGTCCGGCTCGGGCGGGCGTTCGGACTCCGCCCGAGGGAGGCCGGACGGCTCATCGACCGGGCGGCACACGGGGTGCGCGCCGCCGGCGAGGGTCTTCTCGAATACGCGCGGGAGCACCCCGGACGGCAGGAGTTGGCCGAACGGGTCGTGCGACGCTTCAACCGGGGTCTGGCGCACTGTGGCGGCGAGTCCGTCGCCCCGGTCGGAACCATGCCCGCCGAGGGGGCTCCACAGCCCCGATAAGGGCGCCCGCCCGCTTCTTTCCGCTACCTGATATCGGGTAGACTGGAACCGCTTGATCAGCGAATGGAGATGCGTGGGGATGGAACGAGGTGACCCGATGCCGAACGCCGAAGAGATCCTGTTGCGCCTTGTTCCCCGGCGCCCCCCGGAGGGGAGTTCCGAGGACATGGACTACGACTACATCGACCCGGAGACGGCCCGCTGGTTCAACATCCGGCAGATGGGCGAGACGGGCGATCCGGACGTGTCGTATTTCCTGTTCGAGATGGTCCCGAACGGGCGGGTCGTGGAGGAGGACGCGGACGGGCGTGTCATTGCCTCATGGGACGAGCCGCGAATCGAGGAGGCGAAGCAAGAGTTCGGGCCGAACGCCGTCGGGGGTGTGATCGCCGGAATGGATCTTTTCAGCTACCCGTATGCCGTCCTGTCACAGGGTGCAAGGGTCGAGAACCCGGACGCCCTGCCCTGCGTCGTCTATGTCGGCGGCGGCTTCGGCGTCGACTCGCACTACCTTCCCTCCCTGGAGGCCTGTGCCGGGGAAATCGCGCAGACCCTCCGGGCCGACCAGCGCCATTCCTGCCGGCGCGAGATGTCCCCGGAGGAGATCGAGGGGAACAGGCGCGAAGAGGTCCGACTTTCCCTCGGCTACTGGCGCTCCCGACACGAGGCGATGGAGACCGCGCTGGAGGCGAACCACGGTCTTCTGAAGGGCTTCCACAACATGTTCGGCCCGCTGGACAAGGATGCCAGGGAGCGGATCCTGGACTACGTCAACGCCCCCGATGCCGGGAAGTGGCTGGGGGATGACGAGGTCGCCGGGTTGCGCGACATGTGCATCGTCGACGGGGTCACCGCATGGCAGGCGTGGTGCGCCGTCGACCCGGATGCCCCGCGTTCCGGGTCCGATCCGTTGTTCCCGGATCCGGAGACGTTCAAGAGGGCCGTCCGGACCGCCGTCGAGCAGGAACGCGAGACGATCGGACGGCGGCTGGCGGAGGCCGAGAGGGATTACGAGCAGGAGTTCGGGGACCCGGAGGGGGAACGGTCCCCCGGCCCGCGTTCGCTTTGATCGAGTTCACATTCTGTGGCGCCCGCGCTACAACGTATCCGTTCCCATGGTGTTTTGTAGCGCAGGAGACACAAAACAGATCATGTCCCCACGCAAATTCGACAAGACACCCGGGCACGGGGACCGGCCGCAGGAGCAGGCGCCCGGCTACGTCCTGGTGGGGGACGGACGCTGGACCGAGGCGATGCTCCGCCGGATCGCCGCGCATGGCGACGAGCCCCTCGCATGGGCGCAGCGGCGCCCGGGCTGGACCGGCGGACTGGAGACCCGGGTGCTGATGCTCGGCAGCCTCCATCTCGGGAAGATCGAGAGGAGGAGACCGGAACACCCATGGTTGGTGCGTCTGGAGGGATTCCAGTTCTGGTGCCCGCCGGATCGTGCTGTCTGGAGATGGCACCACTCCGGGCCACGTGCCGTGAACGGGGATCTTCGCGCCGCCAAAGCGCTCGTTACGCGCCTGGTTCGTGAGGCCCGTGGAATCGCACACGATCTCTCCGTGCAGGAGACCGTGGGTCCGGAAGACGGTGGACGGGGACCGAGATGACACTGCTGTACCGCTGGATCGACGAGAGGACGCTTCGATCCTGCCTTCGCACCGGGCGGATGCGGGGACGGACAACGCACTTCCTGCCAAAAGCTGTGAGCGGTCTCCCGCACACCCGGCTTGTGCGCGGGGTCAGCTTCTCCCGTCTGCCCAGGCGCTGGCATCTCGCCCAACCCGTCTGCTGGATCGTCGACGCGGAGCGGATCCCGAACCGGTTGGTCGATCTCAACGGACAGGCCGTCCACGGGCTCACGGAATACATCCGTGGCGCGGGGGCCGTCACACGCCGGGGGACGGTCGACCCGTTGGTCCGGGCGAAGCCCGGGTTCGACCAGTGGTGGCGTGCCGTGGTCCACGACAGCGCCGAAAGCCCGGACGAGGTGCTCGTGGTCGGCGATCTCGAGGGTGTCCTGATCGACCACACAATCGACATCACCGTCGAGCAGGACGCCCCGGAGAGGGTCCGGGACGCCGTGGGCGAGGCGCTGGAGACGATGGGGCTCACCGCTGGGGGGCCGGTGCTGTAGCGCAGGACTTGGAGTCCATGCAAGAAGTGCCCACTTTGTTCCGAAGCTACCCGTTATCCAGTACAATGGGCCAATGGAATCCATGGATTGACGGAGCCCCGATGCCGAACATCACGCTGATCGAGAAGGACCCACACGGGCGGATCGTCCGGAGCCGGATCCCGGTCTCCGTCGGGACCCTCTTCGATCCGGAGGGTTGCGCCGAGGTCGCCCGCAGGGAATCCGCCGGGAAGGCGGAATCCACCGGTTACGGTTATTTCGGATGGGAGTATCACGACCATCCGGTGATGCTGGTGCTGCAGGATTCCCTGCGCCATTCCTTCGGGGCGAACGCGGACCAGACACACAGGAGGTTCGCCTCGGATCTGTCGAGCCAATGGGCCGGACGTCTTCTCAATGGTGAATCCCCTGAGGATCTCATCGGGGAGTTGTCCGACTTGATCGAAAACGCGCGGCACGTCCTGCGCGGGGTCCGGGAGAACATCGGCCTGACCCATCGGGACCCGAGGAGTGCGGACGACGACTGGTTCCGCTATCTCGAGTCACGCCTGCCCTTCGCCGAAAGCGGGTCCGTGCTCAAGGGAAACCACGCCGTGGCGCGTGTCACCTGGCGGATCCTCCTGGATGGCGGCGCCGACGAGGAGATCGAGAGCCACGAGTCCTGGTACGGGATCGTACGCCGCAAGCCGACGGAGGATGAAATCCGGAAGGCCTCGGAGGCGACGGGATGGACCCCCACCCTGGTTGAGAGGCTCTATCTCGACAACCTTGCCGGCTTTTTCGGTGGACGCAACGACCAGGGCAACATCGTGATGACTCATGAGCACGACATGAACGCTCTCGATGCGAACTGGCAGGATCTGTGCGAGAGTCGTGAGGAGTACACCAGCCCGCGATAGGGCCTGTGGGACGCGGAGGACACCATGGACACGCCAATGACTTTCGATGAACGGGAGGTCGAGGACCTTCTGACCATGATGGAACGGTTCGGGGAAAACGCACTGGATGAGCCGGTCGGCGACGACATGGTGCGGATGCTCTCCGGACGGATCATCGAAGCGGAAGCGGACGCGACGAGCCGTAGGGAGCATGGAATCACCCTCTCCTTCGATCCGGACGAGCTCGCCGCCCTGGAGAACATCTCGGATTTCTGCTCCGGCAGTCTTGCCGGGGACATTGGTGAACACGACCACAATGATCGGGACATCGTGGATCGGTGGGACGATCTGCGCGACCGGTTCGAGGAGGCGCGGCACACCGTTTCCGGGAAGCCGGCCTGAAACAGGATGGACGAAGACAAGCTCCAGCGCACACGCGTCAGGCTTCGCGAACTCGCAGCGCAACGACGGGAGCGCATGGGACGGTTGAGCGCGATGTTCGGCCCGGCCGACGCCCTTTATTTCGAGGCCATGCGGATCGCCGATGGCGGCGAGCCGAATGACGGGACGGAGGTGAGGATGCGGGAGAAGCGGATCACGCCGGGGCCGTGGCGGACGAATGTCCACGGGTACGAGGACACCATGGTGGTTGGTGCCGAGGGGCGTCCGGTCTGCTCCACCGGGGGGTTCCAGCGGAGCGGGCTGCCGGACGGCGGTCGGGGCGAGAACGGGGCCAACGCCTCCGCCATCGCGGCGTTGCCCGAGATGGTGCTCGCCCTCGAGATGGCGGAGGACGTTCTGGGGGACGTCCTGGAGAACGCCTCCGGCATCGAGAACGCGGTTTCCGGCGTTCGGGCGGATGAGGCGCTCCAGGCGGTCCGTGCCGCCCTGTGCGACGCCTTCCCCAAGGTGGACAGCGACCCCGGGGAAACGAACCAGCCGGGACCGCAGGGGTGACGTCCGACGACCCGCTCAAGTTCGAGCGTTCCGCGACCCCGGAGACTCTCCGGGGCCTTGCGGATGATGTCCGCGACAACTGCTTCTGTCCCGGGGACCCCGGGTATTGCGAACCGGGCAATGCCGACTGGCGGTTCGTGGAGGACTACCCGCTGGACGCGCTTCGGGGGTATATGGAAGCCTCCGGAGAGGGGCGATGGGAACAGTGGTTCCGTTCCGAGATCGACGATCTCCTTGAGAGCCCGGATGAGCCTGGGGTGGTCGATCGCATCAACGCCTACCGGTCGTTCATTGAAGAGGGCATCGACGAGGCCGTGATCCTCCTCGAGCGGGACGGCAAACCCCACATCTGGGACGGACACCACCGCATCGGCGCCGCGTTCACTGCGGGGCGCGCGACGATCCCGGCGATCGTCGGCGAACCGGAACCGGGTGTGACGCCGGTCCACGATCTCGTGTGCGAAGCGGTTCGCGTGACCCTGAACTCGTGGACGCGTGGAATCGAATACCACGTCGGGTCGGCACAGGAGATCAACAGCGGCCTCTGCGAAACGTTCGCCCACGAGGCGGTCCAGTCGGTTCCGGAGGGGTTTCGGGCCATGGTCCACGAGATCGGCATCGAGGAGGTGATCGATCCCGACCGGCGCGGCTTTCTCTGGGGACCGGGCGTCATGCCGCCCGAGGGCAACGACGAGTCGGAGATGGACGCCCTGTTCGAGACGCTGCTCGCCGGGCACGCATGGATCATGGCCGGCGATTCGGCCACCCGCATGCGCCACTTCGATGCCGAGTGCCCGGAGGGGGTCGAGAGCTTCCTCGACCTGCCCTTATTCCGTCGCATCCGGCAGGGGGCCGAGCCCGGGCCGACCCCCTGAACGGGGCGACTACCTGTTGTCCGGTAGTGCAAACCCGTATACTGGGATACGAGACTTGGCGGAGCCATGGGGATCAGCATGTCACGGGGAATCGAATCGCGCACCGGACCCTACCTCCACGCGTCGGACGCGAGGTGGACGAAGGCCTTCCCCGGCGGACGGCGTTTCGCTGTCCTGATCGCGGGCGCCTACGACGCGGGGATCATCGGGCCCGAGCACAACGGGATTGTCGTGCTGGACGAGGACAACCGGTCTGTTGTTCTGGACAGGCACTGCGAGGAGCAAAGCGGATACGGGGGGCCCTCGCCCGCGCAGTACCGGGAGGCCCGCAGGATCCTCTCGATGCCCTGGGAGGAGTTCCTCGAATTCTGCACAGAGCACCCACGCTATCGCGGATGCCTTCCGGACCCGGAGGAATCCGAAGACGTGCGAATCACCTGATCCGGGCTTTCCTGTGGAACCTGTTCCAGTCGACCCCGGCTCAGTTCGCGCGTTCCTCCTTCCGCTCTGGCGTGATTACCACCGCAACCTGGTCTCCAGCCGGTTCCACCCGCAGCACAGCCGCATGCCGGAGGTGCTGAGCGAGGGACTGTGCCGTCACACGACGCTGTTCCTGTACCGCCTGTTCCGGCTCGAGGGGGACGACGGATGGGCCCCCCAGGGGGGACTGTGCCGTCACCGGGGAAGCGAGGACCGGGACATCCGGCTCGAACGCGGATGGCGTGGCCGGGCGCTCTACGCGGACCATGACCGGGAAGTGCTGCACTACCCCGTCTCGCTCGATTTCGAGACGGCGGAGTACGCTTGGTTCGACGGCCGCAGCATGTGGGACGTGCACTGGTGGCTTCGCAAGGGCGAGACCGTGGTCGATCTCACCGCCGACCAGTTCGGATGGGCCCCAGTGATCCACGGGGCCCCACTCCCACAGGACGACCTTCGCGTCCGCGAGGACATGACCGGGGTCTCCCCGCTCAGCGGGTATCGTCCCATGGTCAACGCGTGGCTTATGCAATGGGAGGCGCTTCGTCCGGAAGAGGCTTCTCCGGACATACCGTCGCCACGCTGACTTGCTATTGTCGTGAGACCCGATAACGGGTAGTCTGACTTTGAAAACGCCTTCGGTGGATGGACGTTTTTCGATCGTTTTATGGGTTTCTCTGGTGGTTTTGTGCTTGAATCCGAACTCGAATCAACATGTTACGGATTCTAGGTGAGGATACCCCACTTGGCGGTGGGGTATGAGAACATCGGAATGTCGTCCAGCAGCACAAGTTCGGTGAGGATACCCCACTTGGCGGTGGGGTATGGAAACAACTCGACGCGCGTGGTCATTCGGCGTGGGCGTGAGGATACCCCACTTGGTGGTGGGGGATGGGAACAAAATGCTGCTGCGGTATACGCACCTGAGAGCGAGGATACCCTGCTGACGGCGGGGGGGGGGGTGGTCAACCCACCCTTTTTGCACCGAGAAGACGTCTGGACACCGATTCCAGTTCAAGCATCGCCCGGAGCCGTTCCCCGGGCGTCTGCTCCAGCGACCGGCGCAACTGGGCCCGGCGGGCCCCTTCCCAGGTTGCGGTTTCCCACGGATCGCACGGACACCCGTTCATCGCATCGGACCCGGGCCGTCCTGTTCGAGAATCCATCGCAAGTGCACCACGTCGTCCAGATCACGGTCCCGGCCGACGGCCTCCTTCATCTGGATCAGCGTCTCCGGCCGGACCACGCGTACCGTAACACGTTCGTCCAGATCATAGACGGTTGCGGCGTCGTATTCCTCCCCGAAGTCGAATGGGGCGTCGGCGAAGACGTCCACCACCGTGTCCCGGTGGGTCTCGCTATTCAGGGAGAACACCTGCATGTGCTTGTTCTCGACCCAGTCCCGCCGGAGCTCCGGGTCGGCGAAGTCCTCGATCCCGACCGGGACGCCGGGCCTGTACCCGAGCTCCGCAAGGGTGCGCATCGCCGCAAGCGCATTCTCCGGAACCAGGTCGACGACGATGTCGAGGTCCTGGGTGAGACGGGTGTACCCGTGCAGGTTCACCGCGACACCGCCGGCGATGAGGTAACGTACCCCGGAGGCGTTCAACGCCCCCATGATGGTGACGAGGTCGTCGAAGGTCATGTCGTCGCACTCAGAAAGGAGATGGACCTTCCCCGAGATCCTGCACGTCGACCGTCCCGTCCTCGACATTGACCCGCAGCGCATCACGCAGCTCGTCCGTGGTCTCCGAATCATGGCAAGCGAATCCGTACCGCTCCAGGATCTCGACGATGTCCTGCCGGTCAAGCCAGTTGATCGCCGTGTGTGTCGCCTGTTCCATTCCCCGTTCTCCTCTTCTGTGAGTGGACATCGTGTTCTCCCCGGACCCGTCACCTCGGCCCATCGTCCGAAGGCGTCTCCCCGGCATCCTCCGCTGACCGGACCAGGTGCAGCCCGGGCCGGTGGGACGCCTCTTTGACCGAGTCACCGACCATGCCGGCGAGGGCGGCGATGTTCCGGTCGTGCTCGACGATCAGTGCACAGTCGTCCCAGAGCTTCTGTACGACCGCCGGATCGTCCAGGTCCAGATCCCCGACCCTCGGCGCCGGCATGCGGTTCCCGGGGCACAGGAGATGGTTCTCGACGACCTCGGAGGCGACCGCGACACGCAGGTCGAGCCCCATGTCGTGCTCGTGCTGCCGCCTCGCCTGGTGTCGCCAGTGGAACACCTGCGCACGCCAGCTCCGGCGCGCGTCCTCGGTCGCGTTGGTCCGACCCGCCCTCTCCTTCTCCCAAGCGTCGATCTCCGCCATCCGGCGTCTCAGGGCGATCCCGGGGTGCGTTTCCACCCCGATATGCTCCCGCCATTTCGCGAGCGCCGCCTGCACGCCCTCCTTCAACACGGCCTGCGAGGGGGCGCGCCAATCGAAGGACTCCGTCCACTCGTGCTCGTCTGTCAGATGGATCCGCATACACCCCCCGGGGTCAGCCCGACAGGGCCATGCCCTGTCGCTGAAGGTCGCGCCATTCCTGCCGGACGGTGTTCTCGAAGTTGTTGCGGTAGGTCTCGATGTCCCGGTCGTCCAGCCCGCAGTTCCGGAAGTGCGTCTCCCAGTCCTCGGTCGCCTCCATGACGGCGTCGATCTCCCCCATCGCCTGCTCCTCGGTCAGCCCGAACTCGCCGGCACGGGAGAGGAGGTTGTCCAATGAGCCGGCCGTCCCCCACTTGCCGATCTCCAGCGACAGGCGGACCCGGTTGTCGCGTACGGTTGCGCTCGGGACGACGTCGAATGCCGGCGAGAGGTGCATCGCGCCGCTCTCGTCCCGGATCATCCCGTGGTTGCGGCCGTGGTCGTCCTCGTTCCGGCACGCCACGTTGAAGACCATCCGCCGGTAGAGCTCCACGAGATCCTCCGGACGGACACCGGGCAGCGCGCGCATCCGGCCCGCAAGGTCGGCATACCCGTATTCGCCCTGGTCCTTCATCAGCGATTTGGCGCTGAGATAACCGCGCTTCGTGAACCCCTTGCCGTCGAACTCGCGGTCGAACCGGCGGACCAGGAGGACGTCCCTGTCCGCGACCTGGACCAGCCGTATCCCGGCCACGTCCAGCCCGGCGGCCTCCGCGAGCGTCATCGTGGCGTATTCCGTGCGCTCGACGTTCTTCTCCCCGTCCATCCTGGAGGGGAACTTGGCGATCCACATGGCGTCGTCATCGACGACCGTGCACTTCGGCCGGGCACCACCCATCGACGTCCCCTTGCCGAGAAGATGGAGCGTGTGCCGGTCGGACGTGCGCTGGTCGGCCTCCACGGCGTCGGCCATCGCCATGAGGCGGTCGAGGTCGGTGACCTCCGGAAGCACGTTCTCGTGGGCCTCCAGATCGTCGAGCCCCGCCCGGAACGACAGGTTGCCGACCCGGCTCTCCCCGCCGCCGACGAGAAGCTCGACCTCGGACAGCGCCTTTGCCCGCACACCCTTCTGGTAGGCGAGCACCGCGCGCCCCCAGGAGTCCGGCATGCTGTCCCGGATCCCGCCGAACATCGGTTTCCTGGTATCACGGCGGACCGTCCTCTCCTGGAGGGGCAGGGAGACCGGATCCAGCGGGACGGCGTCCGGCCGGTCAAGATACATGCGACCGTACCGGAACTCGCGGACCCCCTCGATCGTGTCGATGCTCAGCACCCCGGCCGGCACCGGCTCCCGTTCCCCCGGAAGATGGACCAGCACGTACACCCGGTTCGTCGCCATCATCGCCTCCTGCTAGAAATCCAGCCCCGGGATGTCCTCATCCTCGTCCGGGTGGACGCGCTCCGGCAGCCGCCGGCGGTCCAGCCAGCCGCCGATCCCGTCCCGGTCGGGATGGACGAGGTCCCCGGTCTGGTCGATCAGGTCGAGGACGGACAGTGCCGAGAAGAACACCCCGAGCCCCACGCCGGGGTCCCCCGTCTCGAGACGGGACAGGGTCTTCTCCGTGACGAACATGCGCCGAGCCATGTCCGACTGTGTGATCCGGCGCCGTTTGCGGGCGATCCGCAGACGCCGTCCGATCTCCTGGAGACGCTCCTGTGCATCGAGGGGGAGAGCCAATCTGGCGCGGGTCGCTTTGGACATCGGTCATATAGTCCTCGTTAGAAGCTAACACGCAGTAGTATATGACCGATTTTGTCGTGAAGAAAGGGGGTGGAAACAAAGAGGATTCTATTTGGGTCCCAAGTCGCTATCGCAATCCTGCGACATTGAGGGGTAATCCGACAGGATGGCATGTCTTGCCATTTCCAGTACCTTTTCGTGTGCCTCTGTCTTATCAAGTCTACCCAGAAGCGTTTTCCCGGAAGCGAAACCGGTTTGCGCGATCGCCTTGCAATACTCCCTGTCTTTCGGGCGTCCAGCACAATACTTTGAGACAAGAAGGTCATGGATCTCCAAGAACAAGCCTGTGCATCCCCCCATGTTCTCGTTCTTGACCGCAACGAGACGGTCTTTCCATCCATCCGGAAGAATGGCCGTCTTCGGTTCCACCCCTTGGGCGTAATAACCGAAACTGTCCTGGAACATGGACCCCTCTCCGATCAGTCCGTCGATGAGATCGATGACCTTCTCATCCCCGTCAAGAGGGGCGATATCCGCCTCCTCGGAATATGTGACCACCGACGGAAGGTCCACATCCCGGCCAATGCAGAAGAGGATCGCCTGACTCCCAATCACGAGAAGACGGTCGGTGTTCGTGATCGCAGATGCCGCACGGAGGATATGCTCAAGCTCTTGGCGCTTCATCACCCACCCTATCCTGTCGGATCTCGTCGAAGAGGCGTTTCAGAATGTCTTGTCTCCGCTTCTCTGGAACAATTCCCGCGAACGGGGTGCACTGTCGCAGGTCGAACGATTCCTGGTCGTCCGTCAAAAGCACGTGCATCAGCTCGTCCATGGGACCGTCCAGGAGTTTCTCCCATACAGAGAAATAAGGCTCTGAGCTCCTCCCGTGCACGGATCGCATCTTCGCCAGGTTTCCCCTGGCCTTTTTGAGCACTCCGTCGGGATCAGCCCGAAGCCGTTTGGCAACCTCGCGGTGGAATGCGAGGCTGATCAGTTCTGAGCGGCGCCAACCGGGAATCATGCTGTCCTCGCATCTGGGGTGCCAATCTGACACGTGAATCGAGACTACACGGGTCCCGGGTCACCATCGGGCGCGTCCTGCTCCCGCATCCGATCCGCCAAGGCCAGAATGTCGGCCTCGTTCTCCGAATCCCACCCGGCCCCGTAGGGCTCACGCATCACGTCGTCCCACACCTCGATCGGCACCAAATGGCCGTCGACGGTGGTACGGTGATCGTCGATCTTCTCGGCGAGCCCCTCCGCATATACCGGACTCTTCCATCCGTGCTCGCGGATCAGAGATTGGATCGTCTGACAAATGTCGTCGGAATGATTCCACCCATATTGATGTTCCCAGTTGTGCGGGATTTCGGCGAAGGTCCCCTGGTTTCCTAACGTCGTGCAACGGAAGTTGGGAGCGAAGTACTGTCGTGAGAGCGTGTGGACCCGAGGCTCTGCCCTGCCGTCCAACCACTTCCATTGGCCGGTGCGCCAATCGTAGACAAGAGTGCCGTCAAGCACCGAGAGGTTCTTTCTATCCATGGGGTCAACCCTCGTGAATCCGGCCAGCCTCACCTCGGAGACGGCGCGTCCTCCATCTTCCGCCCCCAGAAGGGCTGGTACGCGAACGGGATCTCAAGCATCGCCCCCTCGCCCGCGATCTCGGACCGAAAGGAAACCACGTTCCATCCGTCCACCGCCTTTCCGTGACGGGTGAGGATCTCGCGGGCCTCGTCCGTGTCCTGCACGTACAGGTCGGACTCGCGGTGTCCGGCAACCAGCCCGGCTGCCTCCATGTCCTCGTACAGACTCTTTTCGCTCATCGTCCTCCCCTTATCGCGGTGCGTGCCAATCGACCCAGTGCGGGCTCTCCTCCCACGGGGTGACCGCATTGCGGATATAGGCCGTCCCGCCGAGCCCGTGGGGATAGACCGACCCGTCCTCGGCGATCTCCACCAGATCGCCCGGATCGTGATCCTCCGGACAGGACTCCTGGTGGAACCGGCGCTGCCGGAACCTTGCGTTGTATTCCTCCAGCGCCTCGTCCAGCCATGCCCGGTATGCCTTGTCGAACCCATCCATCGAGTCCACCCCCATGATTTGAGATGGATTCATTGTACGTCCGCTGCGGCGGGATCAACATGGGGTCGGACGCGTTAGTCCGGTGGGGAATGGGCTTCCCGGGGCCCGGCGGCGGCCCTCCCTGCCGCCGCCGGGCCCCTCTTCCCCACACGCTTGCTCAGGCCGGGCGCCGCCGCCGGGGGCGCTGCGCCTCGAGGAACGCCATCTGGTCCGCCAGGATCCGGCGGTTCGCCAGGATGAGCCCCTCGACGTGGCTCGGACGGAACGGCAGGGCGAGCAGCTTCAGCCCCGCCTCCTCCGGCGTCCTGCAGTCCTTGCGCGTGTTGCAGGCCTTGCAGGCCGTGACCACGTTCTCCCAGGTGTCGGTCCCGCCCCGTGCGCGTGGCAGCACGTGGTCACGGGTCAGGAGCCTCTGCGGATACCGCTCGCCACAGTACATGCACAGGTGGTGGTCCCGGGCGAACAGCGTCCGGTTGGTCAACGGGACCGGCCGGTCCTCGAAGCGCGAGGCGTCGGCCCCGGCCACCGCGATCACCGGATGGAGGTCAAGCGTGGACCGAATGCCATTGCGGTTGATCCCACCATGCAACGTGACCGCCGGCACACCGACGTGCCACGCAACGCGATCCAGCAGATAGTGGCCGGCCGCGACCTGCCAGTGGATCCACTCGGCCGGCCGCCCCCCACGGTCCACCGCGAGGATCATCGGGTACGGGTCCCGAAGCCTGTCCGCCTCCGCTGTGCGCATGTTCACCTTCGTTCTCCTTTGTCTCCGCTCACATGGAATCAAGCCGGAATCACCATCGGTCGAACCGCTGTGCCTGGTCTCCGTGGCAGGACTTGAACCTGCGACCTCGCCCCCCCCAGAGACGCGCTCTGCCAAGCTGAGCTACACGGAGGAAATTGGAGGGGCGGGCGGGAGTTGCACCCGCGTAAAACCGGTTTTGCAGACCGGCGCTTAACTTCTCAGCCACCGCCCCGTTGTGCTGTATGAATGGATCATGGGAACCCCTCGGAACCCATCAATGGACCCGGGATCCCCGTATTTCTGCCTGGCGGAGAGAGGGGGATTTGAACCCCCGTGCCGCAAATGGCGGCCATCTGGTTTCCAACCAGCGCCGTTCGACCAGGCTCCGGCATCTCTCCGATTCGGTTCTGGGGATGGGAGGACTCGAACCTCCACGGTCTCTCGACCACCAGGTTCTGGGCCTGGCGCGGCTGCCGGATTTCGCCACATCCCCACGGACAAACCCTGGTGGACCGCCGGGGGCTCGAACCCCGCCCCACCTCTTATGAGGAGGTCGCTCTCGCCCGGTGAGCTATCGGTCCGTGTGCGCGCCCTCGGCAGGAGTAGAACCCGCATCGTGCCGGTTAGAAGCCGGCCGCTCTGTCCAGTTGAGCTACGAGGGCAAGAATGTCGTGCAAGTTGTTGATTGGCGGCGAGGGAGGGATTTGAACCCCCGGACCCCGAACGGGGCCTCCCGCTTTCGAAACGGGCGCATTCGACCGGCCTCTGCCACCTCGCCGTTGACTGGATCTCCGGGGTGGGGTCGAACCACCGTTCCCAGAGCCAAAATCTGGTGTCCTGCCATTAGACGACCGGAGAAATTCCTGGCGGAAGGACGGGGATTCGAACCCCGGGGAGGCGGAAACCCCCTCCCGTTTTCAAAACGGGCGCATTCGGCCGCTCTGCCATCCTTCCGAAAACCAAAAATACTTTGTATTCGCATGGTTAGAAGCTGGCGGTGAGAGTGGGATTCGAACCCACGGGTCCGCTTTCGCGGGCCTCTCCCTTAGCAGGGGAGCGCCTTCGTCCGCTCGGCCATCTCACCATCGGGATCCGGATACCCCCAGGCCGGGCGCAACCCCGGCTCCCCGTCGGGACCTTCCGCGCTCCACTCGCCGTGGTGCTTCCCCCGGGGTCCACACCACTTTGCGGCCCGACCGTCGCCGGGCCAACGGGCTACAGCCCGCAGAGCCGGACGGAAGTGCGTGTCCGCTTTCCACGCCGCCGGGGGTATCCGGAATGCTGGTGGGTCGTCAAGGCCTCGAACCTTGAACCTGCCGGTTAAAAGCCGGCTGCTCTGCCCCTTGAGCTAACGACCCGTTTGAAGCTGGAGCCTCTGGCCGGGGTCGAACCGACGACTTCCTCCTTACCGAGGAGGCGCTCTACCGACTGAGCTACAGAGGCACTATGTTCAGGTTCCCCCTCGACCGGAGTTCTGGGATGCTTGAATCGCATCCCTCAAGGCGTGCACCCCCCGTTCTGTCGCTGCGACGGCGCTCGGTCCACCGATGTAACCTCGCCGCGAGCTGTCGTCCGACAAGAAGGCGATGAGTCCGCCGTAAGCAACATTGAACAGGTGTTTTGCCTCGGCCTGGGTCAAGGCAAGCAGGATGTCGCCGGACGGGCTGATCGTGTAGGTTGCCATGCGTATCTCCGGGTTGATTCCACCTACATCCATTTTACCCTGTGCATGGCGACCCTTAACCCGTCCCCGGGTCGGGAACCGTTTCCGGATCGGAACCGGTTGCCGGGCCCGGAATTTGACTGCGCCCTCGGGAAGACTCGAACTCCCAACCTTCCGGTTCGTAGCCGGACGCTCTTTCCAGTTGAGCTACGAGGGCAAAGTGTTTGTGCGTAACCCGATCTGCATCATTCCGCCCGGTCCTGCCGGACCCCCTCTGCATATTTCCGGTAGCTGAGCTTTTCGCGGATCACGGAAAACTCGTTCCGGGCTCCAGTCACCCCGTACTGGATGAACCAGAATGGGATGATGACCACCAACACAACGACCCATGCCAGAAGATACGCGACCGGCGTTGGCAGATATGACATCATCGGTCTTCGTCTTTGATCAGACCCCATGGGAACCTCCTTTTCCGTGCACATGAAGGTGGTCTGGGTGGCAGGATTTGAACCTGCGACCTCTCCCGTCCGAGGGGAGCACTCTGGCCAGACTGAGCTACACCCAGGTTGTCCTCTGATATGCGCCCGGCGGGGTCACCGCCGGCACCCTAGTCGGCGCCCATCCAAGGGCCGGCTGCCTACCGGGTTTTCGTCAGCCCCGTTCCCCAACTTGCCGAACATGGTGCGACGTCGGCTCCGCCGCATGCCATTTGACTCATCACCGGACAGCGAAACGCCCTCACCGGGCGCATACCAGAGAATCTGTCAACAGTTGTTGATAGTTGTTTGCAACCCTCAACAGTTGTTTGCACTTGAGAACACTTGTCCACAGTTGTTCCCAACTGCTTGCAAGTATTGACATCTTGGTGCACGGAGGGGGAGTCGAACCCCCACGCTCTTTCGAGCACCAGCCCCTCAAGCTGGCGTGTCTGCCATTCCACCACCCGTGCGAGGTTCCGCGCCCTTGGCCGGAGTCGAACCGGCAACCTTCGGATTAGGAATCCAACGCTCTGTCCGGTTGAGCTACAAGGGCATTGCGATCGCGTCCCCGCGGAGACTCGAACTCCGGTCTGCAGGCTGAGAACCTGCCGTCCTTGCCGCTAGACGACGGGGACAATGAGGTGGTGGCGACGGGAGGGGTCGAACCTCCGACACCGGCATTATGAGTGCCGTGCTCTGCCGACTGAGCTACGTCGCCCCGCGCGCCCGCCAGGACTCGAACCTGGGACCTCCGGCTTCGGAGACCGGCGCTCTTTCCGGCTGAGCTACGGGCGCATCGTCTTGCTGCGGAAGGCGGGGGTCGAACCCGCACGGATTCCTCCGGGGCGGTTTAAGCGCCCTGCGTCTTCCGGTTCCGCCACTTCCGCATTGGCTGGGGCGAACGGCCGGGCTCGAACCGGCGACCTCCCGATTCACAGCCGGGGGCTCTACCAACTGAGCTACGTCCGCCATCGAGGATTCGCAGTGGACGGGATTCGAACCCGTGAAGCCCTTCGGCGACTGGTTGAAAGCCAGCCCGCTTTGGCCGCTTGCATACCACTGCATGGACCCGGTGAGCGCGGACGGGATCGAACCGCCGACCTCCGGCTTGTCGAGCCGGCGCTCTTCCGGCTGAGCTACGCGCTCCTCGTCCCGCATCGGTGTTCACGATTCGGCCCTGTTCACGATTCGTGAACGCGCCGGAACAGTGAACAAACACCTGGTTGGCGCGGACGGGGTCGAACCGCCGACTTCCGGTGTGTGGGACCGGCGCTCTGCCAACTGAGCTACGCGCCAAATGGTTGGTGGGTCGTGAAGGCCTCGAACCTTCAACCTGCCGGTTAAGAGCCGGCTGCTCTGCCCCTTGAGCTAACGACCCGTTTGAAGCTGGTGGCGCCCCCCGGGGTCGAACCGGGACGGGGTCTCCCCCACGTGGGCTTGAGCCACGCGTGTCTGCCGTTTCCACCAGGACGCCCCTGTCCGGGGAACGGGGCCGGCCCTCAGGCCGACCCCTTCTTGTGGTACTGTGTCCGACGCTGGCGCTTCCAGCAGCGGTCGATGGTGCGGACCCGGTCATCCCAGGCGTCCGCCAGGTTGCGCGGGTTGCGCTTGGCACGCACCTTCGGCGTCGCCACCTCCTGGTCCATCGCCGTGTACCATTCCCGCTTCTCCCCGGCGTTCCGGGGATGACGGAAGTACCGGTAGGGCCTCGGCTTCGACCCCATGGTGAAGGGGGCGTTTCCGCGCCGGCGCTTGCCGTTGCGGCGACGGAACCCGGTGGCCCGGAACATCTCCTGCACCGTGAGGCGTCGCCCTCCGTCATCCTCGATCCGGAGATCGAGGAACACGCGGCGGCGGTCGAGGAGCTCCTCCACGATCCGGGCCGCCTCGCACAGCCCCTGCGCGACGTGATCACCGGCATGTCCGCCGAAATTCCGCCACGTGACGGTCACCCTGCCGTGGTGCATCTCGTATGGTGGTACGGGGTGTGACATAGTCGCTCCTTTGGTTGGAAGCCACTACGTGAACCCCGCGTCGGTTGTCCGGGTGTACGAATCATCGAACATGGGTGCACCTCCGCGCCGGGAAATGACTGGAGCCGGAAGCCGGGGTCGAACCGGCGACCTGCGCTTTACGAGAGCGCCGCTCTGCCAACTGAGCTACTCCGGCTTTTTGACCACCGGACCGGAGAGTCCAGAGGCACTCACTGTCGGTGGTTTTCGCCTGGATCCGGGAGCAGGGGTCGAACCTGCATTCGGAGATTCAGGGTCTCCTGTCCTGCCATTAGACGATCCCGGAATGGATCTCTGGGGATGGAGCGAGCGACGGGGGTCGAACCCGCGACATGCAGCTTGGAAGGCTGCCGCTCTACCGTCTGAGCTACGCTCGCACGCCTGGAGCCCGGAACAGGGGTCGAACCTGCGACATTCGGCTTACAAAACCGCTGCTCTGCCAACTGAGCTATCCGGGCATGGCTGGTCCGAGTGGCCGGGATCGAACCGGCGACCTCCTGCCCCCAAAACAGGCGCGCTACCAGGCTGCGCTACACTCGGAAAAGGGTGGTGCCTCAGCGTGGGATCGAACCACGAACCTCCCGATTATCGGTCGGGTGCTCTACCGGTTGAGCTACCGAGGCATGGCTGGCGCCCGCGAGGGGATTCAAACCCCTGATCTCCCGGCTGACAACCGGGCGCATTGGGTCTTCTATGCTACGCGGGCTTTGCTTGTTGGTTGCGGGCGCAGGATTCGAACCTGCGATCTCCGGGATATGAGCCCGGCGAGGACGGCCTCTCCTCCAGCCCGCGATCATGGGGTGCAAGGGGCAGGGTTGAACCTGCGACACCCGGATCTTCAATCCGGTGCTCTACCATCTGAGCTACCCCCGCATGGTGTATGATGCGGCGGCGTCGTGCGCCGCCGGAGCCGACGGGCCCCGTCGGGCCGTGGCTCTCCCGCTCCTTCCGGTCGGCGGCGGTGTTGCCGGGGCCTTTCGCGGTCATCACGCGCCCGGCGGCCCGGCCGGACGCGTGCCCGATGCCCTTTCGATCAGGTGCCGACCCGGGCCAACTGCCCGGGCTCCATGTCGATCCGGATCACCTCGATGCCGACCTCCTCGAACATCTCGTTGGCGATCAGGAAATCCTCGGTCCAGTTCCCCACCCCGGGGAATGCCGTGGTCGGTCCCACGACCCGCCGGATGCCGGCCTGGATGATCGCCCGGGCGCAGTCGGTGCAGATGCCCGGGGCCGGAGAGTAGTTCAGATAGAGGGTGCATCCGTGGATCCGGACCCCGTGCCGCGCCGCATGGTAGATCGCGTTGCGCTCGGCGTGCTCGGTCCAGCGGTATTTCGCCGGACGTTCGTGCCGGGCGTCCACGGCGTCGTCGATCCCCCGGGGGAACCCGTTGTACCCGCTGGTGAGCCCCTCCATGTCGGGTCCGACGATCATCGCCCCGACCTTCGTGCTCCGGTCCTTCGACTTGGTGGAGACCCAGTTGGCCCCCTCGATGAAGTAGCAGTGCCAGCGAAATTCCGACTCGTTCACGGGTCCCCTCCTTCTGGTTGCCTGGTGGAGCTGGCCGGGGTCGAACCGGCGGACTCCTGCATGCGAAGCAGGCGCTCTCCCGACTGAGCTACAGCCCCTCTTGTTGGCCGAACCGACAGCGGGTCCGGCCTGTTGATGACTGTGGAGCCAGGCGGGGTCGAACCGCCGACCTCCTGCATGCCATGCAGGCGCTCTCCCAACTGAGCTATGGCCCCATGGAAAGAGGGAGACGCGGCGGCGATCATCGGGACGATCAGGCGAGGACCGCGCCTCCCTTGCCCTGATGCCGGGCGTCGGACGCCCGACCTGACTCGGTGGAGATGGGCGGGATCGAACCGCCGACCCTCTGCTTGCAAAACAGACGCTCTCCCGACTGAGCTACATCCCCTTTTCCGACTGGTGGGCGGCCAAGGATTCGAACCTTGATACGCCTGAGGCTCCGGGGTTACAGCCCGGTGGTGCCGACCCGTCGCACCGCGCCGCCCTTCTTTTGACTGGCTGGCGTGGCAGGGCTCGAACCTGCGACGAGGTGGTTAACAGCCACCCGCTCTACCATCTGAGCTACACGCCAAGTGAAAAATCGGGCCCGTCACGTTCCCGGGGACATCTCCGTGGAGATGGAACGCTTCGCTTACACCGGGGGTCCGTCCGTCCCGGGTCTCCTCCCCCAACGCAGTACCCTTGCCTGGCAGGTCGGGAGGGATTCGAACCCCCAACATGCGGTTTTGGAGACCGCCGCTCTTCCATTGGAGCTACCGACCTGTTGACCTGTTGAACCCTGGAGCGGACAGCGGGGCTCGAACCCGCGGCCTTCTGCTTGGGAAGCAGACGCTCTACCTGCTGAGCTATGCCCGCGTGTTCCGTGACCGGAACGGGCGGAGGTGGTTGCCCACCCCGGCTCCGCCCTTTGGGGCGGGGCCCGTCGTCCCCGACGCGCCGGATGACTGGAGCGGACAGCCGGGGTCGAACCGGCGGCCTCCACCTTGGCAAGGTGGCGCTCTACCTGCTGAGCTATGCCCGCAAATGGTCGGCGGCGGCCCCGGTGGGTCGCCGGGGCCCGCCGACCGATGGCAATCCCGACTTGTTAAAGAGCGTCCCGGAAACGGCGTGGCCGGAGACCGGGCGGGGCAACAAAAAACCCCGGTGGACCTTTCCAGCCTCACCGGGGTTCTCGGTTCCGTCGGGAGGCTTTTTCCGGTCCAGCCTCCCGTTGTGTGAACGAAAGGCTATGTCATATCGATGCACGTCTGCTCAGGATTCGGTTGCAATTCGGCATACGCCGACTTGCAGGCCATACCGGTCCCGTGTCCGGCATTCCGCCAGAAGGATCGGGTCCTGATTGTGCATTTGCGTGAAAGCATTGAAGCCTTCCGTCCCCTGTATCCGTAAATCATCCGGGTATGGATACCCGATGTCAGGTACAATAGCACCGGATATCCGGCCTTGCAACCCCTTTGAGCACATCCGGAGGAAAAATGTTCCAAAGCGGATCCCACGTGCTTCCAGGCGTTCTCCTGACAGAGGACCACGCGGGGGTCGAAAACCGTCACGGCAGGACGATCGTGCTCCGCGAGCCCGTCGGTCTGCATGCACGGATCGGCCGGGACATGGTTCGCAAGGAGGGGCCCCTCAACGGACTCGAGTCACGGTTCCTGCGAAAGGCGATGGACCTGTCGGTCACGGAGGCGGCGGAACGCATCGGGATGGATCCGGACGAGCTCGCCGCAACCGAGGATGCGGCCCTCTCCATGCCACGGGAAGCCGATACCGTTCTCCGAGAGATTTTCCGGGACCACATGGGGAGGACAACCTGATGGGGATTCTCGCTGAGCTGGTCGACAGGGCCATGCGTGAGCAACGGACGGTCCGTCTGGATCCGGAACGTCTGGCCAGCTTCCATGCACAGTTCGCCAACGGGATGGAGGAGACGATCCGACACCTGCGGGAGGATCGGATCCGCGCTTGGCGGGATACCCGCAACATCCGTTTCCGATCATGATGCTCTTGTCGTCAAACCGGGTAACGGGTAGGCTGACCTTGGTTGGATATGAAAACTTCCGTGGATCGGGAAGAACCTTGTGAAGCGTGAGGATACCCCACCAGACGATGAGGTATGAGAACAGGAAAGGGGTAAGTACTCCCTCTCTTCCGGTGAGAATACCCACCCTGCGGTGGGGGATGAAAACCGACCGCTACACCGGCCTGACATTGAGATGGTGAAGATACCCCACTTCGGATGGGGGGTGGGAACAGCGTGAAGAAGCAGTATATCCGGCAGTACGTAAGAATACCCCACTCCGCGGTGGGGGATGAGAACGTGTCGGTGACCTCACGGGCGAAGTCCTGCGTAAGGATACCCCGCTTGGCGATGGGGATGGGAAAATTGTCACCTCGCCTCCACGCTCGAAGACGGTGAGAATACCCTACCACGCGGTGGGGGATGGGAACATGGCGGTGAGCGGATCCAGACACCCGTGCGTGAGAATACCCAGGCGCCGATGGGGGATGGGAACGTCGGATACCGTGCCGCAATGCGGCGGCCAGTGAGGATATCCTGTCCGACGGTGGGAGGGGGGTAGCACCAGAAACCCTGTCTCAGTCTTCGGGCTCGGCCACCTGCACCACGCCGTCCTGCACCCGCACCGGGAATGTCTCGGTCGGCTCGTACGCGGGTGGCGTCAGGGCCTCGCCGGTGCGGATGTCGAAGCGCGCGCCGTGACGGGGACACTCGATCTCGCAGCCCTCGACGATCCCACCGGTCAGAACGCCGCCGTCGTGGGTGCACACGTCCTCGATGGCGTAGAACTCGCCCTCGATGTTGAACACGGCAACCATGATGTCATCGAGGTCGACGACCTTGTGCCTGCCCGGCGGCAGCTCGTCGACCGGCGCTACATCGCTCCATTCGGCCATGCGCTCGAACCTCTCGGTGCTCGCTATCGTTCAGGATCAGTGACGGCCGGCGCACCCCGGCGCCGGGCCGGGGGGATGCTACATCATCCCGGTCTGCAGCTTGGCCTCGTCGGACATCATGTCCTGGCTCCACGGGGGATCGAACACCATCTCAACGTCGGCCTCACCCCGCATGATCGCCATTCCAGACGCCTCTCCGCGACGCCTGACGCCATACCCCTTCCGAAAAATCACGCGGTGAAAGGCGCATCCCGCGCCGGATCGCCCGCCCCATGCGGTTTTCCGGCGGATCTACTCCCTTCTGTAATTATTTACCGTAAACGTACACTGTAGATATTTACACTTTAGAAGGTAGTTTGGACATAATGTCTGTTATGGACAATGAATCCGCCGGGATGGGGGGTCTGGAGCACAGAGGCCCCGGAATGGCCACAAAAAGGCCCGGATGGGGTCACAGGGGATCGGTGGCGGTGCTCACACCCCGCTCGGGACGGGTGCTCATCCAGCCCGTTACCGGAAGCACGGGAAAGACCCACTCATCTCCTTATATGTGGAACCCGGAATCGGGTAGAATGGACGGACAGGGCAAACGCCCGGCAACCAACCGGACAACTGATGAGCACCGACACCGAGACAACCGAGGCCCTCGTCCTCATGGCGCTCGAACATGAGGCCCGCCAGGACGTGCTGGACGAGATGGTCCACGACCTCGCCAGCGAGCACGCGGCCCGTCGGAACAACGGGAACGAGGACGACTCCATGGATGAGGCCAATCACGAGGACGCCGGGGAACTGGCGGCCTCCGTGAACAACGAGGGTGTGCAGGGCCAGATCGAGTGGCTCCTCGAGCACGATGTGCTCCCACGGGAGATCGAGGAGTCGCTGCGCGAGGCCACGCCCTCCCCCGTCCCGCCGGCCGCCTGACCGAGGGGACGTACCTCCGGTCGTCTCTTGGCGATATACGCCGGAGCCGCCGGAGATCGAATCCCTCCCGGAACAGACCTCCATGGGGGATCGGTCGGAAGGGCCCGGGACCTGAGGCGTGCCGGCGGCAAACCGCCCGACCTCATTCCCCCCGGGAAGGGAAACGGTATCCTTGGCGGAACACACGTGAACATCGAGGGGAAACCATGGGGATCACGGTCAAGAAGGACTACGACGAAGACCGGCAGGCGCCCCTGTACAACCGGTATGACGGGGAACTCCATCCGCAGGACGGGGTGCTGGAGATGGACGAGGACGGCGTCGTGCGCGTCGACTGGAACCCCGAGATCGGCACCGCCGTTCCTATGGATGTGTGGCACGGGCGGACGCTCAGGTGGTACATCAACCCCGCGATCTCCCGCGAGGGGATCGAGCGCCTCCTCTCCGACGAGGACGTCCTCAATCTTCTCGAACGCATCCACGCCGGACATGAGGTCGAACTGGATAACCAGATGAACCGGGTCGGCAAACTCACCGAGGATGCGCTCGATGCGAACGAGGATCTCGAGAGGCTTCTTGAGCGTCGCTACCAGCAGTCGGATGTCCTGGCGTATGTGGCCACCCCGGACGAGTACTTCTTCGGGGGCCTCCTGCCGATCGCAAGATACTGGAAAGAAGGCAGCGTCGAGGTAGCGGCCGAAGAGGCTCGCTGGATCGCTGATGAGGAGGGCATGGTGATCGACGAGGCGGAACCGGGACCGAATCTGGTCGAGTATCTGCTGAGATACGCGTTTGACGTTTTCGACCATTGTCCCGAACTCGGTCCGCTCACCGAGGACCAACTGCGTTCGCTCGTCGCCTACGAGCAGATCCTCCCGGAGGAGATGACCTCCTATCTTGAGGAGACTCCCCGGGTCTCATGAACGGAAACGCCATCGACCTCGTCGAGCGGTACGCCAGGACGTGGACAACACTCCTCCAGTACGACGAGGACCGGCTGGTACTCCCGGAGGGCACCCCGTCGACCGGGGCCCTGGACCACGAGAGCGCCCTCGCCGACGTCGACCTGTTGGCGCGACACCTCATGCACAAGGGCGAGACGACCGACCTCTTCGGGCGGGAGCGCGGGGATGGCGCCCTGGACGGCATCCTCGGCGGGATCGAGCAGACCATGTTCGGAGAGCCGTTGTACGGGTCTGCTCAGGAGAAGGCCGCCAACCTGCTCTACCTGGTCATCAAGGACCACCCGTTCGTCGACGGCAACAAGCGGATCGGCTCATTCCTGTTCCTGCGGTACACGCAGACACAACGGATCCCGGTGACGATCCCGCCAGAGGCGCTGACCACCCTTGCCCTGCTCGTGGCGCAGAGCGACCCCTCGGACAAGGACCGGATGATCCGGTTGGCGATGGCCGTGATGAACCCGGATCCGCATGCCGGGGAGACGGCAGGGCCCGAATCCGACAATGGTTCCCCGCAACCAGGGGCACCACGCTGAGCATGCCTGCGATCCCGATGGAGGAGATCGACAGGGCTGTGGCGTACATCGTTGCCGCAGGCATCCTGGAGGACGACCGGATCCCGTCCTTTTCCGACTCCGGGAATCGTGCCCCGGGACATTAGGGGCGCCACATTCGACGAGCGCTTCGTCACACCCCCACCCACCCGCACCACGCCCTCAGGCCGCCAACGACAGGCGTCCCGATCATCGTTGCGGAACGTTTCCCGAACCTTCCGGCAACGTTGAGGAAACGTTTCCCGAACGTCCCCGGAACGTTTCCGGAACGTATCCGACAGCACGTCTCCATCAAGGGGACACGGCATCATTCCGCATGCGGGCCCTACGAGGGACCAGCACATCCGCCCGGAATCCGGCCTGTTTCCCACTCCCCACCTGTAGTAGGATTACCCGATAGAAGGTAGTTGCTACCCACCTCTCTTTGTCCCGAACCGGAATCCGGGAGAACGCCTTGAAGGATTCGACGAAAAGCCTGCTGGCCTGGGTTCTCACCGCCATGATCGTGGGATACGTCTTCCATGCCTTGACGGTCGGCTCACACCATCAGAGGAAGGTCGAGCACCCCAGCTTCTCCGCCTTCCTGAACAAGGTCGACAGCGGATCGATCCAGAGCGTCACGATGAACGGGCGCCAGATCCGGGGGACGACCCAGGGCGGACACCCCTTCATCACCTACATGCCCTCCGCCATCGGCGGCAGCGTCGTCGGCGAGATGATCAAGCACCACGTCAAGATCGCCGCCGCTCCGCCGCAGCACCGGTCCGTCCTCATGATGATCCTGATCGACTGGTCCCCGATGCTGCTGCTGATCGGTGTCTGGGTCTACTACATGCGCAAGGTCGGGGGCGGCGGCAAGGGCGGCGGGCTCCTGTCCTTCAACAAGAGCAAGGCCCGGATGGTCCACGGGGAGACCGTCCGGGTGCGCTTCAGCGACGTCGCCGGCGCCGAGGAGGCCAAGGAGGAGGTCTCCGAGCTGGTCGACTTCCTGCGCGACCCCGCCCGGTTCCAGCGTCTCGGCGGACGCATCCCCAAGGGGGTGATGATGGTCGGTCCGCCCGGGACCGGCAAGACCCTGCTGGCGAAGGCCATCGCCGGCGAGGCGCGGGTGCCGTTCTTCAACGTGTCCGGGTCGTCGTTCGTCGAGATGTTCGTCGGGGTGGGCGCCTCGCGCGTTCGCAACCTGTTCGAGCAGGCGCGCAAGCAGGCGCCCTGCATCGTGTTCATCGACGAGATGGACGCCCTCGGGCGGCGGCGCGGGAACGGCATGGGCGGCGGCCATGACGAGCGCGAGCAGACGCTGAACCAGTTGCTGGTCGAGATGGACGGCTTCGAGGGCACCGAGGGGGTGATCGTGATCGCGGCGACCAACCGCCCCGACGTGCTCGACAAGGCGCTGCTGCGCCCCGGCCGGTTCGACCGGCAGGTGGTCGTCGGATTGCCCGACATCCGGGGTCGCGAGGCGATCCTCAAGGTCCACATGCGCCGCGTGGCCGTGGACCGGGACGTGGACGCCTCCATCATCGCCCGGGGGACCCCGGGGTTCTCCGGCGCGGATCTCGCCAACCTGGTCAACGAGGCGGCGCTGTTCGCCGCGCGCGCCAACCGGCGCACCGTCGACATGGAGTCCTTCGAGAAGGCCAAGGACAAGATCCTGATGGGCGCCGAGCGCCGGTCCATGGTGATGAGCGAGCGGGAGAAGCGCCTGACGGCCTACCACGAGGCCGGGCACGCCATCGTGGGGCTCAACGTCCCCGCACACGATCCGGTCTACAAGGTGAGCATCATGCCGCGCGGGCGGGCGCTCGGCATCACCATGTTCCTCCCCGAGGAGGATCGACGCAGCTACACCCGTGAGCAGCTCGAGAGCCAGCTCTCCAGCCTGTTCGGCGGGCGGCTGGCCGAGGAGATGGTGTTCGGGCCCCAGAACGTGACCACGGGGGCGGCGAACGACATCGAGCGGGCCACCGAGATCGCCCGCAACATGGTCACCAGGTGGGGCCTGTCCGACCACCTGGGCCCGCTGGTCTACGGGGACGAGCGGGACGCGGCCCCCTTCCCCGTCCAGAGCGAGATGTCCGACGATACCGCCAGCGCGATCGACGCGGAGGTGCGCGCGGTCATCGAACGCAACTACGAACGGGCCAAGGGCATCCTGGAGGAGAACATCGACAAGCTGCATGCGATGGCCCACGCACTGGTCCGGTTCGAGACCATCGATCGGGGGCAGATCGACGAGATCCTCGACGGCCGCGATCCCACTCCGCCCCGCGAAGACGAGACCGACGATGGCGGGCCGGAGGCGGGCGACCCGCAACCGGAGCCCACATGATCGCACTCGAGCAGGAGATCAGACGGTCCGAAGGGGTGCTCGAGTCAACCCCGCGCCCGTTCCAACCGGAAACCTGGCGGGATGCGGTGCACATGCTGCGCCGCTGGTCTTCCGGATTCGCCGGCCGATACGGGCGGACCATGCCCGTTCCGACCATCGCCCCCGGCCCCGGGGGGAGTGTGGACCTCCACTGGCGCACGGACCGGTTCGAGATGCTCGTGAACGTGTCGACGCGCCCCGGCGAGGTGTCGACCTTCTACGGGGACGACGAGGCGGGCAACGGCAGGATCGAGGGGCGCCTCGACCCGGTGGGGACCGCGCCCGGTGAGGTGCTTCGCCTGCTCGCCGGATGACGTGCCGCAGGAACGGGGCCGGGGAAACCCCCGATAAAAGCTGGGCGCGTCCCGACAAGGCGACGCGCCCGGATGCTCCTTCCGCAGATGGCGGACGAGTCTGTTGGCCGCCGATTCGCTACGCAGGCCCAGCGGCCGAGGCCTCGATTGGTCCAAAGCCGTTCGGCAGAGGACTCTAGCGCGCCCCGGAGCCCGGGGCGGCTGCGGTGGACCGGCCCTTCCGCAGTCTCGAATGCCCGGCATCACCACCGGCAATACCGGGAACAAGGGAATTGTATCACACCACCTCTCGTCCGGTAACCCGTCCCGTTCCACCTTGACAGACAACCCGTTATCGTGTAGTGTATCCTACCACGCAAAATAACGTGAGGCATTGCAATGCACGAGAGTAGAACAGAGAACGCCCAACCCGGAGACAGGGTCTACCGGGGCGCACGGGGCGGGATCGTCACGGTCGACGGTATGAAGCTCGATCCACGCCTGGATCTAGCCAACCACTCCCCCACCGGGTTCATGTGGGGGTACGGGGGGTCGGGTCCCGCCCAGCTCGCACTGGCGATCCTGTGCGACCACCTCGGAGATGACCGAAGGGCGCTCAAGGCGTACCAGACCTTCAAGTTCCGGGTGATCGCCCAAATCCCCATGAACGAGAGCTGGACCATGACCTCCGAGCAGGTCCAGCAGCAGGCGGACGCCATCGAGGCCGAGATCGATCCGGGGGCGGCCCCGTCATGAGGGACCCACCGATCTCAAGATGGACCACCGACCCGGACACCATCCGGGAGGCCGCCGAGGACGACTTGACCGGCCAGATCATGCTGGACCGGCCGCTCAATCTCTCCGGGCTCGGTGTCCGGAAACGCCGTCATTTCAAGCCCCACTTCGACCGGGACGGGAACGTGTATCTCCGAAGCCGGGGGACCCGTATCCCGGTGAAGGCGGTCCGCTTCATCGACTGGACGCCTGGCATGGCGCCGATGGCCGAGTTCACGATCCACGACCCCGACCCGGAGCTGGTCGAGGACACGGGAGGACGACCACGGTAAGCAACCCCTGACTGAAGTCAGAGGCTTTTTTTCATGGTCAGACTAGGCTGCCACATCAGGACGACTTACAACGCCCCTGGCGGAGACGGCGGTCTCCGCCAACCAGGCAAGATTCAACGCCGCATTGACGTCCGCGTGCGCCCGGTTTCCACACGTGCAACTCAGGGTGTGCCTCTTGCGGCTGGCCAACTGGCCACATGCGTGGCAGGTCTGGCTGGAGTACGCCGGATTAACGTACCGGATTTCGATCCCGGCCGCCTCGGCCTTGTAGGCGATCATGTCCTGGAGCTGCGCCCACGCCCAGCGGTGAAGGCGGGAGCGCACCCGCTTGCCCGCCCGGATCCGCTTGCGGATGTGGGTCAGTCGCTCCAGGGCGATCACGCCCGCTCCGGAGGCCAGCGCCTGCGCGACGATCGCCTTGCTCACCTCGTGGTTCACGTGCGTGACGTGACGGCGTTCTCTGCCGGAGACTTTCGCCAGCCGCTGTCTTGCCGACTGGGAGCCGTTGCGTTGAAGCCGCCCACGAAGGGCAAGGAACCGGTCGCGCTCGTCCCGGAGCCCGCCGCCGCCGAACACCTGGCCGGTGCTGGTGGCGGCGATGTTGTTCTCGCCAAGATCCACGCCGAGGACACCGCCCTCGCGCGGTTCGGCGGCGGGAACCTCGAGCACCAGATGGAAGAACCACCCCTTCTTCTTCCGTACCAGCTTCGCTTCCCTCGGCGCTCCGCGCTCGAGATACCGGCGCTGGAAGTCCCCGAGGCGCATCGGAACCCGGATGCGTCCATCCAGGGTGTACAGGGAGACGGTGTCGAAGTCGATGCGGTAGGTACGCTGGTCGAAGTGGACCGAGCCGCGGTCGCCGAACACGATCCGGGGGAAGGAACCCTCCTCGGGCAGGCGCTTGTTCGTCTTCAGGGTTCGGTAGGCACCGGCGACCGCCCGCATGGTGTTGCAGGCCATCTGCGAGCCGAGCCGCGTCCTCTCGCGCACCTGGTAGTAGGCCATGTGGTGGAGGCGGACCCGGTTGAGACACCGGGACTCGGCCGCGATGCCGGCGACGAGGTTGCATCCAGCGGCGAACTCCACGGCCAGATCCGACAGCGCCCCGGCCTGCTCCGCATCGGGTCCGAGCTTGATGGACACCGTCCTTCGCATCTACCGGCGCCCCTGGATGTGCCCGGATCGTTCGATGAAGCGCCGAATGGTGTCGGCGCTCACGTTCCCGGCGGTTCCGACGTAGTAGGACGGGGCCCACAGGTGCCCGCCGCGCAGACGCGATCTGAGATCCGGGAACCGGACGAAAAGCCGGCGTGCTGTTGCCCCCTTGAGGATCTTCACCGCATCGGACACGGCGACGGCGGGCGGAATCGTCAAGGACAGGTGGATGTGATCCGGCTGGATCTCCCGGGAAAGGATCGGCCAGCCGCGCTGCGCACACAGGCCGTCCAGCATTTCGGCAAGAGCCGAGGCGACAGATCCCGTCAACACATCACGCCGGTCTTTGGGGCACCAGACCACATGGTATGCCGTCTGGTATACACAATTCCTGTTTGTGACTACGTCTACCATAGTGGAAATTCTATACCACATGGTATGTTTTACTCAAGCGCAATTCCTCCCGTGATTGAAATCACGGGTTTCTTTGCGAGGGGGGTTATGATGGTCGAGGACGGGGCCGAGTTCACGCGGGTCCTGCACATCAACCCGGACGCCCTCGCCCGCCGTCACACGGCCTTCTCCAACCTCGACGAGTTGTGCGAGAAGCATCTGCCCACCCTGCGTATTCGGAGCGCGCCGGATGAGATCGACCGGCTCGAGCTCAGGATCCTCGCGGACGCCTACGACGCCCGGCAGAAGGAGAATGACGACCCGCGCCGGGCCATGCGGGGGTGATCCGATGACCGGCCGGCGCAAACCCACCTGCCCGGACCCGGGTCGACGGTTCCCCGGGTTCCGGCCCCGGTTGAACATAAGGAGACCGTCATGAACGAGACCGTGGTGATCATCAACAAGACCCCGAGCGGGCGATTCATCATCGAGGGGCGGGCGAAGGTCATACGCCATCTTGACGAGGACCGATACCTTGTCCGGTTCGGGGACGGGAGCACCGTCGAGCGGTATGTCGACCCGCAGGCCCAGTCGGACCCGGAGGGATACATCGAAAGGCTCAACGGGTGATCAGGATGTCCCGCTCCAAAACAGGGTATGGGAACGGTGGGCAGGTTGCGCTTCGCCTGTCGGGCGTAGGAATGCCCCACTCTGTGGTGGGGGATGGGAGCGACACGTCGAAGCTGTAGCCAAGGTCCCGCGTGAGGATACCCCACTTGGCGGTGGGGTATGGGAACAGCGCCCCCCGGGTCACGCGTCGCCGCCTGAGTGAGGATACCCCACCCTGCGGTGGGGGATGGAAACCATTTACGGGTCCGGGTCGCGCTACGGCTTGTGAGGATACCCCGCTCTACGGTGGGGGATGGAAATAGTAGTTACCATTCAACTTGCCTGTCAAACGTGAGGATACCCCGCCCTGCGGTGGGGTATGAAAATAAACGGAACGCACCAGCGGCGTCGGCGGCGGTGAGGATACCCCACCCTTCGGTGGGGGATGGGAAATGCATGCGACGCCAGTGGTTATCATACTGAGGAGAATACCCTGCTCTGTGGTGGGGGATGGGAATGTCTGGGATCACATGGTGTACCGCGCACGGGTGAGAATCCCCAACCCGTTTGGAGATGGAAACGAGACGCTGGACAATCTCGCCACGCGGAAACAAGGATACCCCACAGCATGGTGGGGTGTGCGGATGGACGGCCCAAACCGTCCAACTCCATTCCATCGTACCCTGATACCGGGTAGCATACCCATTTATAGAGAGTAGAGATTCAATCAGAGGGTGTATGCGGAACCTTGAAACCAGAAAGGACCACGCCTACGTCTGGAAGGTGCGGAACTCCGGGAAGATCCGCGACCACGGATGGATCGACGGCTGGAGCGTGGTCGACGCCGACAACGGCGACATCCTCGCGGGCGGACTCAACCACGGGAACAACATCCGGTCCGGTCGGGCGCTCATCAACCGAAAGCGTGACGCCCAGGCGTTCGTGGACGGGTACAACGCGGCGTTCACGGACGACGGCGAGGTCGACCCCCGCTTTCTCACCGAGAAGCCGGACGGATCGCCGGGGATCGACAGGAACGCCGTCCTCCACTTCACCAGCGAGATCGCAGCGAAGATGATCGCGGCGGATGGCCGCATGGGTTACCGGAAGTGGTTTGGACACGGGATACGCCGGGCGGTTTCCGACGAGGTAGACCGACGTCTGTCCGGGACCGTCGAATCGCCGGGAATGTGACCAGGGAGACTGCATGCGGAATCTGAGAACACAACAGGTCGGGGAAAACTGGATTCTCATCGACGCCGACACCGGCGCCCTGGTCACCGGAGCGGTCCGTGATGGCGATGGACTACGGTTCAACGAGAGATCCGCCGTCAGGAGGGAGCGGGACCTCCTCGCCTTCATCGAGGGGTACGAGGCCGCATACGGACCCGACGGCGAGGTCGACCCGGGCCTGACGCACGAGGTCCGGTCCGGTCTCGACCACCTTTATGCTGTGGATCAGGCGGCGGTGAACCGGTTCGTCCGGAAGGATCTCGGTCCGGAGCCGGAACGCCCGGAGAATGCGGAACGCCACAGGCGCTTCGCCCAGGGGGCGTCCTTCGCGGCATCCGAAGCCGTGGTGGAGATGAACCGGAAACGCTTCTCCGAGATCAATTCCCCCATGATGCACAGGTTCTGACCATGGATCTCAAGCGGCGCAAGAACGGCCTGGACATGGCCAACATCAACATCAAGCTGGTCATCAGCTCGGAGGACATGGCCATGGCCTTCATCAGCAGGCACCAGCTCCTGTCCGATTGCAAGACCCCGGACGACTACGCGCGTCTGGCGGAATCCCTGTCCAAGAAGGCGATCGAGGAGGACGTCCGCCAGGAGATCGTGGAAACGGGGTTCGATGTCATCCCCTATCGTGTCGGAGACAATTTCCGCGACCCCGAGGCTGTCATCAAAGCCGTTGAAGACGTTCTCCGGCGCCGGTTCGGCGCGACGAGACTGGAACGGGAGCACCTTCCGACACCGGGGCGGGAGCCGTCCCGGGACGACGGGGGTGCCGCACCCGGGCAACGGTGAGGAAGCGACTCCGATGAGCACAGGAGAGACCATGGAGATCTGGAACGTCATCCCCGTCTCCACCGTCCGGTACAGGAACGCGAAGCATCGGGTGTACCTCCATGTCGGCCCATCCAACGAGATGGCCCCGGTCGTGCGCCGCATCGACCCGGAGGGCGAGGTTGACGTCCCGATGACACGGGACGACTTCCAGTTCGAGGTCCGTGAAATGCGGGGCACCCCATACAGCGGCCTGGAGATCCTGGACCGGATCCGTGCGGCGATGGACTCCGACGTCGTGTGGGAGGTCGCCGTGGACATCCCTTTCGAGGGGGGGATGCATTTCGGGCTGTTCCACAGCTATCGCGACGCCCTCACCCACGCGGGACACAAGATGGAGACCTGTTCCGCCGTCACCCGTGACTACCTGGTCGTCCGTCCCCTCCTGGTCGCGCACGGGGCCAGCCCCGCGCTCGATCCGGACGGACCCGTTGAAACCGACAGCCAGAGGCCGGCGCCATGAAGACCACGGAGGAGATCGAACGGGAGGCGCACATCACCGAGGACATGACCGTCGAGCAGATCGACTGCTGGATCTCCGATCAGCGGGAGGTCATCTCGGACATGGAAGGCGCCCTCGCCGACCTCGAAACGAAAACACACGCCGCGACCTCGACGACGCGGCGGAGGATCGATGCGATCCATCAGGCGGTGCACGCGCTGCAGCAGAAGCGGTTCAACTTCGAGGAGGCCATGCGGCTCGCCGAACAGCTCGAACGGGTGTCGGTCCAACGTGGGCTCGTCCGGGCACTGCGCGACGAACCGGAGGACGTCCCGTCCAGGGGGCCGGGAGGCTGAGGCCGTGGTCGTATCCAAGCGCTTCCATATCGCGATGGTCTCCGTCCGGGGGGAACCGTGCTACCTGGAAGGGGCGGTCGACGAGTCCGGGATCGGTTTCCAGATCCACCGAGCGGGCCGTGACGGCTGGACGAGGCGCCGTCACGAGGGCGACATGCGCCATATCGGGGATTCCTTCACCCCCGCCGTCCAAAACACCGATCTCCAGGCCGCCGTGGATGACGTGCTCGACGGGGAAATCGTCTGTCGCCTGTTCCGGCCCGGGCCTCCGGAACAGGCGACAGACGATCCTCCACCGCCTCGATGGTCACCTCGACGCCCTCCCTCAGCGTGATCTCCCGCTCGTCGTCGCCGGTGACATAATTCATGCGGGCACGGAGCGTCTCCGCCCAGTCGACCTCCTCCGGGGTGACCGTCGCCTCGATCAGCAGCTCGTGGGGATGGTACGGGTCCCCCCAGTGCCCCAGGAGCTCTTCGCACCGCTCGTCGGACCAGAAGCGTCCGACGTCCATGCGGGCACCGGGACGGAACCGCCCGACGTCCCCCTCCCCGACCGTGATGACGCGTCGCACACGAAACGGGACGGGGAGCTCGTCCATCTCCCGGGCGACGAACCCGAAGCGCTTCGGAAGCCACTCCCGGACGAAGGTCCTGACGGCCTCCTCCCCGGGGTCGCCGCCATCCGCCGGGAGGACGCCCTCGTCATCGAGCAGCCGTTCGAGATCCTCCTCCCATGCGCTCAGGACCTCCTGCAGGAAATCCCCGTTCAGCACCAGATCGGAATAGGGCCGGATGTCCATCGTGACACACTCCTGTCGCGTTCCCGTCCCGGGCCATGCCGGCCCGCATCACATACAAGTTACCATTTACCGGATACCCGGAAACAGGTACTTTAGGGATGTTGCGGAGGAAACCGGGAGCAGGGCCGGATGGCGCTCGTCACCCCCTTCGGGGCATTGGACGCACTGGACGTCGCCTCGGAGGAACAACAGATGCGGATACTGTCCCTCGACAAGCACCAGATGCTCGAGGGGATCGTTGCCGAGGGGGCCTTCCGGTCCTTCCTCGACCGCCTCGGCGGGCTCGGCGCCGCCCTGCTGCCCCTGTCCGTGGTGAAGGGGGCGGACCCCGGGGGCGACCCGGTCTGGTGGGTCTGGGACCGTGGTGACAAGGCGGGGGAGGCGTTCCGGACGGTCGCCCGCCCCCTGCGCGATGCCGGCGCCACCGTGGCCCGGTGCCGCTACGACCCCGGCCGGATGGATTTCCTCATGCGCATGGCCGGCCGCGAGCCCGAGCCGGTCCAGACCTGCCTCATGCGCCACCGGGGTTTGTCCGAGCCGGACTTCTCCCGGCTTCCCGCCGCCACCGTGCGCGAGCCGGGGCGGAGCATGCGGGCCTTCATGGGCGGGATACAGGGCATGTTCGGGTCACCGTCCGAGGTCTTCTCCCAGGTCGTGCTGGAGCGGATGTTCAAGAACTTCGTCCTGTCCCCCTTCTTCCGCTACTTGTGGGACGTCGACCACCTGCTCTCCCTGCCGGACGGTCGTGTCATGCAGTTCGAGGTGAAGCACAAGTACCCGTTCGGGGCGCGCGACAGACTGAGGTTCGGGATCAACACAGGACAGGTCCGCCTGATGCACGAGCTCGCGTGCGCGGGCATCGAGACCCTGCACATGATCATGGTCAAGCCAGTCTGGAACGACCGGGTCTCCACCGGCTACATGCTGAACGACCTTGCGATGCGCGAGCACGTCCTGATCCTGGCCCGGCGGATCGGTCTCGGGGACACGGAGGCGATGCTCGGGCAGCAGGCCTCCCGAAGCGGCAGCAAGACCGCGTTCGGCGGGCGCGGCGGCCTCCGTTACGTCCCGGTCCCAGTCGACGGGTTCCACCTCCTCGGGACGCTGGACGACCCCGCCGACGTCGTCGCGGGGAACATGCTGGCCGCCGCCTCGGAGACGCTCGAAGCGCCCGTCACGTCCGGGATGCTGCAGCAGCACCGACAGGCCGAGAAATGGTGATGCGCGAAACACGCCCGGCCAGGGCGTGAGCACCCACCCCCTTCCCTCCCGACCCCGCTGCGGGTAGGATCGGATCCGCACAAGGGTTCGTGTGTCCACACAACCCGATAAGCAGTCCCACCCCGGTGCATTCCCGTCACCCATGTGCTATATTTGTGACATTCGATCACATATTCGACCCAGAGGGGCATGGCATGCCGGATTCCGGAGAACCAGAAGAAACAGGTCAGGGCGGACTCTTCCCGGAACCGGTTGCCACCCCTCCACCCTACCGGATCTGCACCAAGGACGAACTCCTGGGGCGCGTCCTCGAGATCCACGACCAGGGGCGGGTGGCCGAGGCCCTTGCCGAGGTCGAGCCCGGGTACTGGTGCCGCGAGACGATCAACCGCTGGGCCAGGGGGAAAGCCTCCCCGAGCAGGATCTCGCTGGAGGTGCGCGAGCGCCTCGAGTCGATGCTGCCGGCCCCGCCACGGCGTGACAAACCGCCCTCCTTCCGGTTCATCGACCTGTTCGCCGGCATCGGCGGCATCCGGATGGGGTTCGAGGAGGCCGGCGGGGAATGCGTGTTCACCTCCGAGTGGAACACGCAGGCCGTGCGCACCTACAAGGCCAACCACTACTGCGACCCCCTGCGCCACCGCTTCAACCTCGACATCCGGGAGGTGACGCTGACCGACCGGGAGGACGTCGGGGATGAGGCGGCCTACGCGTTCATCGACCGCATGGTCCCCGACCACGAGGTCCTTCTGGCGGGCTTCCCCTGCCAGCCGTTCTCCCTCGCCGGGGTGTCGAAGAAGAACTCCCTCGGACGCAAGCACGGCTTCGAGTGCCGTGCGCAGGGGACCCTGTTCTTCGACGTGGCCCGCGTGATCGCGGCCAAGCGCCCCGCCGCGTTCCTGCTCGAGAACGTGAAGAACCTCAAGAGCCACGACCGTGGCAGGACCTTCCGGGTGATCTGCGAGGCGCTGGACGAGCTGGGGTACGAGGTCGCCGACGTGAACGCCCCCAAGGGGGCCGACCCCAAGGTGATCGACGCCCGCCACTGGCTTCCGCAGCACCGCGAGCGGATCGTCCTTGTCGGGTTCCGGCGCGACCTCGGCGTGCACGACGGGTTCACCCTCGCGGACCTGCCGAGGCCGGACCCGGCGGACGTGCCGTCCTTCGCCGACCTCCTCGACCCGGAGGACCCGAGGTACGTGCTGAGCGAGCACCTGTGGACCTACCTCTACCAGTACGCCGCCCGGCACCGGGCGCAGGGGAACGGGTTCGGATTCGGCCTGACCGGGCCCGGGGACGTGGCCCGCACCCTGTCGGCGCGCTATCACAAGGACGGCTCCGAGATCCTCGTCGACCGGGGGTTCGATCCGGCCCTGCCGTTCGACGACCCCCGGAACATGGCGCGGCGCCCGAGGCGGCTGACACCGAGGGAGTGCGCCCGCCTGATGGGCTTCGACGCGCCCGGGGAGTCCCGCTTCGTGATCCCGGTCTCGGATACGCAGGCCTACCGCCAGTTCGGCAACTCCGTCGCCGTCCCGGTATTCCGCGCCGTCGCGGAAATGATGGTCCCGCGCATCCTCAAGGCGACACGACGTCGGGGACACCGTGGGACGCGGTCTTCCGGGCAGACCGAGATGGCGCTCGAAGTCTGACGGCTGGCCATCCCGGTGTTTGCCCCACCCCGCCGGTCGCGGTAGCCTTGCCACTCGGGACCGGGGCCGAGGAGGTCGGCGAATGGTGGATTCCGGCACTCCCCTGGGGAGGGTCGTGGACGCCATGCGGCGCAGAGGCGCCGATCGCGTCGTGTTCAAGCTGCTGGCGAACAACGACAACTCCAAGAACCAGATCTACTTCGGCGGCGATTTCGACGTCCTGCGGATGATCCCCCACGGGGACCTCTTCTGGGACGGCCAGACCGGCGGGGGCAAGGGTTTCGGATACAAAGCCCCGCTGGACCTGCACTGGATGGCCCCGGACGGCACCACCGAGCCCGCGCCGAACGCCCGGCTGATCCTCTATCCGAAGTACCCCGAGGTGCGGATGTCCGGCTTCCTGCGCGGCTGCCGGTCCGCCCCGTCGGGGATCATGCGGGCGCCGACCCGGGACGACCGGGCGAGGCGCTCGGACCGCCCGCGCGTGCTCGTCCTCGGCATCCGGGGCGACGGGTCGGTGATTGCGTTCGCCGCCGGATGGGACAGCCCGGTCTCGCGCGAGGCCCGTGCCGTCGTCGACAACGGCACGGCGCGGGCCTGCGCCGGCGTGTTCCACGAGGTCTCCGCGCCGACGGTGCCGGGCCAGACGGCGCTCCTGCGGATGCTCACATGGATCCACTGCGGCGGGGCCGTCCCGTCCCAGCGGATGGACCGGGACGGGAACGTGCTCCCGTACCACGGAAGGAACGGTGCCGGAACGACCCTGGAGAGCCTGTTCAGCCTGGTCCCGAACAGCGCCTCGGGACCGGACTACCTCGGATGGGAGCTCAAGGCGTGCAAGCCGGGCGGCGTGGTCACACTCCTCAGCTCCGAGCCGGATTCCGGCACATACGTGGAGGACTTCGGAGCGTTCCTCAACAAATACGGGTGGCACAACCCGGAAAAGGGGCGAAGCGACTTCGCGGGAAGACACCTGGCCGGAAGCCGCAACGCGAGGACCGGTCTGACGATGCGGATGGAGGGGATGGAAGGCGGTGAGATCGTCCAGCCCGACGGTGGAATCATCCTGCGCGACGACAACGGGGAGATCGCCATCGGGTGGACCTTCCAGCGGCTGATGACCCACTGGAGCCACAAGCACGCCAAGGCCGCCTACGTCTCTTATTCCGCCGAGGGCCCGGATCCGACCCTCTACCGGTTCGGCCCAGGGGTGCGGCTGTGCTGGAAGGCCGACCTCCTCCCGTTCCTGACGGCCATCCGGGACGGGAGGCTCTACTACGACCCGGGGTCCCACATGGGGAGTGGGCCCGACGGCCCCGTGGTGAAGAAGCGCAACCAGTTCCGGATCCGCTCCCGGGACGTCCCCGACGTGTACGGGATGTCCGTGGAGCGTGTCCTCGAGTGCCCCTGAGCCTCAGCCGGAGCGTCCGTCCGCCGGATGGAGGGCGGCGAGGACGGAGCCGCCCACACGGTCCGGATCGGACACCACCTCGTGCTCCCAGAAGCGCAGCACCGTCCATCCCGCCCGGGAAAGAACCCCGTCGTCGCGCCGGTCACGCTCGCGGTTCCGACCGATCTTGTCCCGCCAGAACCCCGTGTTGGTGCTTGGCTCGCGATAGTGGATCGGACACCCGTGCCAGAAGCACCCGTCGACGAACACGGCGACCCGGCGCCCGGTCCACGCGATGTCCGGCCGGGTGCCGTGGATCCTGCGCCGGAGACGGAAACGGACGCCATGCCGCCACAACCACGTGCGGAGCGTCCTCTCCGGGCCCGTGTCGCGGGACCGGATCCGGGACATCATCTGCGAGCGTGTGAGCGGTTCCCCGCCGGGCTTGCGTGCGGCCATGCGGGGACCATACCACCACGGGCGGACCGAAAAGAACGGCCACCCCGTACGCGCCGGACCGGTGTGGACAGAAAGCCTTCGGATGCGGGGTGGCCGACCGCCGGCAATAAACGGGTTGCGGCACCCTGGAACGGAACGAGGCGCCGACGGCCGGGACACTCTACCGCCGGCCGGGGGGTGCTTCAAACCCCCTCGGAGACCTCAGGGTCCGATCGCATGGCGATGTGCACCCGGTCGCGTCCCGATCCCTTGGCCTCGTACATGGCGGCATCCGCACGCCCGATGAAGGCGTCCCGGGCCTCCCCGGGGATGTACTCGGCCACGCCGGCGGAGAACGTCGGCACATAATCCGGCGCCGAGGGGATTTCGATCTGCGCGAGATCCTGCCGTAGACGGTCCAAGACATACCAGGCGTCCTCAATCTCAGTGTCCGGCAGGATGAGCAGGAACTCCTCCCCGCCGAAGCGCCCCAGCACGTCCTCCCCCCGGCACAGGGACACCATCCTCTCGGTCGTGGCGACCAGGACCCGGTCGCCGGCGTTATGGCCGAACCGATCGTTGACCGACTTGAACCGGTCGATGTCGATCATCGCCAGGGACAGGGGCGAGCCGTGCCGTGCCGACCGTGCCATCTCGCGATCGAGGACCTCGAGCAGATGGCGCCGGTTCGGCACGCCGGTCAGGTCGTCCCTCCCGGCGATCGTGCGGATGGTCTCGAAGGCGTTGCGCAACTCCTCGTTGCGCTGACGCAGCCGGCTGCGAAGCCGCGAGAGGTAGCTTCCCAGCATGCTCGCCTGCAACAGGACGATGGCCTCGGCGACCCACAACAGGATATCGAAACGCAGGTCGGGCGAGTTCCGTCCGTGGTCCGCCAGGGCGATGACGAACGCGTATCCGGCGAGATACGCCGCCGTCAGCCAGGCGTACTGGCGGCGCCCCAGCCGGAACACGCCGAACAGGAAGGCGACCATCGCCAGCATCACCAGCGGCGCGCGCCCGGCACCGGCGTAATACATCAGGTACAGCGTCGGCACCATCGTCCAGAAGATCTGGGCCGACGTGAGGCTCGGCTCCCACATCCGCTCGTTGAAGTGCGTCAGGAAGGCGGCGAGGAACACGAGATCGACCACGGCGAAGGCGCCGATGCCGATCAGAAGATTCGGCAGGGGGATCAAGCCGAAACGCCATTCCAGCGTCGCGAGAAGGACGACGAACAGGACCGAGACGACCCCCATGCCGAAGCGGTTGAGCCGAAGCCTCCTCCGTTCCCGGACCGCCTCCGGCGAAATGGATTCAGCCCCGTTCCGCCCCCCCTCCACGAACCGCGTCAGGTGGTCCGACGACCGGGTGTCGGAACCGCTCTCGTCCATCCATCATCCCCATCCGGTGGAACATGATGCCGGCACACGGAAGTCATGTACCAACATGCCTTGTTCCATCCTACCATAGCACACCCGATATCGGGTATCTTTTGTCTGGTAATATCAGCAATTCGTCGGATGCGACCCTCACGGGGTCATCGGGGACGCCGGCGCACCGCCATTGTCATCGTCCTCGCCATCGCCCCCTTCGGAGGGCGGACCGGACAGGGGGGCGGACCCACGCCCGTCGTCCCGCTCGAACGAGAACCGCTCGGCCTGCTCCAGGATGTCCGCGACCACCTGGATGAACGAGTCGGAGGCCTCCTTGAACCCCGGTTTGTCACGGGAATAGACCATCGGCATCAGGAAGTCCCTGTACCGCTGCCTCGCATCCGGATCGTCCCGAAGCGCGAACAGCTCGTCGCGCAGGATGTCGTAGGGGTTCTCCTCGGCGAACTGGGGGAACTGGTTTCGGAACTGCTGCGCGTCCCGGCGCACCACCCCGGCCAGGATCGGTGCGACCCGATCCCGAATGCCCGAATCGACGTCGACCAGACGCCCCACGTCGTAGACATGGCGGATCAGGTACTCGTCGTACTCGCCCCGGTTCAGACCGGCACGCCACTGCGCCGTCCGGCGCAGGTAGGCCACCGTCTTCTCGGCCATCGTTCCCGCCAGTCCGATCACCTCGACCGGCGTGGTGTCGGCCAACCCTCGCGCATCCGGCCCACCGTGGCGGTCGATGATCCGGAGCAGTGGTCGAGTCTCCGTCTTGTCGAGGAGATCGTTGTTGGTCGTCAACTCCACCTTGATCGGTTCGCCGCGCATACTCCCGTCGGCCGTGTAATCGGTCGCGTACTCGAACTCCGCCGTGATGTACCGGTTCTCGTTCCTCGCCCGCAGGCTCCTCTCCGCCAGGCCGAACCCGGCTTCCTCCATGCCAGAAATGACCCGGTGCTTGAGCGCACTCAAGCGCTTCTTTGACTGGGATCGACTCAACCCGTCCGGCAGGACAACCTTGAAATCCGCGTCCTCCGAAATCCTTTCGAGAATCCCATATGCCTGTGACAGGCATGTCCCACCACAGAAGATCGTCCGGACTCCGTCCTCCGTGATCCCGAGACGGCAGACAAGACGCACGGCATCCGCGACGTGGGCATCCTTCTCAACCAGCGAGAAGCTGATCCCCCGTTCCGAGGAAACCTCGGTCGCAAGGTCCGCCTCCCGATCACCCAGTTTTCTCAGTCTCATACTCGAACACCTTGTTTCCATACCCCAGTTTGCGTGTGACACGCTTGCGAACCGTGACAGTCGGGAGCGCGGGAACCTGGGTGGAGCGCTTCGCCAGGCGCGCCCGCTCTGCAACACCGCCCCATGTGGGCTCGGTGCCAAGTTTGCCCAAGACGTCCATAACGGCCTTCGCCTCGCGCGGCCCGATCGGACCGGCCTGACGACCGACCATGTACGCGCCGTACCCGAGACGGACCAGGCGCTTCTCCCGGACCAGCTCGCGCAGCGCCTTGGTCACGGCGCTCTTCGACCCGAACCGGTCGAACTCCCGACGCAGGAACCCCTCGTCCCGGCTTCGGGTCGCGGACATGAGGATGCGTGTCTTGATGTCCATTCCGATTCTCCCTAAAAATGATCGTGATGTTATGCTAAACATACCATATAAAGAATTACTATGTCAATCACTAAGGAGTTCCAACAATGATACTGCTTATTGAATCATTCACGCGATAAGGACCTCGAAGCGCGCTCCGTCTTGAAGCCGTGTCGGCAAGGAGGGGTTATCACCCTCGACTCCATTGTCTATCCACCCGTTGCCGGGTATCGTGTGACAATACGGGTAAAACCACAATGGAGTCGGCACCAAAATGGCCAGATACGAGGATTTCGAGGAGACGGCCCTCGACGAGCGGTTCCCGCTGATCGGAAGACTGTCCGGGATGATCGGCATGCCGGTCAGCATCATCGACACCGAGACGACGGGGCTGACCCCGCCGGTCGGGATCGTCGAGATCGCCATGATGGAGATCGGTGGGGGCGACGCCCCCGACGCGGCGCGGATGCGCCAGACCCTGGTCAAGCCGGACGTCGAGATCGAAAAGGGGGCCATCGAGGTGCACGGGATCACCCCGGAGCAGGTGGCCGACAAGCCGGGGGTCGAGGCCCTGTTCGACGACCTGGCCGACCTCTTCCAGCACCACGTCGTCTCCGGATTCAACACCGTCTCCTTCGACGTCCCGAAGCTGGCGCTCGCACTGAAGCGGGTCAGGGACCTCCCCGAGACGCCGCTCCCGACCGCGCATCTGGACGTGATCGAGATGTGGCGCGGGATCAGCGGCGGCCTGGACGGCAAGCTGGCCGATGTCGCCGAACGGTACGGCGTCGCGCTGGGCAGGAGCCATCGCGCGGACGGCGACGTGCTGACCACGGCCCGCATCCTCGAGGCCATGATCCTCCACCACGGTCTCGGGCCCGTGAGCCGGTTCATGCGGGTGCGCCGTGACGGGCACGACGTGATGGTTCCGAACGTTCCGTCCCCCTGCCTCCCCGTCCCGATCGAGGTCGCCAACGGCGAGAAGGTCCTCAAGCAGAGGATCCTCGACCGGATCGCGGGCGGTGGGGCCCTGCCGCCCGCCGCATGGGCAAAGTTCGCCAGGGAGGCGCACTGCAGCAACTTCGACCTCTCCCAGACCCTCAACAGGATGCTCAACAGCTTCGAGATCGCACCGGAGGACGTCGCCGACGTGGACCAGCAGGCCGTGATCGGAAAGCACCTGTCGGACGCGATCGCGGAGGTCGGAAGCGACCGGAAGCTCAAGCCGCTCAAGAAGGCGATCGAGAAGGCGTCCGGGCGCGAGGTCACCTACGTGCAGATCAACGCCGCGCTGGTCCTGCGTGAACTGGGCCGCCCGCTCCGCCTCGACGACCCCGCGCCGTCGTCCGGTCAGCCGGCCCGGGAGGAGCCGGCCCCGGAGGAGGCGCAGCCCGAAAAGGCCTCCTCCCGGGACACCGAGGGGGATCGCCGTGAACGGGCCAGGAGGGCCGTCCTCACACGGATCGAACGCACGGGGCTCGGGATCGGGAAGGGGGATCACGCCCGGATCCTGTCGGAGACCGGCTGCAAGGGGATCGACCTCTCCTTCGCCATCGGCGACCTGCTGAGGGAGGGGGCGATCGGCCCCGAGGCGGTGGCCGACCAGGAGGACCAGGACGCCATCGCCCCGCACATCGACCGTGTGATGGCGCAGGTCAGCGACAGCGGGCGGCTCAAGCCGATCAAGGAGCGGCTGGACAAAGCGCTCGGGCGTCCGGTGGACTACATCCAGGTTCGCGTCGCCCTGATGCTCAGCGAGAACGCAAAGCGCCAACAGGCCAACGTGCAGCCGGACGAATCGGCGTTCGACGGGCTGGACGACCCCGACCCGGAACCGGAGCCGGCCGTGGCGGTCGACACCCCGACGGAGCCCCGGCCCGAGCCGGAGCCTGCCGACGGGGACGACTCCGACAGCATCCCCCGCTGGTGAGACGCGGGAACAGGGGCAGGATCATGGGCTACGTCCACAACGGCGTCACATACGACACCGCAGAGGACGTGACGCGTGCGGCCATCGCCGACTACGTGTACGCCGACGGCGTCTTTTCCACCGAGGAGGTCGCCGATGGCGATGCCCAAGAGGTCGTCGAGGAGATGCTCGAGGATCTCGATCTGCCCCATCTGGACCAGGCGTTCCGGGAGTACCTGGACCGCATGGAATCCGAATACCCCGGCCAGGGGACCCCGATCCCCGGCCACGACCGCGGATGGTTCGCCTGTCTCCTGATACAAGACGTCCTCGACGAGGCGTCCCGCAAGATCCACGGCGAAAACCAGCTCCGTTGATCGGGGGAGGTGGGATGAAGGGTGAAAACGATCCCCGGGGCACGGGGAACCCGCTCAACGGGGACCGGCGAGATGGGTTCCGTTCCAACCCACGCACTGGAGGTGCAGCATGAGAATCGACAAGACCGTCCACAACGAGGACGACCTCGGCATGTGCCTGGAGGAGCGGTCGGACAAGCCGACCCTCTTCAAGAACAAGGAGACCGGCGAAATCTTCCTCGTTCTCCGTGTCGCCACCGGCACGGATCCGGAGAGTGAGCACCTGATCGTCCCGTTCCTGGCCAGGGATGGGCAACTCACCCAATGCACGGAACGCCTGTTCGCCGACGAGCCGGACAGCATGTACCCGCTCACCCCGGTCGGAGAGGGGTCGCACATCATCATCCGGCAGGTCTATGAGCCCCTGGTGGTGGACGATCCCCATCCGACACTGTGAACAGGACCCCGGGACGTTGAGCGGACGCATCCTGAACCGGAAGGACCTCGCCCCCGGGCACTGGCCCGAGGGCGCCCTCTACGTCGGACGCGGCTCGGTCCTGGGCAACCCCTACCGGATCGACGAGGACGGTGACCGGGACGCGGTCTGCGAAAAGCACGAGACGCTTCTCCGGGAACAGGTCGAACGCGGCGACCCGGCCGTCCTGACCGCCCTGTACGGGATCGGACCGGAGACCCGCCTGGTCTGCTACTGCGCGCCCAAACGCTGCCACGCGCAGACCATCCTCGCCGTGCGCGAGTCCCTTCCATACCCCACGCGTGAAGGGCGCTCGATGACCTACGCGGGCGTGGGGTCACGCAAGACGCCGCCCGAGGTCCTCGACCGGATGACCCGGGCGGCCCGGCGCCTCGCCCTTCTCGGCTACACGCTCAACAGCGGGGGCGCCGCCGGGGCGGACTCCGCCTTCGAGGCCGGCGCCAGCGGAAACGCGAACATCCTGCTGCCCTTCCCCGGGTTCCGTGGACACCATTCGACTCTCAACCAGCCCCCCGGGGAGGCCTTCCGCATCGCCCAGGCGGTGCATCCGGCGTGGGGGCGGCTCGGGGGCACTGCGAAGGCGATGATGGCCCGCAACAGCCAGCAGATCCTCGGTCCCGACCTGTCGGACCCGGTGGACTTCGTCCTGTGCTGGACCCCGGACGGGGCGGAGACCGAGGCCGACAGAACCCGGGGGACCGGCGGAACGGGACAGGCGATCGCGCTGGCCGACCGATGGGGCATCCCCGTTTTCAACATGGCCCACCCGGATGCGCTCGAACGCCTGTCTGTGATCGTCCGGGATCGTCCGGCACGCGAGGCGGGGAACGAACCCCGCTGAGACCCCTGTCACAGGAACCTGATATCGGGTATCTTGTACATATTGCACGAGTACAACATCGGAGAGACGACGCATGTACCAGGGCAACCCGCTCGATCTCTATTCCGGGACCACCATGGAGAAGTGGACCGAGGAGGCCGGACAACTCAAGAGGACGGTCGACGAAGGGGATTGCGACGAGCACACCATCGAACAGGTGCACCACAACTGCGACCAGGCGGCCAACGAGATCGCCAAGGCGCGGCGTGGCATGAAGGACCTCCCCCGGGACGAGCGGGACGGCATGCACATCCCGGACGTCATCCGGAGGATCAAGGCGGACCTCGACCGGGGCGTGCGCGCCGCCGGGGACGGTGCCGGCCTCGAGGCCGTGCGCGGATCCTTCCGCTCGGCCGCCGAATCCATGCGGCGCCTCGACTCCGTGATGAACCGCATGCTCCTCGCGCACGCCCATCTGGAGGTCGCACGCCTGCACATGACGGAGGACCCAGTCGAGGAGGCGCACAAGGCGGTCTCCGAGATGCGTGAGCGCCTGACACAGGACGGACCGGAGGGGGACGACGAGCCGTCCCCCTGACGAAACCGGGGCTCCCGGGCCCTTCCCGGGGATGACGGACGACCAACAAGAGGAGTGGCCGAATGAGCGCCAGAGAGAACGACATCCGGAATCCCGCGATGGACCGGACGCTCCAGCGCCCCCCGGAGGCGGGCAGCTTCCTCCACGCCTACCGGCGGTTCGAGGACGCGGCACGGCGCATCCACAGGATCGAGCAACGGCTCTCCCTCCTTCCGGAGATCCCCGGCGACAACCGTGCGGACCACGCGCGCGAGTACGTCCGGGGGGCCCGTGGCCACCTCGTGCGGGCCAACGAGTGCCTGGCGCGCAACGCCACCACCGCGGGAAACTCCGTTCGGGATGCATTCAACCGCGTCGATCTCGCGGAGAAGGCCCTGCTCGACCGGGACGGGCGCCCCCTGGAGGAGATGATCGAGGACATCGAGTGGGATGCCCGCCCGTCGTCCGACGGGCCCACGGGCTGACCGGGCCGGGAGGTTTCACATTGAGCGCGAGAGTGAGCTACGAGGACACCTACCCCGTCTTCCTGGATCTGATCCGGAAGGGGGAGTCCCCGTCCGTGCAGAACGCACGCGGGATCCTCGGGCGCGGCTCGTTCTCGACGCTCGGCAAGCATCGCGAGCGGTTCCTCCGGGAGATGGCGGACTCGGCCGGGGCCGGCATCCCCGTGGGGGTCCCGGAGGAGCTCACCGGGGCGGTCGAGAGCCTGTGGCAGGCCGCCCGGGAGCATGCCGTCGAGATGCTCCGTGGCGAACGCGAAGCGATGGCCGAACGCATCCGCAAGGCGGACGAGGCGGTCGAGTCCCACGCACAGGCGACGCAGGCCCTGCAGGACCAGGTGGAGTCCCTGACCCGGCGGATCGAGGGGCTCACCGAGGAGAACCACGAGGCGCACGAGGAGATCGAACGCCTCACCGAGGCCAGGGACGTCGCCGAGAACCTCGCCGCCCAGCGGGAGGCCGAGGTGGCCAGTGGGCGCCAGGAGGCGGCCTCCGCCATCCGCGCGGCGCGCATCGCCCACCGCCGCGAGGCCGACGCGCTGAAGGCCCAGATCGCCGAACGCGACGAGCATCTCGCCCGGGAGCGCGAACGGGGGGAGGCGCAGGAACGCCACTGGATCGAGCAGATCGAGAAGACCCGGGCCGAGCACCGTTGGAACGAGGCCCAATCCCGGGAGCGGATCGAAAAGCTCGAGGAGGCCCTCTCCGCCGAACGCAAGGCCCGTTCGGAGGCGGAGACCGAGATCGGCCGGCTCCGGGGGGCGCTCGAGACCTCGGAGAAGTCCGCCGAACGGGAACAGACGCGCCTTCAGAAGGCGCTTGACGAGACCCGGGGAAAGATCGACGAGCTCGGCGAACGCATGGCCACCTCGGAGCGCGAACTTACCGAGGTGAAACGCGAACACGATCTCGAGCAACAAAGGACGTCCCGCCTGGAGTCGGTCGCGGAGATGACGATGCACCACCTCAATGTGCTCGCCAACCCGCCCAAGCCCGGAAGCCGGGCCGCCAAGGAGGCAGATGCGGTGCGGGTGCGCCTTGAGAGGGCGCTCGCCGAACAGGGATACCACGTCGACGGGCGGGGGGACGCCGAGGAGGATGACGACGGCCCGTCCCCCTCCTAGAATCCCGCAGGAGGGACCGTCCCGACATGATCCGACATCCACGGTCCGCCAGGGGGAGCCCGATGGACGACCGACCCGTGCAACTCCGGATCCTCGACCCGCGTCTGGGCCGGGAGTTCCCGATCCCCGACTACGCCACCGATGGGTCGGCCGGCGTGGATCTGCGAGCCTGCCTGGAGGAGCCGCTCACGCTCACCCCCGGGGACACCGAGCTCGTCCCAACCGGGATGGCGATCCACCTCGAAGACCCCGGTCTCACCGCGATGATCCTGCCCCGGTCCGGGCTGGGCCACAAACACGGCATCGTGCTGGGCAACCTGGTCGGACTGATCGACTCCGACTACCAGGGCGAGCTCATGGTCTCGTGCTGGAACCGGGGAAGCACCCCGTTCACCGTCGAGCCGGGGGAGCGCATCGCCCAGCTCGTCGTGGTGCCGGTGGTGCGGGCCCGGTTCGAGGTGGTGGACGGGTTCCGGGCCAGCGCTCGCGGCGCGGGCGGGTTCGGGCACACGGGGCGGCACTGAGGGCGGCAGTGCCCCGGCTCGTCACCGGGGGGCCACCACCGGCCCGGAGGCCAGCACGAGGCCGAGAACCGACAGGGTGATCCCGTCGGCGATCCCTCCCCGGGCCGCCCGCTCGATCAGCGCGTCCACGGGGATCATCCGCACGTCAGCCACCTCGTCGCAACGCCAGCCCGGGACCGGGCCGGTTCGCACGACACCCCGGAAGGCGGACACCGAGGAGGAGAGCACCCCGGAATCCGGGTGGACCACGCCGAGCGGGACAAGGTCCCCGGGCGGGATCCGGATCCCGGTCTCCTCGCGCACCTCGCGCGAGGCGCAGTCCGCCGGGTCCTCGCCCGGCATCGCGAATCCCCGGGGGAGCTCGGGCATGTACCGGTCAAGCGCGACACGGTACTGCTCCACCACCGCCACGGCCCCGTCGCACTCGATCCACGCGACCGCTCCACCTCCTTCCGGCTGATCCACCACACACTCACCACCGACCCGGACCACCCGGAGCCAGGGATCCTCGTATTCCACGCGCCGCGTGCATTCCGCCCGTCCGGACAAGATGAAATACCCGTTTGCCTGTAATTCTAACCATGTTACCATTATTCAAGTGGTTGCTCCCGAGCCGCGAAAAGGCCTCGCGTTGGCGAAAAAGCCCGGAACAGACGGGCACGAGCGCGGGGAGCCGCCCCGGAAGGGGCGGAACGAGACTGAACCGACAACCTGCAAGTGGCTGGAGTGAAACACATGCACAAGGACCAGATACTGGACCGGATTCGGGAGCAGACCGGCCTCCACAAGGAGGACGCCCGCCGGGTCCTGGACATCTACTTCGACTGCATCGAGGAGTCCCTTCTCAACGGCGGCCGGTTCAAGACGCCGCTGGGGAGCATCGAGGTCGTCGAGCGGGCGAGCCGGACGGTGAAGACCCCCATGACGGACGGCAAGGTGCACGTGCCCAAACGGCGCATGCTCCGCTTCCGCACCGGGCGCCGGGGGCGCGCACTTCTCAACGAGTGACGCCCGCCGCCGTCGGACTGGAAGGGCCCGCCGCCGGCGGGCTTTTTCATGGGCGTCCGGAAGGGTCCTCCACAGCCGGGGGCTCTCTCCCCCGATCGTGTATTCCTGTTCTTATAGACGGTAAGAACCAAGGACACGCTTCGGGGCATCGTTGCACCCCGTGCACGACATCTGCCCCCGCATGGAAAAGGGCCCGCCGAAGCGGGCCCCGTTCCACCCCGGCCCGCCGCACAGGGCGGCGGGCTCAGGCACGCCGCTTACTTGCAGGTGCCGGGCAGGTACTTCGTACCCAGGGTCGTTCCGCTGTTCCCATTGCAGCTCCAGATCCCGCTCTGGTTGCGCTGCCAGACGATGGACTGGCCCTGGATGCTCGGCGAGGTGCCGGTGTTGCGGAACGTGACGGTCAACTTGCCCGCGCCGGTCTGGCTCCCGGGCGTCGCCGTGATCTGCGACACGTACTTGCCACTGGTCCGGACGCCGAGCGCGGTCAGGCTCGACGGGAACGAGCCGTTCTGCGCGATGTACGACTCGATCGTGGTCTTCGCGCCGTCCACCAGGTTCGGCGCCTCGGCCACCTGGCTTCGCGCCACGTAGTTCTGGTACTGCGGAATGGCGATGGCGGCGAGGATGCCGATGATCGCCACGACGATCATGAGCTCGATGAGCGTGAAACCCTGCTGGTTCTGTCGCATAGGGGACCCCTTGGCTGTAATTCATGTGACACAAACGCGGCCACTGTTCCGACCACTGCCCAATTATACAAGCAAACTGCGTGCCACACACCCGCAGTCTGGTATTCCGTCATCCGGGAGGGCGGCGCGAATCACTGGCCCCGTCTTCAACCTTGACGAGCGGTGGAAATCACACGACCGGTGGCACCCCATCCGGAGCGTCCCGGCCTGCGGCCCCGGGGGTGACGCTGCGCGTCAAATCGCGTCCAAATGTGACGCCCCGCGTCACCCGGCCCGACGTCAGACGGCCACCGGGGCACGGATCGCAGGATGGTGCCGGTAGTCCAGAACCTCGATATCCTCGTACCGGAAGGAGAACAGGTCCCTCACGTCCGGGTTGAGGCGCAGCCGGGGGAGCGGATAGGGCTCGCGCTGGAGCTGCGTGCGCACCTGATCAAGGTGGTTGAGGTAGATGTGGGTGTCCCCCGTGGTGTGGATGAACTCCCCTGGAGTCAGTCCGCACACATGTGAGACCATTTCGAGAAGTATTGCGTAACTGACGGTATTAAATACAATTCCGATGAATGTGTCAGCGCTACGCTGAAAGAGCTGGCAGGACAGTCGACCATCTGCCACATAAAACTGGAACATCGTGTGACAGGGGGGCAACGCCATCCCCGGGACATCCGCCGGATTCCACGCGCTCACCACCAGCCGGCGTGAGTCCGGATTGCGTTTGATCTGCTCGACGACGTCCGCGATCTGGTCGATCCTCCTCCCGTCGGGGGCCTCCCAGGACCGCCACTGCTTCCCGTACACCGGCCCCAGATCCCCGTTCTCGTCCGCCCAGGCGTCCCAGATGCGCACCCCGTTCTCCTGCAGGTAACGCACATTCGTGTCGCCTGAGAGGAACCAGAGGAGCTCGTGGATCACCGACTTCAGGTGCACCTTCTTCGTGGTCACCACGGGAAGCCCCTCGGACAGGTCGAACCGCATCTGGCGACCGAAGACGCTGATCGTCCCGGTGCCGGTCCGGTCGCCCTTCTCCACGCCGTTGTCCAGGATGTCCTGCAACAGGTCCAGGTATTGCCGCATCGTGATTCTCCGCTTGCCGAATCCGGCGGACATCGATGACCCGCCTTCTCGTGTTATGGTGTACGCTACATTATAACGGGTTAAACGCCCCGACTGTATTCACATTTCCCTTTTCATCACGCAGTATATACCCGAGAAGCGGTATGTCGTGGTGCGGCCGTGGCGGCACCGGCGGCGGAATTTCCAAGAGACAATCGGAGCACTCGACACATGGACGCACGTCCCCTCTACGAACAACTGGAGGAGATCGTCAGCCAGAACCCCCACCTGCTGGTCCGGTTCCGGTCCGACCTGACCCGGCACGACCGGCGGCTGCTGGAGGACTCCAGGGACGGACGCGAGTTCCTCTGGATACTCAGGGTCAACGGAACCGACGTCATGCCGCTGCACGAGAACGCCCCCTCGGGGCTGGTCGAATACTGGGCCGGATCCGAAGGGCAAAACGTGACGGACCCCCACGCTTTGTATTACCATGTCATGGTGACGGACATCGTCAACGGCCAGGCCCACGGCATCGTCCGTCAGATCGATCCCGCCAGAGCGGTTGATCTCGCAAGACATGGTGCCGATGAGGCACAGGACCAAGAAGAACAAGAGGGGATGGGCCTGGGGCTTTGAGCCCCCCGTCACAACAACGATAACAGGACAGGCCCGCCCCTTGGGGAGGTCTGGATGGGGAAGGGCACGGAAGCCGGAAACGAACGCGTCCAGCGCGTTGTCGAGGAGATCATCCGGCACGGCTGGACGATCGTCGAGGACCCGGGCGATGCCGGCATCGCCTACACCGTCGGATTGTGTCCAACATTCGACCTCCCCGAAGTCGTCGTTACCGGCATTGCGCTGGACGACGCGTACCACACCCTTCGTGGTGCCGTGCACTTCGCCAAGGGCTCCGACAAACCCCTTGCGGCCACGGGCGCCGGACTGACCGTCATGCTCGCCGGAAGACGGTATGCCTTCCGGGCCGTACCCTCCCCCAACCTCGCGCATCTCCCGGTCGTAGACCACCTCTACCAGGACGGAAGCCATTCCGGACGGGTGGTCCAGATGGTCCGCACCGACCCGGAGGGACGGTTCCCCTGGGAGCGTGGGTACGATGCCGCCTATCACCCCCTGCAGCCCCTCCTGTACACTCCCATTCCGAATATCGGGTCGAACCAGAACACCAACCTTCCGGAAGATGAGATGGACAACAGTGGATTCAAGAGGATCCTGAAAAGGACCAGGGGGCACATACGACGGCATGGATGGGGCGTGATCGAGGTCCACGGCACCGAGAAGGAGCCCGGATTCGCCTACTCCGTCGGCCTGCAGGAGACCTTCGGACACCCGGAGATCATCATGTGCGGGGTCAAGCTCGAAACCGCGCACACGGTGATCAACCGTGTCGGGGAGGCCATCCGGTCCGGCGGACGCTTCGGGGACATGGCCCGGAGCACGGACTTCACCAACCTGCCCCTGGTGTTCCGGCGGGTGAGCGATGAGAACGTGGACATTCTGCACGTGGCGACCGTTCTTCGCGACCAGACAGGATCCGGCCCGGTCGAGGCCCTGCAGGCCGTCTGGCCGGATCCGAAGGGGCTCTTCCCGTGGGACAAGGGGTTCGACATCTCCCTTCGGATGCACCAGCCCCCGCTGTGGCAGAGCAGGCCCCGACCCGTCGACGGGCCCGACCTGCACTGACGCCGGTTCCCGTCCCCCGGTGGTCACACACGTCCTGCGGGAATCCACCCAAGACGTGCCACTCTTCCCATTCCGGGCGGTTCCGACGTATTCTCTACGCGAATTCACATAATGCCTGCGCATCAGGCGTGGAGAACGCTCGATATGGATCCACTCGACTCGATCGAGATGACAACCGAACTACTCGAGGCGAAACTCGTGCAGCACCTGTGCTCCAACCCGTTCGAGGGCGCCAGGGTCCTGCTGCGCGGCTCACTCGCCTCACGCCTCCTGCGCAGGACCGGGGCGACCGCCCGGACCGTCCACATCGGAATCGACCACCCCGTCCCGGAACGGAAGGCGGACCGGATCGTCCGGCGGGCCTTCGCGAAGATGACCTCCGAGATCCTCGCGTTCGGTCTGGTACGCGACCCCGTGATCGTCCCAAAGAAGGCCGGGGCCAGCCACGGGAGCGGCGGGTCGATGGAATGGTCGTTCTCCGCCGAGACGGCGGACACGGGGCGGATCGTCGATTTCCGGCTGAGACTGGCCCCCTGCGAAGACAACCTTCCCGTCGACACGTTCATCGCACGCAACCGCGACTACGGACGGATCGTCCTCCCGGCGTTCCCCTTCCGGAAACAGGGCGCCCAACGCATCCGCAGGCGAACCCCGTCCCGGCTGGCGGAGTACCTGTCCGAACCGGACGCCCCGGGGATCGTGACACCGACCATGCTCGAGCAACTGGCCGGCGCATCGCGGAGCGCGGCGCTCGGACGCATCGTGGGCGAGCTGGTCGACAGGGGCGACCTGATCCGGCTCTGGCGCGGACTGTACCGAAACGCCTTCAAAACAGACGACCCGTTCGGCGTCCTTCCCCACCTCGTCCCGCAGGGGTTCCTCACAGCGTCCAGTGTCCTGCAACCACCGCCGGGTGACGGCGCATCGCCACACACGCTGCACGTCGCCGTGCCGGCCTCACCCCGCCCCCAATGGCGTGAGCGGGAACTCGAGGACGGAACCCGTATCCGCCTGCACACGGTCCCCAAGGGAACCCTCGGGCAACACGTGCACGCCATGCACGGGTTCAACGAGGCATATCCGGAACGGGCGTTGTGCGACTGGCTGTATATCCGCTCCGGAAGCCAGGACGCGATCCATGAACCGCCGGCCGACATCGAAGCGGGCCGGATGGACCGGCAGCGGATGCTCGACTGCGCCCGCCTTCTCGGCGTGGAGGATGCCGTGGAGCGAAGTGTCCGGACCACCCGACGCAAGTCCACCGCCTGAGCACGAAAGGGCCGTTCAGGCGGGGGTCGGCCCCTCGATGTCGTCCATGCCGACCCATGCCCAGGCGGACACGTAGGCCCCGGGATCATCCCCGATGGAGGCCCGGGCGCCCTGGTCCAGTTCGAGAACGCCCTCCTCGTGATACTGCTCCCGGGCCGCCGCGATGATCTCGTCCGCACGCTCCTCGGACGGGTCCTCGAAGTCCACCCAGACCCAGCATGCGACATAGGCGCCCTCGTCCGAATCGGACACCGTGGCGCCCTCGTCGATCTCGACCTCGCCGTCCCGGTGGTGGAGACGCCGGGCGGCCTCGATCGCCTTCCTGTCGAATGCGGGATTGTCCATCATGACCACCTTCCGGTTTTCAACGTGCGGAGGATAACAGAAGACCACCGGCCATGGGGTTCAACGCCTCACCTTGAACTGCAGACGGATCTCCTCCTGGGCCCCTTTACGCCGCTCCGGATCGAACATGCCGCGCTGTGCGACCGCGTTCTGGTAATACTGCATGCCCTTGCGTGCGTCCTGCTCGTTCAGGCACAGCATATCCTTCCTCGGCTCCTCGCCGACGATGTCCATCAGATAGAACCCGAAGACCTCCAACCGGCCGGAGAGGATGTAGTTCTCGAACCCGACCTCCTTGACCTCCCCGGCGGACAACACCTCGACCTCGCAGGACGTCTTCCACTTCGGTGGGTCCATCCTGTGGTATGCCATCACCACCTTCCTCGACGCACCATCCACCCCAATACAGAGGATCACGGGGTAGTACGCCTTCCTGTCCAGAAACCTCCGGTTGAACAGCACGAGCAGCGCCGCACTCCTCTCGGACGTGATAAGCAGGTCCAGCGAGAGCCCCTCCTCCCGCGCCCTCTCCTGGACGGAGCTCACCGCTTCGCGCAGGAGCGCCCCCCTGCGACTTCTCTCGTTTCCCACCCGCATCCTCGTGAAGATGAAGAACAACGGCAGAGCAACCGGCCAGAGCAGGGCCGCCGGCCACATCAACAGGAACGTCAAGGCCTTCGATCCCGTGGTGCGGAGGATCATCATCGAGAGAAACATCCCGGAGAACGGGATCATGACGAGATAGATGATCCATCCGCCGGCTCCGAAAAATGCACCTATCCATTTGAGAAACGTCATGTGCACCAGCATTTCCACTCTCCTTCTTCCATCGTTTTCCCGGACGGCGACGCTCCGGCGCCGACCAAGGGACGTCGCATCTACGCCGGATCATGGCCGGCCCCGCGAACGGCCCGGTCCTCGACGGACCCGACCGCAATGTCGATCCGGCGGACGACGTCCCCGTCCCCGCCGACCAGCTCGACCCGATCCGAGAACCAGTCGGGTCCACGACGCCCGACGAGGACGCCGAACAGCTCATCCGCATACGCCCGGGACATGTCCCGGACGCCCGAGATGTCGAGCGAGACACGGCGCCAACGCAGGATCTGCTCGGCAAGCACAATGCGGTCGGCAACAGCCGTCTCCCGGGACGTCAGGGAAGGACCCACCAGGGCGACACGTCCGGCACCGACCGGCTCGGCACGACCCTCGGATTCGATCTTCTCCCCCATCGTCCATCCTTCACGACATGGTTTGCGTTTGATATTAGCACACGACCCGATAACGGGTATACAGGGAAACGCTGCTGGTGGCAGGGTTTTCCGTGTTCACGTATGCCGGATAAGCTCCCAGTCCGCGAGCCGCTCCAGGATCCGGTCGCCCCGTATTCCGAGTCAAATCGACACCTCCAGGCCCGCCGTGGACACGTCCTGGACCGACTCGCCGCCGGTGTCAGGTTCGATATGCCCGTCAGAGGGGCCGACCACCTCGTCGATCATCCCCGACAACACGCTCGAGAGCGCCCCGATCTCCCCGAAACGGTCCGCCTGGATAAAGCAGACGCTTGTCTGCCGGGCGCAGCCGCTGGCCGCGACCCAGCCCTTGAGATGGGTGTCGCAGGCGAGCAGGCACGCCCTGCGCATCGCGCCGATCACATCCGTGCGCGCCCCGACCGGGGGACGGTCGGCTTTCAGTAGGGAAAGGCGGGCGGATTGCGCCATAGCGGGTTCCGGGTGGAGGAGATACTGTTTGACCGCATCGGGCGGGGTCCAGTACGGACCCAGATCCCGGTCCATCTTGTCCCTGCGATGCAAGCCGGATGCCGCCTCGGCGCAACGCCTGGCGAACCCGCGCAGCACCCCGGACAGATCGTCCGCCACCCGCTCGACCCGGACCGAGCGGACCTCGACCCCGGGACCGGATTCCACCGGGACCGCCCGATACAGGGTCGGCCCCGTCGCGGTCTCCAGGGCGAGCATGGGGTCGGCGCAGGCGAACCGGTCGTCCTCGAGCAGAAGGCTCTCGACCCGGACCCCGGACGGCACCTCCTCGGGGTAGACGCGGGCCACCGGACGCACGTCGGACCCGTGCGCGTCCCCGGGCCTCCCGAGGATCCAGAACGCCGGAGCGACCCCGTCCCTCTGTGATGTTTCCCTGCCCATACCAGCATTCTACCCGATCACGGGTATCCTGAACATGGGGAGATGGTCACAGTGGAAAAGCACACCCGACCATGTGAAGGGCCGGGTGTGCGGGGGCAACGAGTCGGTCAATCGCCCTTGGACAGCGACACGCCGCAGGCGGAGAACCCCTTGGATTAGTCCTTCTCGTCCGGTTTCAGTGGGGCCGGCGTGCCTTCGACGCCCCGGACTCCGATCCGGCACCGCAGCGTTCGGAGAGCTTTTTCACCACCCCGGGAAACCCCTTGAGGGGGAACGTGACCACCCGGTGCGCGCCGTCCTCGGCGATGATCCCGACACGCATCCGCTTGTGGTGCGCCATGCGCTTCAGCAGGGTGCCCGAATGTGCCGGGTGGATCCCGCCGGAGAAGACCCTCCCCGTCGGGAAGATCCGCCAGTACGCCTGGGTACGCTTGTTGCTCCCGTCGA
>Ga0102962_1000024_pt1 | contig 97401 bp, 70 predicted proteins | sample SalPonF2_C_D2_MG_FD_84519 | JGI IMG/M metagenome (GOLD analysis project Ga0102962, IMG submission 84519) | Salt pond soil microbial communities from South San Francisco under conditions of wetland restoration - Salt Pond MetaG SF2_C_D2_MG ...
CCAAACATGTTTAAATCACTGGATAAAATGCCCAGCGACCTCAAAAAGCATCTTCGTTATCCCGAGCATTTATTTAGTACCCAGATCGAAAAATACGACACTTATCATATGACCGATCCACAGGTATTCTATAATAACGAGGATCTCTGGACGCGTCCCACCGAAAAATATGGTGGCCAACAAATTAAGATGCAGCCCTATTATTTGCTTAGTAAACTGCCGGGCGAAGACCAACTGCAATACTTGTTAATCAACCCCGTGACCCCTAAAAACAGGGACAATATGATTTCATGGATTGCTGCCAAATCAGACTTCCCGCAGTATGGCGACATAACCGTATTCAAGCTTCCAAAAGAACGACTAATCTACGGGCCAGCCCAGATTGAGGCGAAAATTGACCAGGATACTGATATATCGCAACAGCTTTCGCTTTGGGACCAACGGGGCTCAAAAATCATTCGCGGTAATCTGATGGTCGTCCCTATTGAAGATTCCTTCTTGTATGTCGAACCTGTATTTTTGATTGCCGAAGGGGTGGAAATACCGCAGCTCCAGCGTGTAATAGCCACCGACGGTGATCAGATCTCTATGGCACCTAGCCTTCAGGGAGCAATCAGAGGAGTCTTTAAAAAGAAAGGACAACAGCCTCCTGTATCTGCTGTGCCGGATACCGTTGTCAGAAAGGCTACCGGACCCGAATTAAGTCAATTCCGGTCGCTATGGCAAAACGCTTCAAAAGCACTTCAAAACAGCAATTGGGAAGATTTTGGCAAGAAAATGAAACAAATTCAAGATTTGTTAAACAATAATACCAGTAATTAATATGTTGTTCCGTATCTGTTAAAAGGACTGAAAATCAGCCTTCCAATTCAAACTCAAGCACAAATTCCGTTCCGGGATCCTTGTTGGTGAAGGCTGCTTCCCCATCAAGCTGTTTAGAAAGAGTTCGGATAAGTTTGATGCCTAACGACTTTGGTTTTTCCAAGTTCATATTTTCAGAAATTCCAATTCCATCATCCTGAACCTTAAGTACAATTCTTGAGCCTTTCTCGTTGAGAGTGACTTCTATTTTTCCTTTATCACGATTGGGAAAAGCATGCTTATGAGCGTTGGTAATAAGCTCATTTAAAATGAGTCCGCAAGGGATGGCCTGGCTGATGGTAAGCTCTACCGGTTTTGCCTCAATATCAATATCAATTTTCGTTTCGCCTGATTGTATAGACTTTGCTATCACATCGGCAAGCTGCTTCAAATATACATCAAAAGAAATTTCTGATAAATTCTCATTTTGATAGAGCTTCTCATGAATCAGAGCAATAGAATTAATCCTCATTTGGCTTGTTTGAAGCACATCAATAGCTTCATTAGAATCGGTATTATATGCCTGTAGCTCCAGTAATCCCGTTATAACTGCCAGATTATTCTTGACGCGATGATGAATTTCGGCCAATAAAACTTCTTTCTCTTTTAATGATTTCTTAAGCTGCTCTTCGGCTTGTTTACGCTCAGATATATCCACATAAATCCCAAAAATCGCTACTGTTTTATTATTAACAGTAACAGGAACACCGTAAATCAAAACATCAATGACATCGCCATCCTTAGTTTTCCTTTTACCTGAGTAAAAAGCCGTTTCTCCCTGTAATATGGAAGTTGAAATCTCGTGGGCAATTTCCCTTTCATCCTCCGCAACAATGAGATCATCGAGATTCAATCCCCGAACTTCATCTAACTGATAACCAAATGTATCACTAAACGCTGCGTTCACATCCCGAACCTCCTGATGTTTATCCATAAACGCTATGGCGATCGGCGAATTTTGGAAAAGTTGCCGGAACATTTCCTCGTTCTCCCGTAATTGCTCTTCTGCATGATAACGTTCACTAATGTCGCGGGCAATAGTAATAACCACATCATCGCCGAAATAAGTACCGGGATTGGCCACTATTTCCAACGGAAATATCTCCCCGTTTTTACGCTTACCCCACCATTCAAAACTTTGTCGCTTACCATTTAGCGCCTTTTGTATATATTTCTGTGTTTTAATATTATCTACTTTACCCGGCGCTGCCAGAACCTCAGGCGTTTTCCCAATAAAAAAATCAGATTCATAACCAAACATATCCACCGCGCCTTGATTCACTTCAATAAAGCAGCCGTCGGAATTCTGGATATAAATAGCATCACTGATCGAATCAAATAAATCCTGAAAGCTCTCTACACTGGCTTGATACATCTTTATAACCTCTTTGTTTTCAGTAATGTCTAACAAAGTACCAATGACTGCAGGTTTGCCCATATAATTAATAGCTGAGCCATACACACTAACCTGAATGGCATTACCCTCTTTGGTGATTCCCTTAAAATCATATTCTTTGTACACGGCTTCCCCTTCTAATCGTTGCCGCAAGTTTTCAAGAACTAACTCTCTATCCTCAGGATGAGACAGATCTCCCGGGCCAAGTTGACTAACTATTTCTTCGCGTTGATATCCGAATATTTCTGCAAACTGAGGATTCACGTATTTAAAAATGCCATCTTGTATGAGATAAACTCCCACCAATGATTCTTCAGAAAGTGCCCGAAATAAATTTTCTGACTGTTTTTGGTCTGTAATATCCGTCACCAATGAGTGAATAGCGAGCAATTCATTATGCTCATCATAAACCAGGGAATTATACCATTTACAAGTTAGGCTATTACCGCTCTTAGTCTTTACTTTGCCTTCCGTTAAATAATTTATATCCTGCTTCTCTACTGCCTCAGCCAAATTGCTCAATGCCGCGCCAAATTCATCAGATGCTATAAATTTTCGGAAAAAATCAGGGCTTCCTATGACTTCTTCTTCGCTCCATCCAAAAAGGTCCTGCGCTTTTTCCGACCAGTTTCGAACTATAAAATTAGCATCCCACTCGACTTTAGCTAAGGGATAATTCGATTCATGAGTTGAAAATTTTGGAAATTTGATCCGTCGGCTTTCCTTACGCTCAATCTGAGCATCCACATTATGAGCAACAGCAAATTTTACCGGTCTCCCCTGATAGTTAAAAATATGTTGGGTAAACTGGACATAAAATTTTTCTCCATCTTTCGTCTTGTGGATCCAAATTTTATCTAAACTTCCATCACCTTCAGATTCAATAATTTCGGTACGCTTCTTCCTAACACCTAAGTCATTTATATTCATTGCACAAAATTCTTCACGCGAATAGCCATAACGCTCAACGGCAGCATCATTAGCATCAACGATCTCCAGAGATTTGTAATCTAGAATAAAAATAGGTTGTTCTTTAAAAAAAGAAGGATCGCTTTTATCCATCTTTCAATAATTTTTTTTACTCATATAATCTATCTATTGTTTAAAAACGCCTTAATCTATAATTCTATATCTATAAAAAAAACTTTTTAACATTAATATATTCTATAGCTATGAAATAAGCCTGTGCCTCTTTTTTTAAATTTTATATCTTACGGGGCTTCATTAATAGCATTAATTCTTTTCAAAGTACATTTTTATACTGAATGGCTGAACAAATTACGATTACCTTCCCCGACGGAAGTGAAAAACAGTATCCCAAAGGTATTACCGGGCGTGAAGTTGCAGAATCCATATCCAAAGGACTCGCACGCGAAGCGCTCAGCATCACCTTAGATAATGAAATTTTAGAGCTGAATCGTCCTATCAAACGCTCTGGTACAATTACTATCAATACGTGGGACAGTGATGATGGCAAGTACACTTTTTGGCATTCTTCTGCCCATGTACTGGCAGAAGCTATTCAGGAATTGTATCCCGATGCCAAATTTGGAATCGGGCCACCTATTGAAAACGGATTCTACTATGATATAGACTTCGGGGATCAAACGGTAGGCCAAAATGATCTTGAGAAGATTGAAAAAAAGTTCATAGAGAAGGCTCGTAAGAAATCAGAGTTTGAACGAACCCCTATCTCTAAAAAAGAAGCCCTCGAATATTATGAAAAGGTAGGCAACGAATATAAAATCGACCTGATTGAAGATTTGGAAGATGGTAACATCACGTTCTACAAGCAAGGTGACTTTACGGATTTATGTCGCGGTCCTCATATTCCCAATACCGGGCTTATCAAAGCGGTTAAATTGACAAGTCTGGCTGGCGCTTACTGGCGTGGGGATGAAAACAGTGAGCAGCTCACACGGATTTACGGTATCTCTTTCCCCAAGCAAAAGTTACTCAATGAATATATCGAACGGGTTGAAGAGGCAAAGAAACGCGATCATAAAAAACTGGGTAAAGAACTTGGTATTTATATGATCGACTCGATGATTGGTCAAGGGTTACCCGTCTGGTTACCAAATGGGACGATCATCCGCCGTACCCTCGAGGCATTTTTGCGCAAGGAACAAAAAAAGCGTGGTTACAAAGAAGTAATTACTCCGCATATTGGTAATCTTGACCTCTATCGTACCTCGGGACACTATCCTTACTACCGGGAATCGCAGTACAACCCTATACAGGTTGATGATGAGGAATACCTGCTAAAACCAATGAATTGTCCGCACCATCACCGGATTTACTCGAACGAACTGCGTAGTTATCGAGACTTGCCACTACGTCTGGCTGAGTTTGGAAGTGTGTATCGTTATGAACAATCCGGTGAGTTGAATGGACTCTCGCGCGTTCGGGGCTTTACCCAGGATGATGCCCATATTTACTGCATGCATGATCAGCTGAAGGATGAGATTAAGAACTGTCTGGATCTTACTCAGTTGGTTTTCGGAACTTTTGAGATGCCGGTAGATATTCGGCTTTCTTTTCGTGATGAAAATGAAGAAAAATATGGTGGCAAAGCTGAATTTTGGGACCGAGCGGAATCCGAAATTAAAGAAGTAGCGGACGAAGAAGGACTGGAATATACAATAGGCCGTGGAGAAGCCAGTTTCTATGGTCCCAAGATAGATTTTATCATTCGTGATGCTATTGGCCGAAAATGGCAACTGGGTACTGTACAGGTAGATTATGTGATGCCTGAACGATTTGATCTGACCTACATCGGTGCCGATAATAGTAAACACAGACCAGTAATTATTCACCGTGCGCCTTTCGGGTCTATGGAACGATTTACCAGCATTCTGATCGAACATTTTGCTGGTGATTTCCCAGTATGGCTGGCTCCTACACAGGTTCAGATTATCCCGATATCTGATAATTTTAATAATTACGCTTACCAATGCGCTACTGAACTTAAAAAGCATGATATTCGCGTAGAAGTTGACAGGAGAAGCGAGCAAGTTGGCGGAAAAATTCGGGATGCTGAAACGAGCAAGATTCCTTATATGTTAATAGTAGGTGAAAAGGAAGAATCAGGAGGTACGGTTTCTGTCCGTCGCCATAAAGAAGGTGATATTGGAACTTTTGATTTTTCTGAATTTATTTCTAATCTCATAGTCGAGATTGACAACAAAGAAGTACCTAAACATTAGTACAATATTTAATTTTAATTAAAAAACAGAGGTTACTTATCGCAAGAAGCAGAAGACCACGTCCACGGGGCAATGATGATCGTCCCAATGCGAACGAAGAAATTCGAGCATCCAAAGTCAGAGTTATTCATCCAGAAGATGCTGACAAAGATCATGAGGTCGTTCCCATAGAACGGGCTTTAGAAATAGCAGAATCGTACGGTTTAGATCTGGTCGAAGTCGCACCTAATGCAAAACCCCCGGTATGTAAAGTGCTGGACTTTGGAAAGTACATGTACAAGAAGAAAAAGCAAGAAAAAGAAGCCAAGAAAAAACAGCATACCGTTCAGGTTAAAGAATTGCGCTTTCGACCGAATACGGACGACCACGATCTTGAATTCAAAACTCGGCATGCTCGTGAATTTTTGGAGGGTGGAGATAAGGTAAAGGCAACCGTCCAATTTCGCGGTCGTGATATGCTCTATACCGAACGAGGTGAAGAATTACTTATGGATCTTGCCGAAGAGTTAGATGATGTTAGTGAAATCGAATCCAAACCCAATATGGAAGGCCGACGAATGATTATGATGCTGGCTCCTATGGGTAAGGGCAGTTCTTAATTTCATTATAAAATATGTTGAAATTTTTCGTATCCATCTCGTAAGCCTCCAGACTTGCGACATGGATACGCTTCTAACTTTGCAAGAAGCTAAAAAACTGTTTAAGACCAGAGATTCGTTCAACATTCTTAGCCTGAAATACAGAAATTTAGGGAAAGAACAGATTCAAAAAATCTCTTAAAATAACTTTTATCTTTAAGTTTAATCTGTAAACATTAATCCCTATCTTTCAGGCCTTTAATTTTAAGAAACTTTATATACAGGTGTTTTCATTATGCCAAAGATGAAATCAAATAGTGGGGCTAAAAAACGTTTTAAGAAAACCGCTTCCGGTAAAATTAAGCGTAAAAAAGCTGGCAAACGCCATATCCTCACAAAAAAACGAAGAAAGCGTAAACGAAAGCTCGGCAAAGCTACTACAGTCGATAAGACTCAAAAGAAAGATGTCGAGCATATGCTTCCTTACAAGTAAATATTAACATTTAAACTCTAGACAAAATGCCACGTTCAAGAAATAAGGTGGCTTCCCGTCGCCGTCGCCGCAAGATTTTAAAGCAGGCGAAAGGTTACTGGGGCAAGCGAAAAAATGTTTATACTATTGCGAAAAATGCGGTTGAAAAAGGGATGCTATACCAGTATCGCGATCGCAAGGTTCGCAAACGTGAATTCAGGAAACTCTGGATCACTCGCATTAACGCTGCTGCCCGTCAAAACGGTACAACCTACTCGCGACTGATGGGAGCCATGAAAAAGAAAGATATGGAAATCAATCGCAAGGTCTTGGCGGATCTTGCTGTTCGTGATCCAGAGGCTTTTACCGCTGTAGTTGAACAAGCAACCGATTAACAGCACATGAGTCTTACCAAACCGGTCCCCACTGCTTATGTGAGGATCGGTTTTTATTTTTATTGAAGGCTTTGGTTGAATTGAATAGATTTCAGCCTTTCATACGCAATAAACAGTGCTTTTTAAAAAAATGTATCATCTATTGTGTATTCTATATTAAGTTGTGAACTAAAATCGATTATATTTTCACTTTCATGCTCGACGACATACAGGCACTTAAAGAAGAAGTAAAAAATTATACCATTGCTAATGAGAACGACCTCGAAGCTTTTCGACTAGAGTTTCTATCCCGTAATGGAAAAGTGCAGGCGATGTTCTCTCGAATGAGCGAAGTGCCCAACGAAAAAAAGGCCGACGTTGGCCGGGCGATGAACGAGGTCAAAAACCTGGCACAGGATACGTTTGATAAAGCCCAAAAGAACTTAGCACGCAAAGAGGCTGCTTCGCTAAAGGCAACGGACGATATCACATTGCCGGCCCCGCCCTACTCTCCCGGATCATTTCATCCATTAACACAGACGCTGGAAGAGATGAAAGATATTTTTTACCGGCTGGGTTTCTCCATCGCTGACGGACCAGAGATTGAGGACGACTTTCACAACTTTACAGCACTGAACTTTCCTCCGAACCATCCGGCCCGCGACGAGCAGGATACCTTTTTTATCCGTAAGAGTGATGATCCCAAGGTGCAGAACTTGGTACTCCGCACACACACATCCCCTGTCCAAATTCGGCTAATGGAAGAAAAAAAGCCGCCGATCCGGGCTATTATGCCAGGACGCGTCTACCGAAATGAGGCCGTCTCACCAAAATCGTATTTCTTATTCCACCAGGTCGAAGCGCTCTATATCGATACGGATGTAAGTGTAGCTGAGCTTAAAGAAACGTTGATTAATTTTGCCAAACTGATGTTTGGTACCGACGTCAAATATCGATTGCGTCCGGGCTTTTTCCCTTTTACCGAACCGAGCCTGGAGATGGATATCTGGTGGGAAGCGAACGGAGAAGGTAAATGGTTAGAAATTCTGGGCTCCGGCATGGTCGATCCCAATGTACTAAAAGCGGCAAACGTCGATCCCTCAACATATACCGGATTTGCCTGGGGTATGGGGGTTGAGCGAATAGCGCTGCTGCGTCATGATATTAATGACATCCGCATCTTCTATGAAAATGACGTCCGCTTTTTAGAACAGTTCACTTAAAATTTTCTTTACTCATAATTATTAGTAATCTCGACCGCAAGGGAGAGATCTTTTCTTAAAGTTTTATCACACAATGAAGATTTCCTACAACTGGCTTAAAGAATTTATTAACCTTGAGTTATCTCCTGAAGAAACGGCCGAAAAATTAACGCTTATCGGACTCGAGGTTGAAGAAGTGATTTCTTACGGCAGCAAGCTCGAAGGCGTAGTTATCGGCGAAGTGCTGGAAGTGAAGGATCATACTAACGCCGATCGGTTGCGCATATGTAAAGTTGATATCGGCAAAGAAACAGTACAGATCGTCTGCGGCGCCGATAATGTGGCAGCGGGACAAAAAGTACCTGTGGCCACCGTCGGTACTACCCTTCCTGTAGAGATGAAAAATGGTGAGAAATTTACGATCCGGGAGGCAAAACTTCGGGGAGAAGAATCCAAAGGAATGATTTGCGCCGAAGATGAACTGGGATTGGGCGACGACCATTCCGGCATTATGGTGCTGGATGAGGAGCTGAGTGCCGGAACACCATTACATGAGGCAATCGACCTATACCAGGACTCTGTTATTGATATTGAACTCACCCCCAACCGCCCCGATGCAACTTGTCACCTCGGCGTTGCACGCGATTTAGCAGCTGCTCTTGACCTGGACCTTAAAAAGCCCTTTAAGGTCAAATTTGATAAAGCGGAGCCACTTGATGAGATCGAAATAGAAATTGACGCTCCTGAAAAATGTCACCGGTATGTTGGTAAAATGGTTAAAGGAGTTACTATTGGTGAATCTCCAATCTGGTTGCAAAATCGATTAAAAGCCGTTGGTGTTCGTCCCGTGAACAATGTGGTGGATGTAACCAACTATGTGATGTTCGAACTGGGGCAGCCGCTGCACGGTTTTGATGCCGACACCGTCAAAGGTCGTAAGATAGTAGTGAAAGACTTTAATGAAGAAATAGAATTTGAGACACTGGATCATATCAAGCGAACTTGCTCGCCGGGCACACTCTTTATTTGTGATGCTGAAGAACCGGTGGCTATTGCCGGTGTGATGGGCGGGGTCGACTCGGAGGTTAGCGATGATACAACGAATGTACTTATTGAAAGCGCCTATTTTGATTCTGGCAGTATCCGAAGCACCTCCAAGGAACAAATGTTACAAAGTGACGCTTCCTATCGTTTTGAACGCGGCATTGATCCACAGCTGCAACGCATTGCTGCGGAACGCGCCGCCGAACTGATTGCAAAAGTATCCGGGGGCGAGATCGTAGATGCCTGCACAGATGTACATCCTAAAAAAACGGAAGCAAAAGAGCTAACCTTGCGCAAGTCGTATGTAAACAGACTTCTGGGAACTAACTTTTCTACGGATGAAATTGCTAACATACTCGACGGGCTGGAATTTGATTTATTGAATAAGGATGAAAAGGTGCTCAACTATCAAGTTCCCACCTTCCGTCCTGATTTGGAGCGAGAGGTAGACCTTATTGAGGAAGTGGGTCGACTGTATGATTATAACAACATACCGGCGCCTAAGCACGGAAGTTTTGCCTCTCCGGAACCGATTACGGATTGGGAACAATTGTTGAAAAAAGCCAAAAACATAGCGAAAGGTATGCAGTTTCGCGAAATTTATTCCAACTCGCTGATGCCCGAGGCTGATGCCGAGCTACTGGGGGATCTTGAGAATATGATTCACACGCTGAATCCGATTTCCAAGGATATGACCACCCTGCGCCCTTCCCTCTTGTATGGATTTCTTAAGTCCGTAGCTTACAATTTCAATCGTAAAATAGAACAGGTTCGCTTTTTTGAAGTGGGCAACGTTTTCGAAAAATCTAAAAACGGAACATATCACAAAAACATTCAGGAAGAAACGAATATTTTATTCGGTCTGGCTGGATTCAAAACGATCGAACACTGGAAAACGGAACCCGAACATTTTGATATATTCGATTTAAAAGCACCCCTTCACAGTTTTTTGCAACAGTTCGGAGTTCATGATGCCCTCGAAGAAAAAACAGACGAGAACTATATCCTTTATTACAAGTTCAAAGATAAAGAAATCGGAAAAATCTATGAAGTGAAGCGGGAAATGCTCGATCATTATGATATCAAACTGCCGGCTTATGTTGCAGAATTTTCTTTGTCACTTATACATGAAGTGCGTCAACAACTTAAAGCTAAGCGTTATGAACCGGTGTCCAAATTTCCTTCTTTCGAATTCGACTTTGCAGTTACGGTTGATTCTGCTGTCAAAGCGGGCTCACTGCTCAAAACAATTCGCCAAACAGCGGGTCAATCACTAAAAGATTTGGATATTTTTGATGTTTTTGAAGGTGAGTCGTTGGGAAAAAACAAAAAAAGTATTGCTTTCCGGCTTTCTTTTCTGGATAAAAACAAAACATTGACTATCAAGGATGTAGAACCTATAATTAATAAAGTTCTAAAGGTTCTTGAGAAAAAGTATTCAGCTAAACTTCGATCATAATTAACGCGTGCTATCAGACGACAGTACATATCAAAATCAGTTTCATGAACTGCTTGAGGAAATTCGTAATGAAGTGACTTCACTTCGCAAGCAAATTGGAGAACTGAAAAAAGAAAATAATCAGCTTAGGTCGAAGCTGGAAGAAATTCAGGAAGGGCAAACTGATATCTATTCTGCAATATCCGAATCCGAACGACTCTCGCTGAGACACCAGGTATTGGGATTGATTTCTAAAATAGATCATCATTTAGAGGACAATCAATGAAATCAATTAAAGTAACCATACTCGGAAAACAGTATCCACTGAAAGTTGAGGAATCCGAAGAAGAAACAATGAAACGGATTGCCCACTATGTGGATGAGAAATTTCGGCAGTATAAAAAGGAATTAAATAAACAGCCGGATACGACCATAATGACTCTTGCAGCTCTTAGTATTGCTGAAGAACTGTTTGAGGAACGAAGGCAAAACCGAAAGCTTGAGCAACAAGAAGATAAAGTCATGCAGAATGTAAATAAATCCCTGGAAGAATTTCTCGATGATATCAAAACATAATTTGAAAATTGAATTCAGAGAAGGGCTTTATTTTCCTTACCTTTGGGCTTCAATTCAGAAGCTTTTTGTTTAGATACGAAGGATGTCAAAAGATTTAGTAAATATACTTTTCGTGGGTGATATTGTCGGGGATCCCGGATTGAGCCTGTTAGAAACGATTCTGCCCAGTTTGATTGACAAATACGATGCCGATTTTGTCATCGCCAATGGCGAAAACTCCCATGAGGGGAAAGGAATCAATCGCTCTATCATCAAGCGGTTGTATGATCTGGGCGTACATGTTATTACGGGAGGAAACCACTCTTTTGCCAAATGGAAAGTCTTCGATTATATGAAAGAAGATGGTAACATCCTTCGGCCAATGAACTATCCAAAAGGAAATCCCGGTTATGGATTTGGCGTCTATGACATCCCGTCGACTGAATTCAAAATTGGCGTTCTTAACCTGCAGGGACGAACGTTTATGCAGCCTATCGATGATCCCTTTTCGACGGCTGATTGGGTTATAGATCGCATAAAAGAGGAAGCAGATTTTATTTTTATTGATTTCCATGCTGAAGCCACAGCCGAAAAACTGGCAATGGCCTGGCATCTGGATGGAGAAGTGTCGGTTTTTGTGGGGACGCATACGCATGTACCTACCAATGATGCTCGTATCTTCCCCAATGGCACCGGATACATCAGTGACGTAGGGATGACCGGTTCCTTTGACTCGGTTTTGGGAATGGACAAAAATACATCCATGAAGCGATTTATTCTTGGTACGCCTCATCGTTATAAGCTGGCCAACGGTAACAATCATCTTTGTGCAGTGTTGGCCAAGGTGGATAGAGAAACAGCCAAATGTGAACATATTGAACCTATCATCTATCCCTCATTCAATTCCAGTAATATCGAAGATTAAAACAGATGTCAACTATTCTGGAAGGCAAAAATATCACGAAATCATATAAGAGTGAATCAGGGAATGGCTCACTTGTTGTTCTTGAGGATACTTCTATCACCATCGAAAAAGGTTCTATCGTAACGGTAGTAGGGGCAAGCGGTTGCGGAAAAAGCACCTTGTTGCATATTTTAGGTGGACTTGATCGCCCGGATTCCGGAACAGTGTATTGGAAGAAAGAATCGATGTATGATATGGCTGCGGATGCCCTTGCAAAATTCCGTAACCGAAAACTTGGATTCGTTTTTCAATTTCATCATTTATTGCCCGAATTCACGGCCATAGAAAATGTGATGATGCCGGCACTGATTCGCGGTGAAACCGTTGATAAAGCCCACAAAAGAGCGCTCGAACTTTTAGAAAAATTCGGCATCCCCGATCGTGCGGAACACCGCCCAACCCAACTTTCGGGTGGAGAACAGCAGCGTGTAGCGATGGCTCGGGCTCTGATGAATAATCCGGATTTGATTTTAGCTGACGAACCGACCGGGAATCTTGACGAAAAAAACACAGAAATAGTTTTAAATCTTCTTTTTGATCTTCGGGAGATAGAAGATGTAAGTATTTTGCTTATTACTCACGAAAAAGACATCGCCAGTCGTTCTGATATTATATATGAACTTTCAAAAGGTAAATTAACAGAACGATAAATTTTACTATCATTCAAAAAAAATCATATTTTTACCAACTTCTGAAAACAAATCTTAACGATTCTGAACTATGAGTAAGAAAAGAGTTAAACAGGAATTAGAAAATGATATTCTTCTGGAAACCTTTTCCAGAGCCCAGAGTATTTACGACAATAATAAGAAACTTGTCTTAGGCGCGGCTATTGCCTTGGTATTAATCGTCGGGGGAGGTATTGGTTATTACTTTTACCATCGATCTCAACAGCAAAAGGCCGAACAACTTATGGGACAGGCAACCGAAGCATTTTTGAATAAGGATTACAAAAAAGCTCTGAATGGTTCGGATGAAGATTTCACTATTGGGTTTGAACAAATTATCAATAATTATTCAGGCACTGATGCAGCCAATCTAGCTCGCTATTATGCAGCAGTCTGCGAATATAATTTAGGTAATAATAAAGAGGCCCTGGATTATATCAATCAATATGAAACACCGGAAGGTATTCTTGGCGTCACTCCTCTTTCATTCAAGGCAATGTTGTTAAGCGATCTGGAAAAATACGCTGAAGCTGCAAAAACATATGTAAAAGCCGCTGAATGGAAAAAAAATGATTCTACAACGCCCTACAATTATCTTGAAGCTGCCAATGCTTTTCAAGATGCTGGTAATAAATCAGAGGCTAAAAAATATGCCCAAAAAATCATTGACAACTATCCAAACAGCCCTCAGGTAACCAATGCTCAAAAGTTACTGGGAACATTAGCTGTTGCGCAGTAAAAACATAACATTACATTTCGGCCCAAAAAGGAGGATTTATTGCCTGTAATCCTCCTTTTTACTATTTATTTATATTATCATAATATCATTATGCAAAATTATGGGAAATATTTTCCTTATATTGTATATAATCATTATATTAAGTGTTATATTAACGCTTAATAACGTTATTTGAGTAAATTATTTAAAAAGAAAATTCTACACCATTGAAAGTAACACTGAAAGATATTGCAGACGATACCGGCTATTCTATTTCAACAATTTCAAGAGCATTGAATGGGTTGGACAAGACTAGCCCCGATACTAAAAGAGAAATCTTAAAAAGCGCTCGCAAGCTTAACTATCCTATACAAAGCAAAGTTAATGGTGCCTTTGCCAATGATCCCCTGGAAGTAATGCTCATCACCGGAATAGAAATTGGTGAATTCTATGCTTCTTTCTTTAATGGCATCAATAATGCTGCTTCCCGTGAAAAAGTAAAACTAAGTTTGACGAGTTTAGAAAATGAGGTTCCGGCTATAACTGAAATAGCAAAAAAAATTGAACAAGAGTCATATAAAGGACTCATTATCAATACTCCGCGTTTCAGTATTGAACAGTATCAAGAATTAAAAAAACTGTTGCCGGAAGATTTTCCCGTCATCTCCAATGAAACCTTGGATAATCAGATTTTCGATACGGTCGGTTTTGATAACTATAGTGGCGGCAATCTTGTTGCTAAACATTTTAAAGAAAGGAATTATAAGACCTGTGGAATCATTCATGGCCCCACGGATAAGTCGTATGCGCGAAAACGGGCTCACGGCTTTGTCGATTTCATAAAAAATGATCCCGACATGGAACTCGTTTGGGAAATGGATGGCAATTTTTCAATTGATTCAGGCATTAATGCCTTTAGCGAGTATCAAAAACTCGATAAAAAACCGCGTGCTATATTCTCGTCTAATGATAATATGTGCGAATCTTTTATGAGAGAGGCTATGGTTAAGGGATATTCTTTTCCCGATGATATTGCCATTGTCGGCTTTGATGATCTGCCAATGTGCAAACGACACCGACCCATGATCTCATCGGTACATACCAACTATGAGTTGCTTGGTAAGGTTACTATTCAAAAGATGAAGGAAATGCTTGGAAATCCAGGCAAACCTCATTCCCTTTTATGTCTTGTACCTGTTGAATTGAATGTCCGGGAATCATCTTAACTGAAGATTTCTATATACAGCCCGGGTTTTATTCTTTTTGAATGTAAGGAGTCCTTTTCAACTGCTCTCTCAATAATAGATCATAATTTATTTGATTGTTGATGAGGGTTGCTGATGCCTGTTATCCCGATCTTGACTAAATAACCATTTGTATAAATGGGGATCATTGTATGCTTCTATCCAGGTCTCTCTATGTCCCTTATCAGGATAGAGCGTAAATCCCGGGCTTCCACCGGCAATTTGTATCGCAGATACCATAGACTGTGAATATTTTGGAGATATAATTTTATCCTTGGCACCATGGAAAATCCAGATCGGTAGATCCTTTAGGAAGAATGCCCGACTGGCATCGCCCCCTCCGCTTATAGGAACAGCAGCTGCAAACTCATGAGGTTTTCTCTCTATGATATCAAAGGTGCCAAAGCCTCCCATTGAAAGTCCCGTTACATATAAGCGACTCTCATCAATGGCATATTTCTTTTTTAATTGATGCAGTAATTCTATGGTCAACCGCATCGGTTGCGTTGGTACAGACCGTAACGGATGATTATAAGATGTTGAATTTTTGTCTAAACGTGGTCCCGCCCAACTTTGCCCTTTTGGCACTTGAGGAACAACAATAAAAGATGGATACTTTTTACGAATCTTCGGTTCTGCAAAATGATATACCCCCCATTTTAACTGGCTAGAATTATCACTTCCCCTCGCTTCATCTCCATGCAAAAATAAGACCATTGGATAGGATTCAGTGGAATCGTAATTCAATGGTTTTAGCAATTGGTAATTAAGCTTCTGTCCCAAACTTCCAGTAAAAATATGGGGACTGAAATCAGTGATTTGGGCATGAGATGAGAATACGAAACCAAATATTGATGATACGAATAGTAAAAATATCCTTCTCATTAAGACTAACTGTAAGTTAAATAAGAATTCCAGTTACTTCGTCAATTCTAAAATCATTGCCCCAAGCAGAACAAACAATACATAAGACTACATATTGCGCCGATACTGTCCCCCTACTTCATACAAAGCCTTTGATATTTGACCAAGTGAAGCTACTTGGACAGTCTCCATTAATTCTTCAAAAATGTTACCGCCATTGCGTGACACTTCTTTTAGACGTTTTAAGGCAGCTCCGGACTCTTTCTCATGACGCTTCCAAAAGGCATTGAGACTTTCGATCTGCTGTTCTTTTTCTTCTTGGGTAGAACGGATCAAATCAAATTTGCGACCTTCTTCTCCCCTTTCACCATCTTCACGCTCAAAGGTATTAATTCCTATAATAGGAAGCTCACCACTATGCTTTAAAGATTCGTATCGCAGACTTTCATCCTGTATTTTACCTCGCTGATACATATTCTCCATGGCTCCGAGTACACCCCCGCGTTCAGTAATTCGGTCAAATTCCGTAAGAATAGCTTCTTCAACAAGATCTGTAAGTTCTTCAATAAAATATGATCCTTGATTGATATTCTCATTTTTCGCGGTACCCAATTCTTTATTGATGATAAGCTGGATAGCCAACGCACGGCGGACCGATTCTTCTGTTGGCGTTGTAATTGCTTCATCGTAGGCATTCGTATGCAATGAATTACAATTATCATAAATGGCCATCAGGGCCTGAAGTGTCGTTCGGATGTCATTAAACTGTATCTCTTTAGCATGTAGCGAACGACCACTGGTTTGGATATGATATTTTAATTTCTGGGAACGTTTATTTGCCCCGAACTTCTCTCGCATGGCTACGGCCCAAATACGCCGGGCCACGCGTCCTATTACAGCGTATTCAGGGTCCAGTCCATTACTGAAGAAGAACGACAAGTTACGCGCAAAATCATCAACCTCCATACCACGAGAAAGATAGTATTCCACATAGGTAAATCCATTGGCCAGAGTAAAAGCGGCCTGGGTAATGGGATTGGCTCCGGCCTCCGCAATATGATAACCTGAAATAGAAACTGAATAATAATTACGCACGTGGTGATCAATAAAATACTTCTGGATGTCTCCCATCATTTTCAGAGCAAAATCTGTAGAAAATATACAAGTATTCTGTGCTTGATCTTCCTTTAGGATATCAGCCTGTACCGTACCTCTGACAACCGACAGCGCCTTTTCTTTGATTTGATTGTAAGTCTCTTCATCTACCAGTTTATCGCCGGTAATGCCAAGCAATCCCAGACCGAATTTGTTATTGGAGGCCGGAAGTTCTCCGTAATATTCAGGAGCATCTACATTTTTTTCTTTAAAATATTCTTTAATCCTTTTTTGCGCCTCTTCCCACTGCCCATGTTCTTTCAAATAACGTTCCACCTCCTGATCAATAGCAGTATTCATAAACATCGCCAAAATCATCGGTGCCGGTCCGTTGATCGTCATAGAAACCGAAGTTTTGGGCGAAGTAAGTTCAAATCCAGAATAAAGCTTTTTCATATCATCCAGTGTGCAAATGCTTACCCCTGAATTCCCGACTTTTCCATAGATATCGGGACGATGATCTGGATCCTCTCCATAGAGTGTAACCGAGTCAAAAGCAGTTGAGAGCCTTGCTGCAGGCATTCCCTCACTTAGGTAATGGAATCGCTTATTCGTACGTTCAGGCGTTCCCTCACCGGCAAACATACGGGTGGGATCTTCTCCTTCTCTTTTAAATTTAAAAACGCCCGCCGTATAAGGATAATAGCCCGGTAGGTTTTCTTTTAGCGCAAATTTTAACTGTTCGCCTTTATGCTTGGTTTTAGGTAGGGCCACACGTGGGATATCGAGCCCACTCAGTGATTTGCGAAACATTTCATTCTTAAACGTCTTGTCGCGTACTTTTACTTCAACATAATCCTGTCGATATTCATTATACAACTCATTCCAGCCGTCCAAAATCTTCTTGCATCGTGCGTCCAGCTTACTAAGCCAGTGCCCGCGCATATTTTTCAGCTTCTTATTAAGGGGCTCCTTATCTTCTGGTTCCCAGCGATCTACCTGTTCTATCGTTCCCGATACTTGATCTAATTTGCTGGCAATGTCAACTTGCTCTTCGGCCCACTCGTGGTAACCGCGAACAGTCTCTGATATTTCAGATAAATAACGCTGGCGCTTTCCTGGTATAATGGCCTGGGCCTGAATTTCTTCAGCTGGCTCCGAATTAGTATAAATCTTTGTTTCCCAATTAAGTCCATAATGACTATTTATCTTATCGGTCAGTGCCTTGAATAACCGATTTACTCCTTCATCATTAAACTGTGCCGCAATGGTCGGATACACCGGCATCCTTTCAGGTTGTTGATCCCAGGCACCAAGGTTACGTTTCATCTGTTTACGAACATCACGGAGTGCATCAAGTGACCCTTTCTTCTCGAATTTATTGAGCACAACGAGTTCAGCCAAATCGAGCATATTGATCTTTTCGAGCTGGGTCGCTGCCCCATACTCACTAGTCATCACATACATTGGGATATCGGAGATATTAACAATCTCCGTATCGCTCTGGCCTATGCCGCTGGTTTCTACAATAATCAAGTCAAAACCAGCTGTTTTACAAATTTCAATGGCTCCTTTAACAGCTAGACTAGTAGTTCGGTTACTCGAACGGGTAGCTAAGCTTCGCATAAAAACTCTTTCAGGATTCAAACTATTCATCCGGATACGATCTCCCAGCAATGCCCCACCCGTACGAACCTTTGAGGGATCGATGGAAATCACTGCCAGATCAAGATTCTCAAATTCCGTTAAGAATCTTCGAACAAGTTCGTCAGTAAGCGAACTTTTACCTGCTCCCCCCGTGCCTGTAATACCCACTATAGGAATAGGATGCCCATTTTTTACAGCGGAAATCAAATTTCCCTTACCATCAAACAGTTTGTCTTTCTCATAGTTAATAATTTCTTCATGATCATTTTCAAGGGCTGAAATACAGCGTGCTATCGTCTTATAGTCTTTCCCAACGACATTTTGAACATTTACGGTTTCCATATCAGAGGTATCAAAATCACACTCCTCCATCATAAAATTGATCATCCCCTGAAGTCCCATCTCCTTGCCGTCTTCCACAGAAAAAATTCTGTTTACCCCATAATCATGCAGCTCTTTGATTTCATCTTCAACAATAACGCCCCCACCTCCGCCAAAAACTTTGATATGCGAGGCCCCACCTTCCTTCAACAGATCAACCATATATTTAAAATACTCCATATGACCTCCCTGATACGAACTGACGGCAATGCCCTGCACATCTTCCTGAATAGCAGCATCTACAATTTCATGCACCGAACGATTATGTCCGAGATGGATAACTTCCGCTCCCGTACTCTGCAGAATACGCCGCATAATATTGATACTTGCATCATGTCCGTCGAACAAACTGGCGGCAGTGACAAACCGAATTTTATGCTTAGACTGGTAGACGTCAGAACGTTCCGAACTCTTCGGCTTATTCTGTTTACCGACAACAGCCTGTGTGTCATTTTGAGATGTCGTAATATCTTCAGACATAATACAAACGTTCTTTTCTATTGTTAGTTCGAAGTCTTAAAAGGTAAGAAATTTGCAGCAAATTTTTCAGTACTGGTGTACTCTAAACTGGAATCAAATACCTGAATTTGAATTGTAAAATTTGTTTACAACTCTGCCAAATAATATTTGTGCAATGACAATAATTTCATTTTCTCGGGGAGACAGATTTCGATCAGCAAAACAATTATTTAGATTCATTTAACGGTTAAAATATGTCAAAACCCTTTTCCGGGGGGACTCCTACAAACTCATAAATTAATCCCGTGCTAAAGATATAAAGCCTGCATCTAATTTACGATAACCCATCTTATTATTTTGGGATTTCTGATGTGGAGAAGATGCCAAGAGACGAGTATATTACGGCTTATCGATTTTAAAAATTATTCGCTATCTAATATTTATTATATTAAAGGATAAACTTGTCTGATATAGTTTTATTGTAGCATGATTAAACTTATTTGATATCGGTTCATGATTGATACCCAGTTAGAAAAAGCAACAAAATTTAAAAGGAAGCAGAAGAAAACCCTTAAGGAAATCACCAGTCCTGTTGCTGAGGACTTGGCAGAATTTCGTACGTTTTATAAAGAAGCGCTTCGTACGGATGTTTTCGTACTTGATAAAATTGTTCAATACCTGTTGCGACAAAAAGGAAAAGAGATACGTCCTACTTTAGTGTTTATGTCTGCCCGCCTTTTTGGGGATGTCACTGAAAGGAGCTACGTAGCCGCAACAATGATCGAATTACTGCATACGGCAACACTTATTCACGATGATGTGGTTGATGAAGCCGATGTGCGACGAGGGTTTCTTAGCATCAACAAAATTTGGAAAAATAAGGCGAGTGTTTTATTAGGAGACTTTCTTTTATCCAAGGGGTTGCTAACGGCGTTGGATTACGAAGAATTTAAATTACTGAAAGTACTTTCTGACGCGGTTAAAAAAATGAGCGAGGGTGAATTGCGCCAATTTAAAGCGGCGCGTCTCTTTAATATGGATGAAGAATACTACTTTAAGGTGATTTCTGAAAAGACAGCCAGTCTTATTGCGGCTTGCTGTGAATGTGGAGCCATATCTACTACCAATGATCCCGAACTTCATCAACAAATGCATGATATAGGAATGTGCACAGGCATTGCCTTTCAAATTCGGGATGATCTGCTGGATTATGGCGTAGATGATATCGGCAAACCCAAACGAAATGATATCCAGGAGCGTAAGGTTACTCTACCTTTTATCAAAGCTCTGGACAACGCTTCTACCCTGGAAACCATTCATATCCGACATTTAATGCGAAAACGCAAGAAGAAACAATCCGAAGTGGATGAAATTGTGCAATTCGTACATGAAAAGGGAGGCATGAAATATGCTCAGGATATTATGGATAACTATGCGAATCGAGCACTCGAAAAACTTTCCCGGATACCGAGTACTGAAGATCGTAAAACGTTTGAAGATCTTATCAAATTTATCATAGAACGAAAAAAGTAGCCGGCATACCTCCCCTATGGATTATCCCACGATTGAACAGCCTATCCTGTTTCTTTCTGATGTACACTTAGGTGGATTTTCAGAGAGGGAAAATGCACGTATCGAATCAGAGCTTATACAACTTATCAATTATTGCCAGCGTAACAACATTCGTATTGCTATCCTCGGTGATCTTTTTGACTATTGGATGGAATATCCGGGTCATGTACCGGAATTGGGAAAACGACTGTTGAATCGCTTTGAGGCCTTTAATAAAAATTATGGTCCTTCGCTTTTTATTACCGGAAATCATGATAATTGGACCCGTGACCACTTTATTAAAAAAGGTTTCTATCTTGAACATGATCATTATTTCTTTTCATTTAATGAACATAGGGTTATGACTCTTCACGGCGATGGGCTTTCCGATGCTAAGCACAATCTAAGCCGCCCCACGATGCATAAGATGTTGCGAAACAAAAAATTTTTGGGGATTTTTCAGTGGCTATTCCCACCCAGAACGGGAATAAAAATAATGAAATACTTTTCTCGTTTTAGTCGTTTTATTAACTCAGAATCAGAAAAAGCTAAAAAACTAGACCTCTGGGCTAAAGAGCAACTTCTTACGACTGATATCGATATTATTTTATGCGGACATGATCATAGCCCCAGACAGAAACATTTTCCTTTCGGAACCTATATAAATTTGGGTACCTTCTATAAGCATAAAACAATGGCTTATTGTAATAATGATGTCATCTCCCTCGTTCGTTGGGAGCCTGACGTGCAGTCCCTTAAACAATTTGAGACAACAAGCTAGATGAGTAATTCAGATTACGATAACGAAATAGATCGTTATTTCAACGATCCTGAGTACCGGCGGGAAAAGGCGAAAGAAAAAAATAATAAAAAAGAAAATTCTTCTTCTGCCTTCTCCAAAAGTGAAAAGAAAAAGCTTTATAAGTGGGGTGGAATTACTGCAGGGGTCCTCCTTCTGGCGATCGTTGGATTCGTTATCTATCTGTTTCAGGGGCTGCCCTCTGTAAAACAGCTAGAAAATCCCCAAACCGCTGTTGCATCGGTTGTTAAAAGCAGGGATGGCGTCGTACTGGATCGATATTATACCGAGAATCGTACCTATGTACCTATCGAGAAGATCTCACCGCATGTAGTTAATGCCCTTATTGCAACCGAAGATCACCGGTTTTATGATCACTGGGGTATTGATATGATTCGAACGCTATCGGTGCCCTGGCATCTCATTCAGGGACAAATACAAGGTGGGTCTACCATCACACAACAATTAGCTAGGAACCTGTACAAAAAAATTGGTCGTGAATTCTCAATCATTCGAAAACTTCGCGAAATGATTACCGCTGTGGAACTGGAGCACAATTATACGAAGCGGGAAATCATTGAGATGTACTTAAATACTGTAGAATTTCCAAATAGTGCATTTGGTATTGAGGCAGCAGCTCAAACCCATTATGGTAAAGATGCCAAGGATTTAACCGTATCACAGGCAGCAACACTTATTGGTTCGCTGCGAGCTGTTTACTATTATAATCCGAGAATTAATCCCCAACATGCAAAAAGGCGCCGGAATACGGTTCTTTATCTGCTCAACAAGAGAGGATTTATTAGCGATGCAGTATATCATAAACTAATAAAAGATCCCATAGCACTGGATTATCATCCTCCTTCCAACTCTGGAAAACAAAGCCGTTATTTCGGACAATACGTCCAACAAAAGGTAGAAAATTGGACCAAAAAAAACGGCTACAATTTATATACTGATGGTCTTACAATCTATACGACCATCGACTCTCGTTTACAGAGACATGCCGAGAAGGCACTGCGAACAAAGCTGGATTCCCTGCAGTCAATCTATGAGGATTTATGGACTTCGAATGATGGAGATTATTTAGATAAACTCTGGAAAAAATATCCTCATTTCTTAAAAAGCTTTCTTCGCCAAACCGATCGCTATAAGAATGCTTTTTCTAAATATAATACTGATCAGGAATCCGTAGTCTTTGACAGCTTATTTGCGGACAAGGCTTTTATTGATTCCGTAAAACACGCCAAAACTCATCTGGAAGCCGGTTTTGTAGCCATTGACCCTAATAATGGAAATATACTTGCTTGGGTTGGCGGTTCTAATTATGGTAACGTTCAATTTGACCATGTATACCAGATGCGTCGTCAAGCCGGTTCTACCTTTAAACCTTTTGTATATACTGTTGCCATTGATAACGGTTACAAACCGTATCATAAATTTTCAAAATATCCCAGCGTATTTTATAAAAAGTCGGGCAAGGCCTGGAAACCGAAGGATCCCCATATCCCGTCAGGACCAGCAATGGTTAGCCTCCGTCAAGCACTAGCTCGTAGCTTAAACAATGTTACTGTTCGATTACTTCCGGAATTGGCGGGAGCTCCCAATACTACTAAATACGAGGACCTGGTACCGGCTGCAAAAAAGATCAAACAAATGGCCTCTAATTTCGGCATTGACATGTCGAATTTTCCTCCTTACCCGTCTATTGCACTGGGAACTGCTAAGGTTTCACTGCTTGAACTTGTCAGTGCTTATGGCACCTTTGCAAACAAGGGAGTCCATATCAAACCGATGGCAATCGCTCGCATTGAAGATAAGGAAGGAAATATCCTTAAAGAATATCATCCCAAATATCCACAAGAAGTCATCAGTCCTGAAACTGCATATACTATTGTGGATATGCTGAGAGGAGTTATACACGGGGGAAAAGGATATTATGGCACGGGCGTTCGTTTACAAAATGTTTATGGTGTACGACAAGATATTGCCGGAAAAACCGGGACAACCCAAAACGCAGCTGACAACTGGTTTGTAGCGATGACGCCTAATATCGTGATGGGAGCCTGGGTCGGTGGCGAAGATCGACGTATCCGCTTTCCCGTGAATAGCCGTACCGGTCAGGGGGCTCATACCGCTCTGCCTATTGTAGGAAGATTTATTAATCTTGTAAAAGATGATCCCAATGCTCCCTGGAGTTACGAACCTTTTACTCCTCCTCCCGGCTTTATTATGCCTAAAGATCCCGACAGTACTAAAAGTGAAGAAAACGGCACCGAGCGCATCGGATGGTAAATTGACCATCCGCAATTATTGCCGGATTAAATATATTTTTGACCCTGCAGAGTTTTTTCAATAAGGAAATTACACCCATCCAGTAAGAGGGGTATATCCATATTAACGCTCCCTGCGTACCGGAACGAAATAAGACCTTACAATAAACCAAAGGGGGAAAAGCCATCTATTCGCTTTGTTCAAAAATTGAAAAAGGTCATTTATAACCCGGCTACCGAACTCTGGAATTAAAAATAATCTAACCTCAAAGCATAGGAATTCACTAGTATACTCATCTCCTTAAACTTATTAAAAAAGGCGGTCTTTAAAGACCGCCTCGAAAAATTAATAATTTAAAATGGTAAGGAAAAATTATCTCGTTGCAACCGAAATGTCACTAGCAAGGTTGATACGATTCTCTGCACGCTTTAATGCTGCACGGGCACGCGCCTTATCAATCTCTGGATCATCATCTTCAATACGATCCAAAGCACGACTTTTAGCCTCTTTAGCACGGTCCATGTCGATTTTCTCTACAGGTTCAGCCGCTTCAGCCAAGAGGGTCAATTTATTATCAACCATCTCTACAAAACCACCAGTGACAGCAATTTGTTTTTCTTCGCCCGTAGCCATGCGAACAAGGATTTCTCCTATTTCAAGGGTAGAAATAATATTGGCATGAAGGGTCTTTATTTCAAAACTACCCATTTCTCCGGGCACACGAACTCCGGTTACCTCATCGTCAAAAAGACAACCTTCGGGTGTAAGAATTTGTGCTCTAAAACTAGTCATAGATCCTCTATTCTGCCGCTTCAGCTTCTTCTTTGGCTAAGAGCTCTTTGCCCTTCTCTTCTGCCTCTTCAATCGTTCCGACCATATAGAAGGAATTCTCAGGCAAGTGATCAAGCTCACCATCCAAAATCTTCTTAAATCCTTTTACAGTATCATCAATGCTAATATACTTACCAGGCTGACCGGTAAATTGTTCTGCAACGAAGAAAGGCTGACTTAAAAATTTCTGTATACGACGGGCACGTGCCACTGTAGTTTTATCCTCATCAGAAAGCTCATCCATACCAAGAATAGCAATAATATCCTGTAGATCTTTGTACTTCTGGAGGATTTCAATAACGTTTTGCGCTGTTTGATAGTGTTCTTTACCCAGAATATGAGGATCAAGGATTCGGGAAGAAGAATCCAGTGGATCAACCGCGGGATAAATGCCTTGCTGGGTCAACGCACGACTCAAAACCGTAGTTGCATCCAAGTGTGCAAAAGTCGTTGCCGGAGCCGGATCGGTTAAGTCATCAGCAGGCACATAAACAGCCTGGACAGAAGTAATAGAACCGCCCTTAGTTGAAGTAATTCGCTCCTGGAGATCGCCCATCTCGGTAGCAAGCGTCGGCTGATATCCAACAGCTGAAGGCATACGCCCGAGAAGCGCAGACACCTCTGAACCAGCCTGAGTAAATCGGAAAATATTATCAATAAACAGAAGGATATCACGAGAAACTTCCTCACGGAAATACTCTGCTAATGTCAGACCGGAAAGAGCAACACGTGCACGGGCTCCAGGAGGTTCGTTCATTTGTCCGAATACGAAGGTTGCCTTCGACTCTTTTAAGGCATCTTTATCCACCTTTTCGAGCTCCCACTTACCATTTTCGAATGCTTCCTTAAACTCTTTACCATAATCAATAATATCGGCTTCGAGCATCTCTCGCAAAAGGTCATTTCCCTCGCGGGTACGTTCACCAACACCGGCAAAAACCGAAAGTCCGCCATGACCTTTGGCAATATTGTTAATTAATTCCTGGATAAGAACCGTCTTACCTACTCCAGCACCACCAAAAAGACCCGTCTTACCGCCCTTGGCATAGGGACAAAGCAAATCGATTACCTTGATACCGGTTTCGAGCATTTCTGTCGATGTTGCCAAGTCTTCAAAATCAGGTGCAGGTCGATGAATAGGAAATTTGCGATCTCCTTCAGGAGGCTCAATACCATCAATAGGTTCGCCAACAACATTGAAAACGCGTCCCCGGATGTCTTCTCCTACAGGCATAGAAATCGGGGATCCGGTATCAAAGACGTCCGTTTCCCGAACCAAACCATCGGTAGAATCCATAGCAATCGTACGAACACGATTCTCTCCAAGATGCTGGGCAACTTCCAGATAAAGTTTTGTATTGTCTTCACGTTCAATATAAAGTGCATTTAGTACGGGGGGGATGTCTCCCTCATCGAAATCAACATCCACAACCGGACCAATCACTTGTGCAACGGTTCCTTTATTCATTATCTATAATCGATTGAATGAGTTAAGTTTTGATAATTTGAAAAATAGAAATGTTCCATGCGTCTGGAAGCGGCAAAAGTTAGGATTTTTCCTGAGCAAATGAAAGAGAAAAATTGCTATTCTTTTCAGGAATTAACCTTCAGTAAAGATAAGAATTTAATCCGGAAAGACATACGGGATGTTTTTTTTGCAAGTCATCCCCCTGCCCCATAAAGAAGCCTAACCCTCGGCATATAATCGGGATACGATACACAATGTTAGCTACAGAATGGATATTTTTTCGACATCTCATATAAAATATTCTTTTATTACTTATATATAATTATTAATTAATGACTTACGTATATTTTCCGGTATATAAGAGAGAACCGGTTATAATGCTATTCACATTCTAAATATGGAGGGAAATGATGTATCAGTTTAAATCTACTACTAAAGGAGTTCAACTTACGCTGCCATTCGTAATACTTGGGTCATTACTCCTAACATTGCAGGCTCATTGCCAAAATTTGGATGTTCCTTATGTTCCCACCCCTCGAGCAGTAGTTGAGCAGATGTTGGATATTGCCAATGTACAACCTTGCGACTATGTCATTGATTTAGGTTCGGGTGATGGAAGAATTGTCATCGCTGCCGCAAAGCGCGGTGCTACGGGCCATGGTATTGACCTTGATCCCCGACGAATCGCCGAAGCCAGAAAAAATGCCAATAACGCTGGGGTGAGTGATAGAGTATTATTTAAACAGGAAAATATTTTTGATACCGACTTTAGCCGGGCTTCGGTAATTACAATGTATTTGTTGCCTTCAGTTAATATAAAGTTACGTTCTGATTTACTGGATAAGGTTGAGCCCGGAACTCGAATTGTTTCTCACAGTTTCGATATGGATGAGTGGAAACCCGACAAAGAAAGCGCTGTTCAAGATGGCGGTGGCAGTACCCATGAAATTTACTACTGGGTTATCCCTGCCAAAATTGAAGGAACCTGGCAATGGTCAGCCGGGGATACCCATTTTACAATGGCAGCCCATCAGACTTTCCAGAAAATTTCAGTTGAACTCTCGGACGATAAAGGCTCTAAATACCATATTGAAGAAGCTTTGATCAAAGGAAAAAGAGTCTCAATCCGGGCAGCAAATAGTTCCCATCAGTATATCTTCAATGGAGAAGTAGAAGGAAATAATATTGAAGGCATCCTGCAAGATCACAACGGTAACGATAAATATTTTACGTCTTGGAAAGCCTCGAAAATTGAAGATTAGTGATAAACATTGGTGAAACCTATAGCTACCGAACAATCTGAACATACTTCTATTATCCATGATGGTCATCCTCTCCCTATTTTCAACAATTGGGGAGCTATTTCCGTAGTCATCGGCATCGTCATAGGTATTGGCATTTTTAGATTGCCTCAAATGGTTGCTCAGAATTCACCATCGGCGATCTATTACATAGGATTTTGGGTTGCAGGAGGGCTTATTTCAATTATGGGAGCACTCTGTTATGCCGAGTTAGCAACTAATAAGCCCGATGCGGGTGGAGAATACTATTTTCTAAGGGAGGCCTTCGGTCCCCCGGTGGGGTTTCTATTTTCCTGGGGACGCATGACCGTCATACAAACCGGATCTATTGCTCTGGCAGCTTTCATTTTGGGAGATTATGCATCTGTCATCTATAATATAGGTCCCCATAGTTCTTCTATCTATGCCGGACTCACTGTTATTATTTTAACAGCTCTCAATATATGGGGGACTCGTCCTGCCAAAAATGTGCAGTCGCTCATAACAGCAATTGTTGTAGGGATATTACTACTGGCAGGAATTTCGGGTCTTCTCATTGATCCAACTATTTCGCCCTCCACTACCACTCCTCCCCTCTCCCATAGATCAACGGGTACTGCTATGATATTCGTATTGTTAACCTATGGTGGATGGAATGAAGGAGTCTATCTCTCGGCAGAGATCAAAGACGTTCAAAAGAATATGTCACGTATTTTAATACTGGGCTTGGGGACCATCACCTTACTATATGTGCTGATAAACAGTGCTTATTTACATGTACTGGGTTTGGAAACTTTACGGCATTCTGATACCATCGGAGTCGCGCTTAGTAATAAAATTATGGGTTCTGCCGGATCCGCAGTTATGGCTGTATTGGTAATTATCTCCGCACTGTCAACCGCGAATGCTACTATTATTACCGGTGCAAGAACCAATTATGCCCTGGGACGAGATTTTTCTCTTCTTAAATATATAGGCCATTGGAACAGCTCGTACAATACTCCTATACATGCACTTGTAGTCCAGGGAATAATTGCTTTAGGATTAGTTATAATGGGTAGCTTCACCCCTGAGGCCGTATCTACAATGGTTGATTACACTGCGCCTGTTTTCTGGTTCTTCATCTTGCTCACAACAGCCTCTATATTTGTGTTTAGAAAGAGTGCAGATCCCGATGAACAAGCCTTCCGGGTTCCCTGGTATCCATTCACTCCAATCCTGTTTATGACGGTTTGCCTGTACTTGCTTTATTCGAGTATCACTTTTACGGGATGGGGGTCTCTGGTTGGCATAGGAATCTTGCTCTTGGGGCTCCCAGTTTATGCAGCTGCAAAAAGATGGAAATGAATATAACCCTGCCCATAAGCTATACTTCGAACACCTCCGGACGCGGATTGGAAAAATTCCGTCAAAGAGGAATTATACATTAGCAACTCCCGTACTAATCCCGTATTTTTCGCACGCTGTTCTGCCCAATTTTCAGAAATAAATAGAGGCAACATTAATAAAAGTCGTAATGGACTATGGGCGAACTATTTATCGTTATTTACCCTTATTATTACTGGAAAGTTTAACCTAAATCGATATTGCATTGGAAACTGAAGCATCTGCTCGTTCTGTCAGCGTAGAAATATTAATTGATTTTGATGAAAATGGTATCCTTGATTATGCCCGTGCGGATGAACTGGAATCCCGTGAACGTGCTGAAGTTCGTGAGTACGTTCAAAATATTTTAAGAAGACGTTCTTATCTCGACTTTCTGATCGATCAGTTTTCCAATGTAAAAATCGATGAAATGAAATCCAGCCTGAAAAATATTCTTCGGCTTGGGGTTTACGACATGGTATTTATGGATAGTACCCCGGATTATGCGGCTATCAACGAATCAGTCGAAATTGCCAAATATTCGTTAGGATCCCGCACCGGAGATCTTACTAATGCGATTTTACGAAATCTGCAACGTGATATCGATAATCTGCCCAAACCCTCTTTTAAAGATCGCACAAAATTGGTAGCTACTACCTTTTCCCATCCGGAGTGGCTGGTTGAACGGTGGACCAAAAGATTTGGCGAACGTGAGGCTTTTCAGCTTATGCAGGCCAACAACCGCCGACCGGTTTATTATGTGCGAGCGAATAACCTGCGAACAAAAACCAAGAATTTTAGGCTCCGGATGACTAAGCATGACATCCAGTTCGAAGAAAGCAACTGGTTGCCCGGTTATTTTCGTGTGGAAAGCGTAGCGCCTTTCATTCAAAAAGGTTGGTTGGCTAAGGGATTTTGTCAGGTTCAGGACGTAGCTGCTGGCTTTGCTCCTTTTTTACTGGATCCTAAGGCAGACGAAACAGTTTATGATTTATGTGCTGCCCCTGGTACCAAAAGTGTCCTGATGAGTGATTTGATGGATGGTGAAGGTGAAATTCTGGCTGTGGACATTTCCTCCGAACGACTCGAAAAACTGGCCGAGAGCGCCCTTTCCTATCGTGCCGAAAATATTCGCGTGCGACGAGCTGATGCTACGGAACTTACTCTCGATGAAGCTGATGCCGTATTACTCGATGCGCCCTGTACCGGAACAGGGGTTCTTAGTAAACGTGCTGACCTCCGCTGGCGGAGAGACGAAGAAAGTCTCAAAAATTCGGTGGAGCTTCAAAAGAAGCTTCTCGATTCGGCAGCCAAGATGGTTAAAGTGGATGGACGGCTGGTATACAGCACCTGTTCACTGGAAGAGGAAGAAAATATGGATCAGGTTATGAATTTCCTCGATCGCCACGAAAATTACGAGCTGGAAACTGTAGAGGGATATGTACCCGACGAGGTGATGGTTGAAGGGGCATTCGGTTACCAGACTTTCCCTCATCGTCATAACTGTGACGGACACTTCGGCGTACGAATGAGGCGAACTGCATAGAGTAATTCTCAGTTAATTCGCTGGGTAGTTATTGGTATTTTTGGGGTAACCTATTAACCAATAATCTGCTAAACGATAAACAAACTGCGGCTCTACATCTTCTTTCCTTTTTCGTATCTTCCCGATCTTAAGAATTGTAACTTACAACACCTAAACTGAGTATTCTCCAATTTTGGATAAATCTACGGCTCAACAGGATATACCCAAGCATTTTGATCCCGGCAGTATCGAAGACAAATGGTACAGCTTTTGGGAAGAGAATGGTTTTTTTCATTCGGAACCCGATGATAGAGAATCGTATACGGTAGTCATTCCTCCACCCAATGTAACAGGCGTCTTGCATATGGGACATATGCTCAATAATACCATTCAGGATGTGTTGGTACGCCGCGCCCGCATGCAGGGCAAAAATGCCTGCTGGGTTCCTGGTACCGATCACGCTTCCATCGCCACAGAAGCCAAAGTCGTGCAAAAGTTGCGCAAGCAGGGAATTACGAAAGCTGACCTGACACGTGATGAGTTCCTCGAACACGCTTGGGAATGGACGGAAGAGCACGGTGGCATTATCCTACAACAACTGCGTAAGCTCGGGGCCTCCTGTGACTGGGAGCGCACGCGCTTTACGATGGAGGATGATTTGTACGAGTCGGTTATCGATTGCTTTATCGAACTTTATGATCGCGGCTACATCTATCGTGGCAAGCGGATGATCAACTGGGATCCCGAAGCCAAAACGGCACTTTCTGATGAAGAAGTCATTCACCGCGAAGAACAGTCGAAGCTGTATCACGTACGCTATAAAATAAAAGATGAAGATGGATGGGTAACCATTGCCACCACCCGTCCAGAGACAATTCTTGCAGATACCGCGGTCTGTGTACATCCCGACGATGAACGCTATCAGAATTTAATCGGAAAAAAGGTCATTATCCCGATTGTTGAACGTGAAGTGCCTATCATTGCCGATGAATATGTGGACATGGAATACGGAACCGGCTGCCTGAAGATTACACCGGCCCACGACGAAAACGATTATAACATCGGTCAGAAGCATGACCTGGAAATTATCGACATGCTGAATGCGGATGGTACGCTTAGCGAGGCAGCGCAATTCTATGTCGGCGAAGATCGCTTTGAAGCCCGTGATTTTATTATTAAAGATCTGGACAAAGCCGATCACTTGGTCAAGGTGGAAGAAATGACCAACAAGATCGGTTATTCTGAACGAACAGATGCGATCATCGAGCCCCGGCTTTCACTGCAGTGGTTTTGCAAGATGGATAACCTCTCGAAGCCGGCTCACGAAAATGTGATGAACGACAACATCCAGTTTCATCCGGCCAAGTTTAAAAATGCCTACAATCATTGGATGGAAAACATCCGCGATTGGTGCATCTCACGTCAGCTTTGGTGGGGCCATCGCATCCCGGCCTGGTACTTTGGAGACGGAACTGAGGATTATGTCATTGCCAAAACCGAAGATGAAGCCCTTGAAAAAGCACGTGTGAAATCAGGTAATGATTCTCTGACCACAGATGATATCCATCAGGATGAAGATGTGCTTGATACCTGGTTTTCTTCCTGGCTATGGCCGATTACCGTTTTTGGAGGCATGCTGGATCCCGATAATGAAGACATTAACTATTACTACCCTACGAACGATCTGGTAACCGCTCCCGAAATTATGTTTTTCTGGGTGGCCCGGATGATCATTGCGGGTTACGAATTCCGTGGTGAAAAGCCGTTCAGCAATGTGTATTACACGGGTATCGTCCGAGACAGCCAGCGTCGTAAGATGTCGAAATCACTAGGCAATTCCCCGGATCCCATAAAGCTGATGGAAAAATATGGGACTGACGGCGTTCGCGTGGGAATGCTGTTCTCTTCCCCTGCCGGCAACGACTTGCTCTTCGAAGAACAGCTTTGCGAACAGGGACGAAACTTTGCCAATAAGATCTGGAACGCGTTCCGCTTCCTCACCATGAACAAAGAGGAGGACGCTGAATATTCTACAGAGCTTTCGATTGATGAGGATAACCTGGTCGATCGATGGATGCTATCGCGTCTGCACGAAACGATTGATGCTATTAACAAAGATATGGAATCTTTCCGTATCAATGAGGCTCTGCACAAAATTTATTCGCTGATCTGGGATGATTTCTGTGACTGGTATATCGAACTTATCAAGGCAGACGAGCCGGGAGCCAACATTTCCCCCGAGCGACTCTCCTGCGGATTCAGTTTCTTTGAGCAACTGATGAAGTTGCTCCACCCTTTCATGCCTTTCATCACCGAAGAAATCTGGCAACACATTCGTCCGCGCGACATTGATGGAGCTATGATCGTAGCTCCATGGCCAACATTTGATGAAGCTTCCGTCTTGGAAGATGATCTTGCTCTATTTGAGAAGATTCAAAGCATTATCTCTGCTATTCGCAATATCCGGGCCGAGTTTAATCTGAGTCCCAACGATGAAATCGAGTTAATGATCAATGCGCGGGACGAAGAAACAGCAAATGCACTTCGTAATAATGAATGGATTTTTCGCAAGCTTCAGTCAATTGATACGTTTGAGATAAAAACGAACCTTAAAAAGCCCGAAACGTCCGCGTCTTCCGTTATTGAGGGGACCGAAGTTTTTGTGCCTCTGAAGGGCCTTATTGATCTTGCAAAAGAACGGGAGCGTATTGAGAAAGAAATCAATCGTTTGGAAGGATTCTTAAAATCAGTCGAAGGCAAGCTTAATAACGATGGATTCGTTAATAATGCACCTGAAGATGTGGTCCAGCGTGAGCGCGATAAGCGTGAGGACACGGAAACAAACTTGAAAAAATTAAGAGGAATTCTGGAAGAGTTGGATTAAATACACTCCGACTTCAGCAAAAATAATGCTGCCGTCTCCCAGCTCAAGAAGAGGAGACTGCCTGGTGCTTTTATTTTTGGATGAGATTGAATTTAGAATTGGACGTGTCGTGTTTATAGACGAAATGATTTTTCCAAATTGACCATAATGTAATACGGATCGTTTTTTAATATTTTGCAGTATTATGCCTAAAGAACCGGATTTTATACATGATCTCAATGATCAACAACAACGTGCTGTACGTCATACCGAAGGTCCCCTGCTGATTGTAGCCGGGGCCGGAAGTGGTAAGACGCGCGTGCTTACTTATCGCATTGCGTATCTCATTCAACAGCAAAAAGCCGCCCCCAACGAAATTTTAGCCCTTACTTTCACTAATAAGGCTGCTAAAGAGATGAAGGAGCGCATCCAGCAGCTGATCGGAGATGAAGCACGTCGCCTCTGGATGGGAACTTTTCATTCGGTATTTTCAAAAATCCTGCGTTTCGAGGCGGAAAAAATCGGTTTTACTTCCGACTATTCAATTTACGACACGGAGGATTCCAAAAATGCGATCAAACAAATATTGCGGGAGAATAATTATGATCCCAAAGAAATTCAGCCGCGTATCATCCAGCGCCGTATCAGCGATGCAAAAAACGAGCTAATCAGTCCGGATTACTATAACGAAAGATTTGTGCACAGTACACTGGATGACATTACGGCTAAGATTTACCGCATTTATACGGAGCGTCTGAAGCATAACAATGCCATGGATTTCGATGATTTGCTCATCAAGCCAATCGAGCTCTTCAACAAGGAACAAGATGTGCTGGAAAAATACCAGGATCGTTTCAAATACATCTTGATTGATGAGTATCAGGATACCAATCACGCTCAATACAAAGTCACAAATCTGCTGGCCAGTAAATACAAGAATCTTTGTGTGGTTGGGGACGACGCACAGAGCATTTATTCGTTCCGAGGGGCTGATATTAGCAATATTCTGGATTTCAAGAGCGATTATGAGGATGCGATTGAAATCCCGCTCGAACAGAATTACCGGTCTACTAAGGCTATCCTGAAAGCGGCCGATTCGATCATAAAAAATAATTCACGTCAGCTGGACAAGACTCTGTGGACTGATAATGATATCGGCGACACCATCACGGTTTTGGATAACTATGACGAACGGGATGAAGCCAATCGGGTGGCTAACTATATCAATGATCTGCGGGTACGGCAAGGGTACGATTTTAATGATTTTGCCGTGCTTTACCGTACCAATTACCAAAGTCGCGTTTTTGAGGAAACCTTTCGACGCAAAGGGGTCGCCTATCAGCTGGTAGGTGGATTGTCCTTTTATCAGCGAAAAGAGGTCAAGGATGTACTGGCTTATTTGACCTTGCTCATCAATCCTGATGATGATAACAACCTCATGCGGATTATCAACGAACCATCGCGCGGAATTGGTACCAAATCGCTGTACGATCTGACCGCCCAGGCACGACAAACCGGCCAATCCCTTTGGGAAGTCCTCAAACACGTCGAAGAAGCTGATGTATATAAGCCAGCTGAAAACAGTGTTAAGGATTTTGTAGCGATGATCCAGGAGTTGAAACAAGATCTCGAAAAGGGCAAAAAGCTGGTTAATGTCACCAAGAAATTGCTTGATCGATCCGGATACATGAAAGCACTGGTAGAAGAAAATTCTCCAAAATCCATGACACGGCGTGAAAATATCCTGGAATTGGAAAATGCTATTTCTTACTTCGAAAAAAATAATAACAACCCGTCATTAAGCTCATTCCTGCAGGAAATCAGCCTTATCACCGATACCGACAAGTACGACGAAGACAAACCGGCGGTAACCATGATGACGGTGCATGCAGCTAAGGGACTTGAATTTTCCGCTGTTTTTGTAGTAGGATTGGAAGAAGAACTCTTCCCCGTGGGCAGTCGAGATAATGAAGATATTAATATTGAAGAAGAACGTCGACTGTTTTACGTGGCCATCACCCGAGCGCAGGAAAAACTGTTTTTTAGCCACTGTCGCAGTCGCTACAAATACGGCGAAGAGCAGAGAAAGGCACGCTCCCGATTTCTCGATGAAGTAAATTCGGATGTGGTACGCACAGAGACCGGCGCCACCATTAATCAAAATAAAAACCGGTTTAAAGACGATAAATCACAGCAGTCCAACAACGGCAATACCCGAGTAGAATACGACTGGAAAAAACCGCTTTACCAAAAAAACAATCGTTCTTCAAATACGACAAAGATTCATTACGATAATCCTGATGAAGATCCTTTCCAGGTCGGAGCCAAAGTGGAACATAACGTATTTGGTCCCGGTAAGATCATTAGTCGCAGTGGGCAAGGCGAAAGAACGAAAGTCGTTGTATATTTCAAAGGCCGCGGACGAAAAACCTTGATGCTCCGGGTAGCAAAACTGCAGGTAGTCGGCTAATTGTACGTGCATTGGTAAAATCAAAAATGACCAATTTAAAATCCTATACGCTCTCTTTTCTACGGTTGACGGGATTGCTATCCCTAATGCTGCTCTATTTGTTTTTGGGATCGAAATCACTCCTTGCCCAGCCTGTTTTGAGTGCCCGAAATACGGCTTTGGGGAGTGGTGGTACCGCATACCTGACAGGATTTGAAGCCACCTTCTGGAATCCCGCCAATCTGATGATTCATGACCATTATGGTACCCTTCACTTCGGAATTGGCAATACCGGTATATTATATGAACCGGTGTTATCCAGTGATGCTGCCGGTGATCAATATTTCAATTTCACCGACAGTTTTTACCCGTATAAACCCAGTGCTGCTTCTATAACGAATGCGCAAAGAGATGTGATTCTGAATGATAATTACCCGCGAAGCAGCTTGATTTCTCAATACCAAACACGGGGTGATATCATATTGGGTGGTGCTTTGTGGCAACGAAAAGACGAAGCTTTTTCTATTGCTGCCAGGGCACGATTTGCCTCCCGAATTGATGTAGGACGCGGCTGGTACTCCGACAAATTTATTCCGTCTGATAACAAAAAGGTGAGAGATTTTACCCTCAACCATCAAAAAAATTATCTTTACGAGCTTTCTTTTGGCTATGCTCGTGAATTCACCTTCATTAATGGATTATTGTCTCGATTAAGCAGATTATACGTGGGGATTGCTCCCAAAATAGTACTGGCCGGGCCGAGTATCGATGCGCAATATTACGGACAGTATGTCCAATCTCAGGATAATAGTTCTAATAAGAAAAACTCCTATATTTCAAACTTCTTTTACAGGGCCACCGGTCAATATTCACAAATGACAGAGGATTATTTAAGGAGTGGTGATCCACAAAGGGCTATTGCAGACAATCTCAACCGCCGTTTCAGGCTACAAAATACCGGCTTTGGATTAGGATTCGATTTTGGTCTTACCTATTACATTCCCCTGGGAAATGATCTGCCGACCATTAACGACGATCCGACCCATTCGCTGGTCTCAAAATCACTTCGCATAGCATTCTCGGTCAATGACATTGGCATGGTACGATATAATAAACAGCCCCTTGAACTATCTTCTTTGCCAGACACTACACAAATAGGGCAACAATCACCAAAACAATCCATGTTTATTGGGGCCGACGGGCAATATTTAAGCTATTTTGATACTGCTGATACACTTGCCAATCCATTAATCAACGCTCAGAATGTTAGCAGAAACGACTTTTCTACCCTCCTCCCTACTTCGGTCAATGCAGGTGTTATGCTTGATTTATCCCGCGTCAAAGTGATGGGAGATCTCACTATAGGACTTAACAACACCGCCTTTACGACTACCAAACTGGCATTACATTTGGGAGTTGAAGTACGTCCAATTAAACAAATTCCTATTAGATTCGGAACCAAACTGGCAGCGGGCCTTCCTGCTCATTTTGGATTCGGTACTGGCATTGAAACAAAATATTGGGATTTAAATGTAGGGACGCAGGTGCTCATTCGATCCAGAACATTCACCTCGGAATTCGTAGGCGGGGCTTTCGCGGGACTACAAATACATCTCTAATTTCAGATTCCTGCCAAGCTGTCAATGAAAACTACTAAAGTTTTCACATTTTGCTATTTTGCCAGTATCTATGACTAATTGGTAGGGAGTAAGAAGTTGGCTCTTTATTTGCATCGATACTTTACAACATAACGAAACTTTGATTTAAAACTATTAAATACATGAAGAACATCTTCAATAATATGATAGATTTTGAGGATATGGATGATCAGTTCGAAGACTTCGAGCAGGCTATTCCCCTCATGTCTGAAGAAGAAGAAAAGAAACTAACGCAGTCTGAAATACCAGACGAACTTCCTATTCTTCCGCTGAAGAATACTGTTCTTTTCCCTGGAGTTGTAGTTCCTATCACCGTGGGACGCGATCGTTCCCTGAATTTGGTGAAAGAGGCTTACGAATCAGATAAAACTATTGGGGTTGTAAGCCAAAAAAATGAAGAAGAGGAAGATCCCGATACGGATGACCTCTATGAAGTAGGTACGGTTGCCCAAATTTTAAAACTTATTAAAATGCCTGATGGCAGCAAAAGTATTGTCATCCAAGGTAAAACCACTTTTGAAGTTGATGAATTTATTCAAAAGGATCCTTACTTCAAGGCAAAAGTAAGCTCCTATGATCAGGATATGGATCTTGAAGGGGTTGAGCTGGATGCCTCTATTCGATCAATAAAGGAAACGGCTACAAAAATTGTAAATCTGTCTCCCAATATTCCTTCTGAGGCTTCGGTGGCTATAAATAACATTAATAGCCCCACCTTCCTGCTAAACTTTATCTCATCGAATCTGAACGTTTCTACAGCTGAGAAACAGGAAGTACTTGAAATCAAACAGTTTTCTACGCGCTTGGAACGCGTAATGGAATTCCTGAATAAAGAGCTTCAGGTGTTGAATTTAAGTGAAGAAATCCGCACAAAGGTCAAGTCGGATATCGACGAACAACAGCGTGATTTCTATCTCCGTCAGCAGATGAAGGCTATACAAGAAGCACTGGGTGAAGATGCTGAACATGAAGAAGTAGAAAAACTACGAAAACGAGCTAAAGAAAAGAATCTTCCTGAAGAGGTACAGGAGACCGTTGATAAAGAACTTTCGCGACTTGAGCGGACGCCAAATTCCTCTCCAAATTATGGGGTTATCCACGGATATATCGAATGGATACTGGATCTGCCATGGAGTAAATACTCCGATGATAACCTTGATTTGGATAACGCGCAGAAAGTATTAGATGAAGATCACTATGGCCTCGAGAAGGTCAAAAAACGAATCATTGAATACCTTGCTGTACTGAAGCTTAAGAATGATATGAAGGCCCCTATTCTTTGCTTCTATGGCCCTCCTGGGGTTGGTAAAACATCTCTAGGCAAATCTATTGCTCGAGCCCTGAATCGTAAATTTGAACGATTCAGCCTGGGCGGCATTCATGATGAAGCAGAAATCCGCGGTCACCGCCGTACGTATATCGGTGCCCTGCCGGGACGCATCCTACGCTCTATGAAAAAAGCAGGCACTGGCAATCCTGTAATGATGCTGGACGAGATCGACAAAGTAGGATCAGATTATCGTGGAGATCCGACTTCCGCTTTACTTGAGGTCCTTGATCCCGAACAAAACGACAGCTTTGCGGATAATTATCTGGAACTTGAATACGATTTATCCCGAGTGCTCTTCATTGCTACGGCGAATTCGCTGGATACAATTCCCGCTCCCTTGCGTGACCGTATGGAGATTATAAATATCAGTGGATATACGCTGCAGGAAAAAACGCAAATTGCGAAGAAGCATTTGTTGCCTAAGCAGATTAAAGAGAACGGTTTAACCAAGGATCAGATCTCGATTACGGACGAAGGCCTCGAAAAGGTCATTGAGGAATATACGCGAGAATCCGGCGTCCGATCGCTTGAACGTGAAATCGGGTCGGTCTGTCGAGGTGTAGCTGCTAAAATTGCCAAGGGCGATGAAGGACCACATAGCGTTAATGCAGACGATTTACAGGAATATCTCGGCAAGAGAAAATACTTCTCTGAGGTTGCTGAACGTACCAAAGTGCCTGGTGTTGCTACGGGGTTGGCGTGGACGCCTTATGGCGGCGATATCCTGTTCATTGAAGCCAGCGTATCCAAAGGATCCGGGAAGTTACACATGACTGGACAGCTAGGAGATGTGATGAAGGAGTCGGCCATGCTGGCAATGTCGTACCTAAAAGCTCATTCCGAGGAACTAGACATTCCTGACGAAGCCTTCAAATACTGGGATCTGCATATTCATGTGCCTAAAGGAGCTGTCCCTAAAGATGGTCCTTCTGCAGGCGTTTCTATCTTTTCGGCTGTAGCTTCGATTTTTACGCAACGTAAGGTTAAAGGTACACTTGCCATGACTGGTGAAATTACCCTGCGAGGCCTCGTGTTACCAGTCGGCGGTATAAAAGAAAAAGTACTGGCAGCTAAACGTGCCGGTATTGAAAAAGTACTGCTGCCGAAGAAAAATGAAAAAGATGTCGAAGAGATTGAAAAAGATGTGCTGGGTGATCTGGAAGTTCAGTACTTGGAACGCATGGATCCACTTTTAGATATTGTACTGGAAGATGCTGCTGTTATAAAGCCTAAAAAACGGTTCAAAGTCAGCGAAAGTCACAAAGTTAAAAATAACGAAGAATCCGTAACTAAGGATTCAACGGAAGAAACCATCGTAATGGAATAACTATTTCTAACCTCTTACAAAATATTGTTGAAGTCACCTCGATTTACCGGGGTGACTTCTTTATTTTGGAATGTTAAATTCAGAATAAACTCCTGAAACAGCCCCTTATCAACGATAACCAATATTGAATTGGCATTGAACTATGATATCAAAAAATAAATAAATGTGGAATATAGAGGTAAAGTTATAAAATCAACGGGACATTGGTATGAAGTATCATATCATGATAATGGAGATGCCTTGCAAATTGATTGCAGGCTACCCGGACGTTTTCGACTTAAAAATCATAATCTCACCAATCCTATTGCCGTTGGAGACAATGTTGTTTTTGAGATTAATGAAGATAATACCGGGAACATTCTAAAAGTTGAGGATCGAAAAAATTACTTGATCCGTCAATCGACCCACCACCAGCAAGAGAAACAGATATTAGCTTCAAATATTGATTGTGCATATGTTGTTCAGTCGGTTAAAAAACCGAAGCCCAAACAAGGTTTTATAGATCGATTTCTTGTCACCTGTGAGGCCTATCAAATACCTGCCCGAATCATCCTGAACAAAATAGATCTCATTACTGACAAAAATCGGGGATATATTGATTTCCTGACCAATTTATATGAATCACTCGGGTATCCTGTGATAAAAACTGGTATCAAGGATTCAGCTTCGATTGATAATTTAGCCCACCATCTAAAAGGTAATACCTCGGTTCTGGTGGGCCCCTCGGGTGTTGGTAAAACGAGTTTACTTAACCATATTAATCCTGATATTAATCGAGCCGTGGGAGATATCTCGACTTTTAACGAAAAGGGGAAACATACCACTACTTTTGCCAAACTATTGTCCTTGCCCGACGGGGGATACCTGGTAGATACGCCCGGTATTCGTGAATTTGGCTTAGTTGATATCGAGCCGTGGGAACTTTCTTTATTCTTTCCTGAAATGCTGGAAGCACGAAAAAATTGTAAGTTTAACAACTGTACACATAGCCACGAGCCGGGATGCGGGGTCATTGAAGCTTTTAAAGATGGTAAAATCGACCCTGATCGCTACGATTCCTACCTAAATATCCTTGATTCCCTGCAAGACAATTAATAATTAGAGAGTTAGCTTTAAATTCTTTAGTATAGCACTAGCAAATAATTCGGATGGCTTCTACGGTAATTAAAACCTCATAAATAATACGGATATGAATTTAAAAAAGATATCACTAAAGCTGCTATTTTTAATTGGATTTATAAGCTGTCTTACCACTACCTCATACGCACAATTAAAGGATGTGGGAAAAATACTTCAATCGAGCAAAGAAGATGCCAATACCTTGGTTAAAGAGTATTTAAACCCATTTAGTAGCGGATTTGGTGCTGACCTGAATTCCGGTTGGACTAATACAGCTAAACCACACAAAAAGTTAGGTTTTGATGTTACGGTATCCGCGGCACTTGCCATTGTGCCCGGTTCCGACAAGACTTTTGATGCCAACCAGGTTGGGTTGAAGGAGCTTGAAGTTAAGAGTGGCCCCTCCACCCTGCAAACCATTAATGGCTCGAACGATGTACAAACAACTACAATGGCTGCTTATACGAATACAGACTATAATAATGACGGTCAACCGGATGAACTCTTCCATTTTGATATGCCCAAAGGCACTGGCTTCGGCTATGCCCCGGCTCCTGAAATAAAGGCGGGCATCGGGCTAATCATGGATACGGATTTAATGCTTCGTTATGTGCCCAAAGTACCAATTAAAGATTATGGCACCTTTCAGCAGTTTGGAGTGGGACTAAAACATGGCATTAATCATTGGTTCCCAGGCGGTAACCTGTTGCCGGTAGATTTATCTATAATGGCAGGATATACCAGCCAAAAAGTATCATCGGGATTCAGACTGACCGGTGAAGATGTGGCTGGAGGAAACCCAGAGATCCAGAACAGTTATAAAAATGCTCCGGAAACATGGGATGGACAGAAAATCCAAATAAAAACTGATGCGTTTACTTTTAATGCTCTTGTAGGTAAAACGTTACCGGTAATTTCAATCTACGGGGGCGTTGGCTTTGAAACTTCTTCCATGTCAATCAGCACTCCCGGATTATATCCGTCTATCAAAGAGAATAGCAACTATAACCCACAAAATCCCAATGGAGAGAAACCGTTAGAAGTTTATACCATAGATAAGCCGATTGATGTCCAGATTAACGGAAACAATGGTTTTCATGCATTAGCTGGTTTCCGTTTCCGATTTGCCATATTCCATATTTCCGGGTCTTATACCCTGGCAAAATACTCAAGTTACAATGTGGGATTTGGTATCAGTTTCCGATAATTACAGGAAGTTTGATCAATCTTTGGGGGCTTTGTTAAAATACTGTTTGGCAAAGCCCTCTGTATTATCGTTCCTGTTTGTTTTAAATAGCACAAAACAAATATATTTTGCGGATGATTAGACATGCGGAATAACTGCTATCGCGCATAATATGGTTTTGCAGAGCCCGCTTTTTGCTTAAATTGCTATAACCCACAATTAAAGGTTGAAGCTATGATTAAAAAATCTGTCGCTTTTCTGCTTTTCATCACTTCCTTGTACAGCATTTGTCAAGCCCAGCATGTTCGGGTAACAGAAATCAAGTTTGCTACGAGCATGCAGAACCGTCAACCTACGGGTGTGGATACGGTTTTTGCTGCAGATGTCGGCACTGTCTATTGCTTTACACATCTGGAAGGTGCCCAGGATACAACACATATTTCCCATGTTTGGTATTATAAAGATGAAGAGAAAGCAAATATCAATTTAACGGTTGCTTCTAACGATTGGCGCACATGGAGCTCAAAATCCATTCTGAAAAATTGGAGTGGTCCCTGGCGTGTAATAATTGAAGATTCAAATGGGAATGTACTGGCATCTAAATCTTTTGTTATAAGATAGCTTGACTTAACGTCAAAAAGACGGAACAATAGCACGGGCAGAAGGCTAGCCCAAGTAGTGTTATGGCGATTTATGGTGCCTATAAGGAATAACATATTTTTGCTGTAATGAATCAATGGTAACGTTTTGTTTCGTACCATTTGGCCAGGTCACTTCTATAAATTCTGGTTTCCTCCTAATTCCTAAAATCTGTGTCGCACTATTTTGGGACCAATAACCTGACCCAGCCTGAATTTCTCGGCGGGGCCCCTTACTCCCGTCCTTATAGATAAGTCTAATACTCGATCCGATACCGTTTTTATTTTGTCTTGGTCCCTGTAATTGTACTGTAATACCAACTTTTGAAGTCCTATTTACATATAATTTTAGAGGGGCATTATTCTGAGCGATTGCAACATCAATTTTACCATCCTTATTAAAATCGGCCAAGGCAGCGCCTCGTTGTTCACCATAAACTTTAATACCGCTTTTCTTGCCGCCAACAGCTTTGAAATTTCCCTTGCCATCACCTTGTAGCCATAAACCTCTACCGGCATCAAAACGGGGAGTAAATTTAGGTAGTGCGAATAGATTCTGACTTAAGAAAATGTCTTCATTCCCATCATTATTGAGATCAGCTACTCCTGCAGAAAAAGCTACTGTAAATTGCGATTTCCTTGGAAGTGAATGCGGCACATATTTTTTACCATTTTTATTAATGAAAACCATTTGCTGAGATGTGTTCACCGATTTAGAAGGAACCATATTCAAGGGGACTCCAAGTATTTTTTTAAGGCTGGAACGAGCAAAATCTTTATATGAGCTCACATTTCTAGTTATAGTTGAAAGGGTGTGATATAGATCATTTAAACCTCTTCGCGGGACATAAGCCCCCAAATAAGGATCGTATTCAGCTTCAATAATTTCAACTTGTTGATCCCGATCAAAGTTATCATAGAATATCTTATATGGGTGATCTATAGAGATATTTTCTTCTGTATTCATCCCCCAATTTGTTGCAACAATATCTGGATATCCATCATTATTAAAATCTCCAGTCGCAATTCCATTCCATCGCCCTTTATATCGGTCCAATCCCACCTGCGCACTGACATCATGAAAAATACCATCATTATTCTCAAACAGTAAAATCGAACCATATTCTCGGCTCAAAATCAAGTCTTGGTCACCATCGCCGTCATAATCTGAAAACACAGCTCCAGTCACCAGTCCAATCTTCTGCAATTTCCGTGAGTTCATTTTGTCGAGAACGAACTGTCCACTCTCATTCTTAAATAACCTGGAATCCGCATCCTGTGGATATTTTCCGGGAATAAATCGCCCCCCTAAGAATAAATCTAAATCCCCATCGGAGTCATAATCCGCAACGGCAATCGGACCTGTAGTCGACGAAATTCCAGGCAGCTCTTTTTGGATACTTTTACCACCGGGCTGTAACACATATTGATAGGCCGATGGCGTGTGGGTATCTTCCTGCTCGTAGTTGGAGCTACCCACAATAACCGTGGTCTGATCCCCATGATTCCAGCCTACAATTGCCGATTGATCGCCTGGCGCTTTTTCATTCATTCTGCCGGTTCTGACTGGTCTAAATTGACCATTCCCCAAATTTTTATAAATAGAAAGACGACCTCCCCTTCCTGATCCAATGAAAAGATCATCATCACCGTCCTGATCATAGTCAATCCATGCGATCCCCGGCCCCAACCGGCTCAGTTTAAGTGGCAGTAAGGGCTGGATATTGAAATCATTAAACTTATCCTCATGATGTACATAATTAATACGCCCGGAGACATCTTTAAATATCTGTGAAGTCTGACTGGTATCTTTTTTTATAACATCCTTTTTTCTGATTCTGGATGTAGCCTGCTCTATCTCATAGATCCTATTGGATTTGATACTGTCAATTACGGTTTTGTTGCCATTTGGCCATGTAACAGTCAGTACGGAATTCGTACTTTTCTTCTTGGCTGCAAACACCACGAGTGGATCAGATCCCGACAAGTAACTTCCTCCGGCAGAAATCTCTTTCTGTTGCGGGACGGGGCCTCCCTGTAATTCAACTTTCGCTCCTATGGCCTGAGTATTAGGTTCTTTCCCTTTGAGCCGAACAGCAATTCGAGGAGCCGTAGTTTCATTGTCATAAATAGCAGGTGGTTTATTCAGGCGGTTGGTTGCAATATCTATATCCCCATCGTTGTCAAGATCTGCCAATGCCATGCCATGAGAAATATCCTGCTCCTTAAATCCCCATTGTTTGCTCTTGTCACTAAAAGTGAGATTTCCATTATTGCGAAGCGCTACATTAGCTAATTTAAGTGACGGATATTGTAATACATATCCCTTCGACAGACGCGAGTTACGAGCAGATGATTTTTTCATCTCTCGTTGTGTATCCAAATCAAGCACATCGTGAGCATGCCCGGTATTAATGAGCAAATCTTCATAGCCGTCAAGATCGACATCCATGAAATTCGTAGCCCAAGACCACCCCGTCGCTTCAATACCACTGTAGGATGCTATCTCGGAAAATGTATTATCGCCCCGGTTCAAATGAAGCGTATTCTGCATATACTGAGGATGACTATCTGCATCTCCCATTTTTTGGATAAACGGAGTATAATTAGTCATCTGTCTCGCTCGCTGTTGGTGATGTTCACCAAGCATTTCAGTCACAAAAAAATCGATGTAACCATCTCTGTTAATGTCAGAAAAGTCTACTCCCATCGAAGAAAAACTCTGCTTCCGCATTACCTGCGGGGCAGCCTCCCTGAAACGCCCTCCTCCTTGGTTTATCCACATGTGGTCGGGTGTCCAGAAATCATTACAAACATAAAGATCAGGCAATCCATCAGCGTTCAAATCCTGGAATTTCGCGGTCAGGCCCCAGTCTCGTTTAAGCCCTTCTGATTTCCCCTTCCACGTAAAAAAATGATCTTTAGGTATTGTTTTGGAAAAAGTTCCATCACCCTCATTCAGATATAATTCGTCTTTTGTTCCCAGCTCCCGCCGTTCGAGTCCGTCTGGCCCAAAAATCAGCGAAAAATATTTATCAAACGGTGGAATCAGTGCGTAGGTATTGCCTGTCTTTTTTACCGTGTTGTTCCAAGCCAAATCCTTAAAGGAAAAGAGATCTTTGACGGTTTTCTCTTTATAATGAGCAATATAAAGATCAAGATCACCATCCCCATCGATGTCAGCCAAGGCCATAGTTGTACTGCCCTTACCAGCTCCCAAACCACTCTTATTGTCCAATTTAAAATGCCCTGATCCATCATTTAGATATAATGCATTCTTTCCATTTAATGAAGATACGAGCAAATCCAGATCAGAATCACCATCGATGTCAACCAATACTACCCCCGTAGAAAGATGGCCGTCAAGAGCGACACCAGCAGACTTTGTAATATCCTTAAAACGAAATCCACCCAGATTTTTATACAAAACATTAGGGCCTTCCAGTCTTGCAAAGTAAAGATCAACTAACCCATCGCCGTCAATATCTCCAGCCGCAACACCTGAGCCGTTTAAAAGATTTTGATTTCCCGCAACTTGTTCATCAGACAACCTGTTAACAGACTGGATGCCTGTCTCTGTAGGTTGTAACTGTTTAAATCCGGTTTTACTAGCAAGGCCTGAATTAGGGTTAAGGCCTGCCCAGCGGTATCCGTTCTCCTGATGCCAATGCAACTCCGGATTTGAGCTACAAGATAATGCAACAAAAAGAAGTCCGAATAAAAGTATTTTCAATTTCAATGAGCCCTTCCTCTGATTAAAATAAGATGATATGTATCAAACATTCCGTAAAATGTAGCAAATAATTTGTTCAACCTTCTTTAATTACTCCATTTTTCAGTTATATAAAGATAATAACAACTCTAAATCTTCCTGAGACTGTTATTATGTTGAAATGATATCCCATCTGATCATATTTTCCCATCCCGGTCAAGCGGATGTTTCGGATGACGCGCTTGGTCATTCTCACGGAAGATTTCTTCCGCATTACTGCTCATGTGTGGAGTTAAAACTACATTTGGCAACCTGCGAAGATCTTCTAATCAGCAGACTTATAGGGCTCGTTTTCAAAAACATCAAAACCCGCACCGAATAAGTATTTATTTTCCAGGAGCTCATACGGCTTTCCAAAGCCCGGCTATCTTTTAAAGACTGATAACTCTTTTTAAAAATTTATCTATAGGGGTAAACAGTATGCTTAAGTTCAAGCAGATTGAAGTCTGCGATTTGTCCACTTAATAAATTAAAATATGTTCCCTTCAAGATACATTCCCAACCATTCTAGGAGTGAAAATTCTCAAGAATAGAATTAGTTGGAACGAACATGTTTTAACTATTTCATAATTCTTTGACTTAGTCGATTTAACCGAAGTGCGACCGACTACTGCATTCAACTGTATATTCTATTGTCCTAGAGGCTTGACTCCCTAATCCGGAAAGGTAACATCCTCGAACATTTTGTAGTTGTCGACACCAGTAGCCGGGGCAAAAAAACAAATCACCTTCATTTCTACATCCCCGGTATTCCTCAGCATATGAACTTTCCCTTCTTCAAAAAGCACTGCAGTACCTGATCGTACCGGACCGACTTTATCCTCAATCATCACCTTGCCGGTCCCCTTGATGATATAAATTAACTCTTCGCTATGGGGATGGGAATGAGCCGGACGAACCGTTTCACCCGGTTCAACTCTTATAACGCAGACTGACAAATTATCAGCTGCTAATCCATTCTCATCTGCTAGCCAGCGCATATAGCGCCCGGGCTGTTTTTCTTCGGGAATTTCAGTTTCGTGTAAAATAGTCATTCTTTCATTATCCATGGTGAATTAATTCCTTACTAATTTTGCAATTTTTTCACTCAAGTGCTCGGCATCTACGCCATAAAAGGCAGCCAGTTCATCATAAGTACCAGAATGGATATAGTGCCGACCACGGCCGGTGGTCGTGTTTATCGGATGCAGATTGGCAATATCAATTTGCTGTTTTCGGTCGAACAGCACTTCTTGAAAGTTCGTCCACAGATAACCATTGTTCTGTTCCACAACAAATACCGGTTTCCCCGATTGGTTCAGCTCAAGGATCCTCTCTTCATCAATCGAAGGCATGTCGATAACACTAATTTCTATTCCATCAGAGATCAATTGTTCAGCAGCATTCAGGGCCTCATGCACACCACGGCCGGTGGAGACGACATAGGCAGCCGGAGTCTTGGCCTTTCGTACCGTGTAGGCTTTGCCGAATTCAAATTTAAAGTCTGAATCGTAGATAACAGAAGCGGCGGAACGGAGAATACGTAGATATATAATTCCCTTGTTACCCTCCATAATCCACTTCAAGATGCTCAATAATTGCTGCGGACAAGATACATTGATAACATCCACTTGGGCAGCTTCGTTATAAAAAAGTGCGTCATCATTACCCATATGAGTAGCTCCATTAGCCTTGGTTTCTAAGTCAGCAGCCGCAGCGATCATCGTAAGGTCAAGAGCGTGCCCCTCTGAAAGCCAGCCTTCATTTTCAATTACTTCCAGACGTTCTTGGTGGCCGACAGCCATCCTTCGCATCATCTTCCAGTCGAAGAACGGACAAAAAGTACTAATCCATGCATTGTATCCCAAGATGCTGAATGCCTCACCAATCAACGACATGTTGGCCTCCGCCACACCAACGTTTAGCGCCCGAGTTTTATCTACAAAACCAACGCCGCTTTGCAGACCACTGGTGGAGGCCAAATCAGAATCCACCGACATAATACGTTCGTCTTTCGCAAATTCTTTCATAGCGGCCTCGATTACTTTATGGGCTGCATATTCTTTGCCTTTCTGCAGATTGGGAAGTGCATCATCGGAATATGTAATTTTTTTGTCTCTAGGCGAGGCCTTTTTAGTTTTTTTCTGTGCCTCCACCCTGTTTACCTGGCTTACAATTCCCTCTTCTGAAATGATCTCATAAGACATGGCTTCAGCATAGCTACAGAGTGCTGAAGTAATTTCAGTTACTTCTTCATTACCGTCTAATTCATCAAAATACCGACAAAAGCTCTCAATTCGTTTGCTCCGTTCGCGCTCTTGCAAGGCTACCTCCTGATCAAGGATATCGTCTGGGATAGTAGTCTTATGGGTATTCATGAAGTCAGAGAATCCACCATGACCTTTAGTGGAATTACAGATGATGGCAGTGGGTCGCCCGTCTCGTTCGCCATACTTGAACTCTGCCAATGCATCATATACGTTATGATATTGGGTGGCATCCACTTCGATGGCACGCCATCCAAAACTTTCAAAACTCTTGGGCATATCGTGGTATGGATAGTGCAGATGGCTAACGGTGTCCAGCTGACCACCATTATGATCAACCATTACGCAAAGATTTTCAAGACCTTTGTAACCAGCGTACATCACGCTCTCCCAAATGGGGCCTTCTTGCAGCTCACCATCTCCCGTTAGAGCAAATACGTCAAAATTTGGGATGCGTTGCCCGGCAATAGCAAACCCCTGGGCTACGCCCATGCCTTGTCCCATCGGTCCAGTAGCCAGATGCACACCAGGTAACAATGGCCCCGGATGTCCATTCAAGATACTATCAATAGAACGTGAATTTTTTAGAACCGATCGTTTGATATAGCCTAAATCTGCATATATAGAGGCAAGAGTAGCCACCGCGTGTCCCTTGCTGAGCACAAACATATCCTGATCAGTAGTCGTCGGCTGCTCAATATCAATATCGAGCAATCCACCGTAGTAGAGGCTGACCATTGGGATAGTTGCCGAAGAAGCCCCCCCGATATGAATCGCCCTATCTGCAGCGTATCGACACTGATAAAGATTATCAAGCCTGATGTCAGAATCCTTTATTTTTAACAATTTCAGGATCCCCTTTCGCAACTGAGATGATTGGTCTTCCAGGTAACTTAAACCGTTTTGTTCTTTTTTAAGTAGATCTTTCATAATTCACGTTCTTAACTTATTAGCTTTCTCTATGATGGTCCTGTTCTTGCTTAGGGTTTAATTACATCATCGACCATCCACCATCGACAAAGTAGGTCGCGCCAGTCACAAAAGAGGCCTCTTCCGATGCCAGAAAATACATAACATTAGCTACCTCCTCGGGTTTTCCCAACCGTTCGAATAAGCTGTTAGCTCCTAAGGCTTTTTCCGTCTCTTCCGGGTTTGGCGAATCGTTAATAGAACCCCGCAATAGCGGTGTATCAATAGCGCCCGGCGCCACACAATTCACTCGGATATTTTTCTCAGCAAGATCAAAGGCCATCGTTCGGGTTAGAGCGTCAATAGCTCCTTTTGAAGAAGAATAAGCAGCTCGCTCACCTACTGTTCTGAAGCCTAAAATAGAACCCGTATTAATGATAGCTGTTGGATCATCATGAGAGGTCATAAGAGGAATAAAAGCATTGGACATATAGTAGATGCCCTTTACATTAGTATTGTACGTCTTATTCCACTCATCCTCTGAGCATTGTAACACGCTGCCACGAATCTCTACGCCGGCATTGTTGACCAATGCATCCGCTCTCCCAAACTTTTTTTGGGTGACTTCGGCCGCATTTTGCACTTGCTTTTCGTCAGAAATATCGCACTGACAAAAAACCGCGTCTTGTCCCATATTTTTAATCTCTTGCTCTGCATCTTTACCTTTTTCCTCGTCAATATCTACAAGGGTAATATTGTACCCGTTTTCGGCAAATTTTCGCGCAGCTGCTCGTCCGAGACCAGAGGCTCCACCACTGACAATTAATACTTTATCACTCATACTACTTTTTCTGTTTAATTAAAATTATGGTGTTATTTAATGTACATTTCCTCTTTGAAGCTATTAGCTCACCTTAATTCATCCCGTTAGGTTTTGTTGCAACCTTAATGGCTCCATCTTTACGCTCTTCATATGTTTCTAATGCTTTAGCATAATCTTTTAGCGAAAACCGGTGTGTCAGTAAAGGTGTCAGGTCAATCCGCTCATTTTGCAACAACTCAATAGTTTCTTTAGCAGTATTGGGATTCGCGCGATTGCCAACTAACTCAACTTCATCCAATACCATGCGCTTAAGCGGCAGCTCAGGTTCCGTATGTGGGATGCCAATTGCAGAAATTACTCCTCCTTTTGAAGCAGAAAGGCATGCTTGTCTGATCGATTGAGAGGTTCCGGCACATTCAAGTACCGACGGAGCACCATGCCCATCAGTAAGCTCTTTTACTCGTTCAACCACATCTTCTTTCTTGTAGTTAATGGGAATAGCTCCCAGCTCTTTGGCCTTTTCCAGTCGCTGTCCGCTGCCCGCTGCAATGATACGGCCTGCTCCCAAAGCTTTAGCACACAAGGTAGCCATGAGCCCCTGGGGACCAGTGCCAATGATTAGAAGATCATCTCCGGGTTCCATGCGAGACCGCTTGACCGTATAAAGCGCAATACTCAAAGGATCTACGCATGCGGCTAGCTCCAGTGACATATCATCCGGAATTCTGAAAATACTTTTAACTGACGTACACATATACTGGGCGTAAGCACCCGGGGTGTAGTGGCCATACTGGCGATGGCCCCGTTCTTCGTGGCCATAGTTTAGGCAAATATTGTATCGTCCTTTTAGACACATCTCACAGTAACCACACCCGCAATGCGAGATACCAGCTACGCGATCGCCTTCAGCCCATCCCAGACGAGCGGCCTTTGGCCCAGTTTGCACCACCGTACCGGACCACTCGTGGCCGGGGACGAAAGGAAACTCCTCAGGCCAAAAATTGGGGAAATCTCCGGCAATAATATGCGGATCAGTTCCACAGATATAGGTAGTGCTGACTTTACAAATTACTTCATCATCACCGGGACTCGGTACCGGCACGGTTTGCACTTCAAAATCTCTGACCCCTTTTAGGACAAGTGCGTTCATTTCTTTTGGTAGTTGCATAATTTTTTTTGCTTTTTATTGTTTCCAATGAACCATGGGCAATCCAGGCACTGGAGATTTAAAATAGGGAATGTTTTTGCCTTTGAGGGAACCTATGTACACTGTTCTTAAATCTGGACCTCCGAATGTAACACTAGCCATCCATGGAGCAATTCCCTGACCCGTGGCAAATAGAACATCTTCCTTAACATTGTTATTGAAAAATGCCTTCTCCAACGCCTCAACTTTTGCTGGGTCACCTTCATCGAGCAGGGTTTTCATCTCACCTTTGGGAGTCAATACAAACAATTTGTCCGAATAGACCATAGTTCCCCATAAATTGCCGTAAGCGTCAAATGCGATTCCATCTGGCCAAGCTCCTTTGCCCAATTTGGAAGGGCCAAAAATTTCCCTATCGACCAAATCTCCACTTTCGGTAAGGCGCATTCTGGTGATACAGCCCCCTGTGGTTTCAACGATGTATAGGAATTCCTCATTTTTATCAAACCGGATTTCGTTGGTAAAACCAAACCCATCAGCCATTATTCGGAAAGCACCATCCTCATATCGGGCAACGTACCCATCTTTTAGGTCGTGTTTTAAGGCGTGCATCCAATTCTTTTTTTTGGTGGAAATGGTTATCCAAATTCTATTTTTTGAATCTCGCAATACAAAATTCACCTTCCCTATTTCTTCACCTTCAATGGTATCAGCCAGAACATCGGTATGTCCCTTTCGAGTCATACGTTCGAGACGATCGGTGCCGAAATTTGAGATTAGAATGTCTCCATTATCTGCAAAGGCCAGGCCGTTGGGCAAGGTTCCTTCCAAATATCTTGTGGCTTCACTTTCAGCCGCCTCAAAAAAATCGGACCCCGTTTGAGTAATTAATTCTTGTGACCCATCTGGTGATATTTTCATAACGCCTCCGCGTGCATCAGCAGCCCATAAGGTTCCATCAGGCTCCGCTAAGATACATTCGGGCCGTTGTAAATCCTTTCCTATGGTTTTTATGTCTGATTTTACTAATTCAAAATTGTGAATGGGGTTTTTCTCGAATTTAGCCATGTTGTCAAGTCTAAAATTTACGTGACCATTCTTTGGGCCAGCGCTCTACAACTACTTTGGTCTGTGTAAAAAATTCTATGGCATGGCGGCCCTGTCCATGCAGATCTCCAAAGAAGCTCTCCTTCCAGCCGCTGAATGGGAACTGCGCCATAGGAGCCGCTACCCCGATATTAATACCAATATTGCCGGCAGTCACCTCGCTTCGAAACTTACGTGCACTGGCTCCACTACTAGTAAACAGGCAAGCCATATTGCCATACCGACCTTTGTTTATAAAGTCGATTGCCTCATCAACGGTATTCAGCTCAATCAGATTCATGACCGGACCAAAAATTTCTGTACGCGCTATCTCACCGTCCAAGGGGGCTCCTTCAAGGATAGTCGGTTTTACAAAGTTGCCTTTTTCGTAACCTTCTATCACAGCTTCGCGCCCGTCCAGCAGTACGCTGGCACCTTCCTGTTTCCCTTTCTCAACCATCTGCTCAATTCGTGAGCGGCTTTCACCAGTTATAACGGGGCCCATTTGCACGTCCTCATCCAACCCGTAGCCCGTAGTTCTGGCCTTGGCCGACTCCACCAGCGACTCTTTGATGCGCCCATCATCGCCGACCGTCACAATATTGGAGGCCGCCAAACAACGCTGCCCCGCGCATCCATAAACGCTGTCAGTTACTATACGAGTAGACACCTCTACATCTGCATCCGGCAACAATACCACAGGGTTTTTTGCACCGCCTTGGGCTTGCACTCGTTTGCCGTTCTTGCTGCCGCGGGCATAGACGTACTTAGCTACTTTGGTAGAACCGACAAAACTAATCGCTTTTGTCTCGGGATGATCCAACAGAGTGTCTACAGTTTCCTTTCCGCCGTGGACCATGTTTACTACGCCTTCCGGCAGATCAAGCTGTTCAATTAGTTCAAAGACTTTCATCATCGTCAGTGGCACTTTTTCCGACGGCTTAATCACGAATGTATTTCCACATGCAACAGCATACGGCAGGAACCAGAATGGAATCATCCCAGGAAAATTGAACGGAGCGATACAGGCACATACACCCAGCGGCTGACGAATCATAAACTCATCAATGCCTGTGGCAATATCCTCTGAAAATTCGCTTTGTATCAGCGTGGGAGTTCCACAAGCTACCTCTACATTTTCGATGGCCCGCTGCATCTCACCGCGGGACTCTTCAATTGTTTTTCCGCACTCATTAGTAATTGTTTCAGAAATAGCATCTTTATGCTTTTCAAGCAGACTCTTCAGCTTAAATAATGGTTGGATGCGCTTGCCCACAGGCAGTTTCCGCCATTCGACGTACGCCTCAGAAGCCGCCTCTATGGCTGAAGCAGCATCATTAGCAGTTTTCTCCCCCATCGGTACTTTAGCCAAAACCTGCTGGTTGGCCGGATTTATCACATCTTGTGCGTTGGCTTCCTTGCTTTCAGTCCAACTTCCATTTATATAATTATTTAATACTTCCATACAATAAATCGACTCGTCATTTTTTGCTCTTATAAGAGCAATTAGATAATTATAATTAAAAAGTATCCCCGTACATCCGACTAAATTTCAGATATTTGGAAACAGTTCATCAGAAAAATCCTCAACCATTAAACTTATAGCCTAACTTCTGCAGATAATCCCTGGAAATTTTTGCAGCCTCATACGGCGTATTCGGAGGATCAACATTGGGATTGGTATCAGGATCCAACTCAAACATGATCCGGCCTGCCAAGTGATCTTTTTCTTCTTCGATCATACCGAGAATCTTTTTTATCTCGACCTTGCCTTCTCCCAATGGAGCATAGCCCACATGGCCATTTTTGCCTCCCTCGTAATCTTTCAGATGCATATGCTCGATCAGGGGCATAAAATCACCAACAATTTTCACCGGATCTCCCCCACCCTTTTTCAGTTGTCCGACATCAGGACCAAATTTCATATATTCAGTATCCACATTTTCCATCGCAAAATAGACTTCCTCCTGAGTTTCAATCGGGGTACTCGTATGTTGATGTAACGCACAGGTAAGCCCCAAGTCGGTCACTGCTTTTGCATACGTATTCATGGACTCAATAATATTTTTCTTGTGTTCTCGATAATCATAGCCTTCTCTATTAATATGAGCACAAGAAAATTCGATAAGTCTCCCCCCATTCTTTTTAAGAAGCTTAGCCCATCTTACCAGCTTTTCTAACTCGCTATTTGTTTTTGAAGGATTTAAAACATCGATTGAACAAAATGCAGAGATAATGGGAATATCATACTTTTTAATAAGAGGATGTAATCCCCCCCGGTTATTTTCCCATTCCTCAATCGTCTGTCCAAAGGTTTCGAACCCATGAAAGCCGAGATTGCTAATATCATGAACAGCCTGCTCAAGCTCATCCGGGTTATATCCCCAGAGAATACAAGTTGCACCAATCTCAAATTTTTTGGCCGCTCTGCGAAATGCCCAACTGGGAGATGTCATACAGGCCACTCCTCCCACTCCAGCCATTTTTAAAAAATCTTTTCTCGTTAAATTCATACTCATTGATAATTAATTTTGTATTTAACTAACTAAAAGTCACAATACTCGCCCCGGCAATTAGAAGCAACGCGCCGAATACTTTCATCCAATTGATCGGTTCTAAAGCCGATCCAAGAACTCCATAATGGGAAAGTACTAACCCGGCTATTACCTGCCCGGCAATCATCACGATAAAAGTTGCTCCGGCTCCGAACTGAGGAATAATCCATGCAATACCAAAAACCAATGAGGCTCCAAGTATGCCGGCCGTCCATAGCCACATTGGCACTTCATTCATTCGATCAAAAACGGCACCTGCATCCGAGGACGTGACACCAATAATGATTGCAGCAACCGCTCCAATTGTCCAAAAAATTGCATTTCCCATTCTAGGATTCTTAAGTAATGCCCCTACCTGCGAATTCATGCTCAGATGTACGCTTAATACAATGCCAATGACAAAAGACAAGAGAGAAAATATGATTTTCATAGTATGTCAATTTTATAGTTGAGTGTTGGTTTTATAACCGGCTGATACTGCTTGGTTGTACTACTTGAGTTTATTCCAGAATATGAATGTTCCCCGATCTGTCGATGTGATGATATCAACAGCGCCATCATTGTTTAGATCGGTTGCACCTATTTCAGAACCGGCCCCTGATCGGTTATTGATCAGGTGGGGAACAAATCTGGCCCCGCCTGGAGCGTCCTTATCCCGAACCGTCTGATACCAATAGAGTACTGGTGGACCGTATGGATCAGGATCATGATACGTGTCCAAATGAGACCAATAGCGCTTGCCAACAATGAAATCCATGAGTCCATCACCGTCCACGTCTGCGAAGGTATTGCCATGCGGCTCAGAAAAGGTTACACCACCTGCATTTTTAGCAGAATAATCATCGTTAATCATATGTTCTTTAAAAGAGATACTCCCGTCATCAGCTCTTTTTTGCTCGAACCATGCCATGCCGAATCCGTGAGCATTCAGACTGGTCACCACATCATTCAGACCGTCGCCGTTTACATCATATACTCCCATACTGGCGCCACCGACATGACTAGCACGATGGCCGAACCTGCCAAGTTGGGCGGGATGATATTTCCAGAGTTTTCCTTTTTCGATATGAGCGGGTTGCTCCCACCAGCCGAAAGCATCCAGAATATCTTTTCTACCGTCTCCGTTAATATCGCCCGTGCCGATGCCGTGAGCTAAGCCATATCCCTTCTCAGAGATAATATATTCTTTCCAAGGTTGGGTGGGATCAGAAGGATTTGGTTTAGCATAGCGAACGGTGCCATTCGAGCAGTATACCAGTTCAGGAATCTTATCTCCATCTATATCAGTAAGCGCCGTAATTTCTCCCTGGCTCACTTTGGGAAGAATCCTATAACTATCCCACCTGCGAGATTCACCTTGAGGGTTGATAAAAAGAGTAACATCGCCAAATGTGGTTGATAAAATGTCAGGCCATCCGTCGTGATTAAAATCATAGGTATGTTGCACTTTGTTGTAAGGGAATTCGCTAGACGGGCTACCGGTAGTAGCGGGAAAAATCTCTCTACGGTGGGTATAGTCGGGTCCAAAATAAATATATGGGCCGGCGACCACATCGGTGACGCCATCCTGGTTGAAGTCAGCTGCATCGACGGCCCAGCCATAGTACATATCATTGATCTCTTGCTCACGAAAATGTGGCGAAGACTTCTCTTTTGGAGTGTAGCGAATGGCAATATTTTTCCACATTACATTTGAAAAACGAACCTGCCCATGTCCACCTACGTACAGCGCAATCGGTCCATAGCCGTCAAGCCCCGAACGCTGCTTGCTGGCACTGCCTACTCGTCCGCCGATCTCATTACCGTCATTCAGAAAAGAGCGGATTACATTTACATCTAAGAAGGATTCAATCTGATTCCATTCTCCTTTTCGATACTGTGTATCCGGTCGCTTAAAAGGTCGTTCCACTTTAGGTGCAGGTCGAGGTGGAAAGCTGTTCTTACCTTCGGGAGGACGGTATCCCTGGTTACCTTTATTATTAGTGGGAGCCACCCTGTACCATATGCCACCGGCATATTCCAGGCGCTCCTGAGAGATAATGTTACCTTGTTCGTTAAGTTTCACGCGATAGGGCTTCACATCATTTTGGTTCAGCGACATAAAAACACCGGTATAACCGTTATCGGTCTTTTCCATGCGAAACAGGACCCCTGTTTCACAATCGTCGGTGCATTTAAACAGGCTATGAAAACCTACATCCTGATAAGACTGGTTGAGCACTAACAATCCACTGCCAGAATCTGCATTCCCGATAATATCGCCATCCTCGGCCCGCCATTTAGCGTCACCCAGAGTATGCCATCCATTAAGACCAGAGCCCGTAAAGGTGGTATCCGGTATTAAGGATTGTCCGAAATCAGGTTTCTCCGAATTACCATCTGACTGTGCTAAACCAAGCATTGGTAAACAGAGGATTAATATAGATATGAATATTATACGCTGAATGTTCATAGAGAATCAATTAACGGGTTCAACTTTAATGTTCGGGTAGTGCAAAAACTTCGTAACCTCCCTGAGGTCGATTTTCTTTATTTTCATATTCCGGCACTCCTTTACCCCACTCGAGTGGTGTAGTATCGGTTACCACCAAGTAGTACTTACCATTTAGTTTGTACATAGAAGGGAGCCCTTCAGTACCGGTAGGCAAATCGCTCATCCACAACTGTTTGCCGGTTTCCGCATCAAAAGCATACACCTTTCCATCCCCTGCTGTTGAAAATAACAGACCGGTAGAGGTTACAATCATCCCGTTGCGCTGAGCTCCGATAACCCCAGTATTATTTCCACCTTTTTTAGCCGCTAGCTCATCGGTTCCCAAAGGTCTGCGCCATTTGATAGTCCCCTTATTAAGATCATATGCCACAATATATGTCCACGGAGGGCTCATAAGATAATCGTAGCCTAATCCCCAGCCATTCATGTAGTATCTGACAGAGGGAGCATCTACCCCTTTGGGATAAGGTGGCCCCAGTCGACCACCACTGCGCTCGGCTGGTCGATATTTCTGTCCACCTGGCGCCCCGCCACTGGCAACTACCGGACCTTTAGGTGGTTTAACGACGGAACCTCCACGTGTACCGCCCAGGTATCGGTAAATTTCTTCGGCCTTTTTCTTACTGAGAAAAGAGAAGGAAGGCATCTCTCCCCTCCCGGACGAAACGGTATGCTGAAAATCTTCAAAACTGAGGCGTGTCTCTATACTTTTAAGTGATGGCGCCGAACCTATACCTTGACGATTTGAACCATGACAAGTCTGACAGTTTTTCTTATAGAGCCCCAGTCCCGCCTTAACCGGATTAACATATCCGCCAGGTCGTTGCTCAGCATTCTTGCCAAATGCCTTCTTTTGGAGGGGGGGGTAAATCGACGGCCAAGCTTTGGAAATCACATATACTATGCCTTTATCAGGATTGGCAGCGGTATTGCCCCAGTTAGCTCCACCTACTGCACCAGGCACCGAAATAGTCTGCTTTTTATTGGAAAGTGGTGTAAAAAGTCCTGTTCTATCTTCGTTTTGCAGCTTTATGAGTTTATCATGCCATTTGTTCTGTTCTTCCTTAGTCAGGTGATAGGGATTGAGCGAATCAGGATTGATACGGTGTCGTGCAAATGGTTTCGGTTTGGTTGGAATCGGCTGCGTAGGCCAAGCCTGCTCTCCGGGTATATTGCTTGAAGGAACTTTCTGTTCTTTGATGGGCCATATCGGTTTACCGGTAACACGATTAAAAACATATAAATACCCATTTTTATCAGCCAATGCAACGGCCGGAACTTCTTTGCCCTTATGATTCACAGTTATCAACTGAGGAGCGGCTGAAGGATCAAAATCCCACAAATCATGATGGACCAATTGGAAATGCCACAGACGCTTCCCAGTTTTAGCATTCAGTGCTACAATACTGGTTCCGAATAAATCTTTTCCATGTCGATCGGCACCATAATAATCATAGGTAGGTGATCCCAGGGGTATATAAACGATGCCCCGTTTTTTATCCAATGACATTTCGCCCCAACAATTTACTCCACCTGTATATTTATATGCATCCTTAGGCCAGGTATCATAACCGAACTCACCGGGTTGTGGTATGGTGTGAAAAATCCATTCCCTTTTACCGGTAATCACATTATAAGCTCGAATATGGCCGGGAGCCACTAAATAATTCTCCCCTGGCGCTGAGCCCAGAATAATTAAATTTTTATAGATCTTTCCGGGTGTGCCGGATTGTACTCTGGAAATAGTTTTGGGATCGCGTCCCAATCCCTTTCTCAGATCCACCAACCCTTTATTCCCAAAACTAAGAATGGATTTTCCTGTCTCAGCATCTATTGCTTGCAAGTAATCATTCATCTGAAACAGCAGACGCTTGTCGGTTCCGTCGGCACTTTCCCAGTAGTTTATACCACGCCTGGCAATACCTCTCAGATCAGTATGAATCCAGATCTCTTTTCCGGTTTTGGCATTTAAGGCAACCAATGAATTATTATGGGCCAAGACATACATTACGGTATCTACAATGAGGGGATTAAATTGATACACATGATCATCTCCGGTAGGATAAAACCATGCTTCTTTCAATTGATCCACGTTAGATTTGTTGATCACATTCCCACTCATTTTTACAAATTTCGACTGATCCGGACTGCCTCCGTAATCTTTCCAGGTGGTATGTTGATTATCCTGTTTTTTAGGCTGACAGGCTGTTATCCCTATGCAGATGGCCCCCATCAACAGCAATACGCCTATTTTAAATCTTATTTGAAATGGAATTGTTACTAAACGGTTACTTTTGACTTCCATACGGTTTTAAAGCTTAATTACTGTGAACTACAACATTTGCTCCGCTCTACTTACAAATTTTTAATAATTTCAAACTCTCTTATGATTTCATCATTCTCTTACACAAGCAGATCCATTTATATATAAACTTATTCATTCCAAGGATGGTATTATTATCCCCTTTAAATGAATGTACTATCTTTAAAATGATTGAATTGAAGGGGACATAAGTAAAGCAGGAAAGAAAAATTTATTCTTTCCATACTTTACTTATGATTATATGGCTACCTAATTAATTTTAGATACATTCATAATAAATCCCCATCGAAATTAATTAATACCCAGGATTTTGGGTTAATTTGCCATCACTCAGACTTATTTCGGCAGCTGGTATAGGCAGGACTTCATTCTTACCGTCTTTGAAGTTTGCTCCTTTGGGAGTATTGTATTTTTGGGCGTAACCACGCATCACATCTCCCATGCGTCCAGTTCTGAGCAAATCAAACCGGCGATCGTATTCATTACCGTATTCCACACGTTCCTCATGCCAGATGGCTTTCCTAAGCTTTGTCTTATCAGTTACGGTGACATCCGGTAGAACGTTAGAATTTCCCTGCCTTGCACGTTTTCGTACTCGGTTCAAAGCATCCAAAGCTTTCTGTGTGTGACCATTTTCGTTAGCAGCTTCAGCGTACCAGAGCAATACCTTGGCAAAACGCATCATGATTTCGTTATTGGCACTGTTAAAGAATCCTCCGGGTGCTTCACTCGTACCCACGTATTCCTTATAGTTCAAATAACCGCTGGGACTGTTTCCTACATCAGCAACACGTCCATCGCGCAGAGTATCCCCGTTCTCATATACAGACTGTTTTAGGCGTGGATCTCCGGATTCAAATTCATCCACAAAATCCTGTGTAGGTGCATTAAAGCCCCAGCCATACATACTGCGACTGCCTTGCACTACACCCATTGGGTTTTGCTGGGTTTTGGGAGGATTATAATTATATTGAATCTCAAAGATACTACCCGGCCCATTTTCACCAGCTTTGGTAAATATCATTCCGTAATCCGTAGCCAGGGAATATTCCTTGGAGTCGATAACACGACCCAACCAGTCTTCAGCATTGGTAAAGTCTCCCATCCACATATAAAGTTTGCCTAGATATGCCTGTGCAGCCCCTTTAGAAGCTCGCCCAATATCCTCAGATGAATACTGGCTTTTAGTGGGCAATACGGAAGCTGCATCCTTGAAATCAGAGATGGCTTGCTTGAGCACATCACTGGCAGGAGCTCGCTTTTTATCATAAGCTTCAACGTCGGTCGTCTTTACCAGTGGGACATCACCAAATGTTTGCACGAGCAAGAAATAGTCATATCCCCTCAAGAATTTGGCTTCCGCCATATAACGCTTCTTCAGGTCGGAATCCATCTCAATATCAGGAAGCTTATCTAATACGATATTAGCATACCGTATATCTATATATAGGTTATTCCATGCCTCCTCTGCCGTTCTATTTGTCGGTGTTAATGTGTAATAGGCAACTTTCTGGGCATAAACCTGGTCACCTCCACTTTCTCCACCTTTTATGGCATCATCCGTGCCGACATTATCGATCACCCAGTACATGTATCCATTTCTGTCCACCGCATCACAGCACCAGTTGTTTGCCTGTAAACGGTAGTAAGCGGAAGTTACAGCGCGAGAGGCATCATCCGCCGTTTGATAAGCATTACTAGTGGCAATCTGTGCCTGGGGTTCCTCGTTGAGAAAACCATTGCACCCCCCCACTCCTATGGCTATTAAAGCTATTAGCGTTATTAATGTTAGTTTCTTCATAAGTGTTACCTCTGAATATTTTTCTAAGTTGATGATCATATTCTTATATAATCCCGGAAGACTATAATCCAATATTAATACCAATGGTATAGGTGCTTGGAACAGCATAATGTCCCCAATCAATACCAATATACATTGGTTGTTGTTGTGTACTGCTACTTGTTTGTGTACCTAATTCAGGATCCTGACCAGGATAACCGGTAATGGTCAGCAAATTAGTAGCCGTCACGTATATCCGAAGCTTCCGTACATTTTGGATTATATTATTGGGTAAGGTGTATCCAAGCTGCAGGTTATTCAGCCTGAGATACGATCCATCTTCGATGTACCAACTTGATGCTCTAAGGTTACCATTTGGGTCGTTGATATTCAGACGCGGAATATCAGTCTTTTGACCTTCATGGGTCCAGCGATTGAGAGCATTTTTGTGATAGTTGAACCAGTTTCCTCCATACCAAGTCCATTTCCACGCGGCAAAGATGTCATTACCATATTGGCCGGTAAGCCCAAGGTTCAAGTCAAAGTTTTTGTAGGAAAAATTAGCAGTAAGCCCGAAAGAATAGTCCGGCCAGGGATTACCGATCATGGTCTCATCATCAGCCGTTATCTGACCGTCATTATTCAAATCTTTAAACCTGAGATCACCAGGGGCGGCACCAGGTTGGGCGGCATGATTATTCACTTCAGACTGGTTCTGGAATATTCCGTCTGCCACATAACCATAGAATGCAGCAATCGGTTGACCTACTTGAGCCTGAGTTAAGTAGCCCGATCCAATGAATCCAGCTTCAACTCCGTATAATGCATCCACGTTGTTCGCCAATTGAGTAACCTTATTCGTGTTATGCGACACATTGGCGTCTATGCTGTAGTAAAAATCACCTGGTGTGGTGCGCTGATATCCTACAGAAAGCTCCAGCCCCTTATTTACTACTTCTCCACTGTTTTTGAATGGTGGGTTTACAATCCCTGAATAGGCTACAATAGGGACACGCATTAACATATCGGTGGTTGTTTTGTGATAATAATCCAAGTCTACATTAATCGTATTGTCAAAGCCGGTAAATGAAAGACCTAAATTAGTTTCTTGTATAGCCTCCCATTTTAGATTAGGATTACCACTACCCTGTGGCGCCTGACCGGGTACCCAATTACCATTAAAGTAATAATTCATCCCTCTGGTTACGGAACTAGCATAGGCATAGTTATTCAAAGGCTCTTGGTTACCAATCTTACCCCACCCACCGCGGAGCATAAGATTATTGATAAAGTCAACATCTTTCAGGAATGACTCGTTAGAAATTCGCCATCCAAGTGAGAAAGAGGGGAAATACCCATATCGATTATTTGGACCGAACTTAGAAGAACCGTCAATCCGATAATTAATAGTAGCAAGATATGTATCGTTGTAGTTGTAATTGATCCGTCCAAGGTAGGAGAGCATAGAATAACCAGTACCATTACCGTCAACGCTCTGACCTGACTCTGCCATACCAAGGTAACGCAATCCTTTAAATTGACTGGAATTGCCAGGCAACGTATTAGCAGAGGCTGACCAATATTGCGTGAAATTTTTCTGAGCTGTTATACCTGCTAATACTTCAATATTGTGCTTGCCAAAAGTATTCTTGTAGTCCACAGTATTATCCCAGTCCCAGTTGTTCCAATTGGATTCAGAACGACTAATACTGGACAGCTCATTCCTATCGGTTGTAGAAATGAAATACTCAGGTGTAAAATTTCGCGACATTGACCTGCCATATGTAAAATTATACTGTGATTTTAAGGTCAAATTCTTTAAAGGAGTCAATTCGATATCACCGCTACCCGTCAATACCGGACGTTCAGTCCCATTATCCTCATTAGCCCTACGCTCAAACATTGCTTCCAGGTTGGCGTGGTGAGGCAACTGTCCCCAGCTTCCGTCCGGATTTTTTACAGGTGCCGTCGGCGCACTAGCGATCTGACGAGCAAAGAATGATGTCTCGGAATAGGTACTCATCCCTATAGAATGCGAACGACTAAACGAAATATTTTCACCAATTTGAAGGTAATCAGTTATTTCGTGATGTGAGTTAACGCGCAGATTGAGACGATCATAGTTCGTAGTTCTTACTACTCCCAATTCCTTTTGAAACTCACCGGCTACATAATATGTACTTGCATCATTACCGCCACTTATCGAAACATTAACGTTCCGTTTTTGTCCAGGGCGATATGCAACATCCTGCCAATCGGTTCCCTTTCCATACTGTTGGGGATTTGGGTATTTAGGTGAATCCCCGCCATTAGTTAACGCCTCATTATATAGCATTGCATAATTTTGAGCATCGACAAACGGCACTCTGCGTGCATGCTCCACGCCATTATAAGCGTTAACGTTAAACTGAACTCCTTCACGAGCTTTTCCATTTTTAGTGGTAATCATTACCACACCATTGGCACCGCGTGCTCCATAAATAGCAGTCGCAGAGGCACTTTTGAGCACATCAATACTTTTTATTTGTGATGTAGCTATATCGGAAGGATCAGCCATTGGGTTTCCGTCTACCACATACAGTGGCTGCGTACTTTTATCGTTTACAGAACCAATACCACGAATACGCACCATAAAACTAGAACCGGGATTCCCAGAATTCTGCATAATCTCGACACCAGAGACCTTACCCTGCAATGTTTGTGCTACCTGTTCGGCCGGCTCATTAGCAATTTCATCCGCACTGACAGAAGAAATCGAAGAAGTCACATCTCGGTGCTGTTGCTGACCATAACCAACAACGACAACCTCCTCTCCGCTGATAGCGGCCGCATTCATTGAGACGTTAATCTTTGTTCTGCCACTGATTGGTACTTGCAACGTCTGATAGCCAACAAATGAAAATGAGAGGGTATCCTGAAGAGAGGGTACGCTCAGAGAATAGTTACCGTTTGCATCAGTTGAAGTACCAGTCGTCGTTCCCAGCACAGAAATATTTACCCCCGGCATTGTATTACCCGTTTTTGAATCCGTCACCGTACCGGAAACTGTTTCCGCTGATTCTGTCATCGGGGCAGGCTTTTCACGGATAATAATATAGCTACCCGTAGACAGGTACATCAGATTAGTATCTTTAAGTAGCAGATTTAATACATCTTTAACAGTCTGATTCTTCTCGTTAATATTCACATTATTGTATTTATCGACCAACTCATTTCGATAAACCAAATCAGCACCCGTTTTCTGTTCTATTTGTTCAAGAACATGCTTCAGAGTTTCATTATTCGCCTTAATATCCACCTTCTTTTGTAAGTCAAGCAGCTGAATATTCGCATGCAGTTTAAATGCCGAAACCTCTTTTTGCATTTGATCAGCAAGGACTTGACTATTTGCTTGGAGACTAATTCCCAAGATCAACCCAAAAAGGAAGATTAGTGATCTGTAATATTTCATCCTTATAATTCTCCTATTTAATTAGTATTGACTAAATTAGTATTTGCTACCGGTTTTTTTTGTAGAATACCACGTGGTTTTTATTAAGGTTATAGTTTGCTTTTAGGGATAGTGATAAGACTTTGAGAACATTTTCCATACGTTCGTTTTCAAACGATGCAGTCACTTTTTTGGTCAAAAGAGCTTTATCTCTGACATCAATAGTGATATCATAATATCGTTCTAAACGATTGACAATCAGACTGAAGGGCTCTTCATCAAAGATCAATCGTTTATTTAACCAATCAAGGCTAGCATGTAGATTAGCTTTTGAGATAATCATTTGGCCAGAATTACGCCCGACTTCTACTTTCTGTCCCTGAGTTATATTAACATGCTGAGGTGCTTTCAACGAGTCTTTGTTCCCGTCATGTTCTCGAGTTGCAACTTGTATCTGACCGTCTGAAACTGATACTTCATAAAAATTCCCTTCTGGATATGCATTAATATCGAATTTTGTACCAATATCTTTGACCTTCATATTTCCGGCATATACAACAAAAGGAAGTGTATGATCATGTTTTACTTCAAAATAGGCTTCCCCTGAGAGATACAAATTTCTTGTACCGGTTCCGAAGTCACTACGATATCGAATTTTGCTATTCCCGTTGAGAACAACTTTTGAACCATCATTAAATCTGAAACGTATCTGCTCCCCTTTTTTTGAAACCAGGGTATTATACACCAACTTCTGTTTATGTACTGGATTTTGAGTATAGGCAAATTGGTAAAATGCATATGCACAAGCTATAACCAATATTGCGGCCGCTGCCCGAACAATGAAACCCCTGATTTTTATATTGGCCTTTTTGGTGGGGAAACGTCCTATTTTCGTAACCTTTTGAGAATCGGCTTCTCGCTTTATTCTTTCTGAAAGTTCTTTCCATACTCGATCAACATTATTCTCGAGTTTTAAATCTTCAGCTGCTTCCCAAACTTCTTGAAGTCTCCCTAGTTCATCATAAGAAATATCTTCTTCTTCCAGCCAGTTTTTAACAAACTCCTTATCCTCTTGAGAATAATTTCCTGATATATAACGAATTACTTCTTCTGGATACATAACCCCTTCTTTTAAACTTGCAGTATTATTATGAAATATCCCTTCTCATATGACTTGACGTATTAAAAGGGTTTTACCACTACAAGTTTTTTTAGATGAGTTTTTAAAACAGGTTTTTCTTGTAAAAATAAAAAGCTGAATAATTACCAATCCAGATCTTATTAGCTTTGGGTGAGGAATTTTAAACCTTGACAAGTACAATAAAGAGATTAGCACAAAGAACGGTTTACAAAGTATCCCAAAACGTTGCCTAATTAATTTGTAGGATAACAGATGCAAAAATTACCATATGAAAAAACATATCAGAATTGAAATAAATGTTACATACGGTTCAAAAATATCTCTAAGTGTCTTTAAAGAACGACTAATTTGTGTTTCTACAGTGCTAACTGAAATATCCAGTAATTTAGCAATCTCTCTATAGCTTAGTCCATCATATCGACTAAGTATAAAAATTTCACGACGACGTTCGGGTAACTCCTGTATCGCCTTTTGGACCTCAACTAAAATTAATTTTGTATTTAATTTTTCATCAATAGAAGGATGTGCATTTATACTGTACAAACTTTTCTTTTCATCAGCCCAAGACTGTTCCACCTTAGAATGTCGCACATAATCAATACTCATGTTTCGGGCAGCACGAAATAGATACGCACTTATTGACTCTTTGATATCGAGCCGTTCACGTTTTTTCCAAATATCAAAAAAAACATCCTGTATTATCTCTTCCGCAATAGCCTCCGATTTTACATACCCCCAGATCAACCGAAGTAATCCTTCGTAATATTTGCGAAACAGTTTTTCGAATGCTAACTCATCCCCTTCCTTTATCCTTCTATAAAGTATCTTATCATCCATTTTTGCCTTCCTTATTTAAATACTAAGCACCTTAGAAAATGAAATATACTCCACTAACTCTAATCCCAATTAACTTTTCTAGAGCCCCAAACTTTCCCTAAAAATTATATAATCCCTGAAAAAAAGATAAATTTTTTTTCAAATAATGCAAAAACCCCAAACACATTCAATGCCTTAAAAAGGCACTTTACAGGTATAAAACTTCGGAATTTTAATTATTTCTTTCATTATTCTAACTTTAATAAATGTCAATTACAAAAATTCTTATATTTTTTTGTGTAATATTAAACAAAAAAAGCAAAATTAAGCAAAATTTTATCTTGTATATTCGGTATTATTGCAAAATAATTTACAACTGCTGATAACACTAAATCCACTGATATTTGAATGGATTAATGACGAATATTTATGATCGGGTTGGCTAACGAATTGTTGTGCAAATACGCCCACCTAAAGAAATTACTGAAATAGGTGGATTTAATGTTAAATCATAATGGATTGCTGGTAACAATGAATGGGATATTGAAATAATTCAATGAGTAACTTCAAATGTGGAGGTTTTTACATTAAAATAGTTCCTGAAAGCTCTAAACTAATCACTACATATACTTTTTATGTTTAATATTAATTATCGTCAATCTATTGGTTTATTATTTTTAATAATTGGTTTTATATCAGCTTGTAGCAATAGAAATGAAGTAGTAAAGGATGGTACTCAGAAGATGGTGGCACGACTCGACAGTATCTCTCGTAATATTAATCCTAAAACCGATAAGTATGCCAATCAAGTGCGACTTGACTACTATAAAAGAATCCCCCCTCCTTCTCAAAGGAATCGTAAGATTGAATACCAGTTTTCCCTTGCTCAAGAACTTTTAAAAGCTGGTAAAACGGAATCGGCGATTGATCATTTTAAAAAAGTAATGGTTCTACTGAATAAACTGACTGCTCGACAAAACCACAATATCGTTTCCCTAAAACAGTCTGTTAAAGAATCTATCGCCCTCTCCTATTTGAGACTGGGAGAACAACAAAACTGCCTGCTTAATCACTCCTCTGCCTCCTGCCTCTTTCCAATCCATGGTAAAGGAGTTCACACGATTACCAAAGGTTCAAAAAATGCAATAAGAATATACCAGGAATTGCTGCGCAAACGAGGGTCAAATGATTTAATATCGCGCTGGCTATTAAATATCGCTTATATGACACTTGGCGAACATCCTGAAGGAGTCCCCAAACAATGGCTTATTCCAGAGAAAGCCTTCAAATCGGACTATGATATAAAGCAGTTTCCTGATGTTGCTACTATAACCGGTGTAGCAGAAAAAGGGCTTTCGGGCGGTAGTGTAACAGAAGACTTCAACAACGATGGGTATATAGATATATTCGCTTCTTCCTGGGGGCTCAATGACCAAGTCCAATATTATGAAAACAATGGCAACGGTACGTTTACTAAGAAAACAGACGAGGCCGGTCTTACTGGTATTGTCGGTGGACTCAATCTACGGCATGCTGATTTTAATAATGACGGTTTTGCCGATGTCTTGGTACTGAGAGGCGCCTGGCTCCAAGGGAAGGCCGGAGAGCAACCCAATTCTCTTCTTCGTAATAATGGAGATGGCACCTTTTCGGATGTAACTAAAAGTGCCGGATTGCTGAGTTTCAACCCTACTCAAACTGCTGAATGGGCCGATTTCAATAATGACGGCTGGTTAGATCTATATATCGGTAACGAATCGACCAAGAATTCTAAACATCCAGCCGAATTATACCTCAACCAACAGGATGGTACCTTCAAAAATGTGGCCAGACAGGCGGGTGTAGATGTTATCGGATACATAAAAGGAGTAACCTCTGGTGATTACAATAATGACGGCTGGCAGGATTTGTACGTATCCAGGCTTGATGGTGATAATCATCTATTTAAAAATAACGGACCCGACCAAAATGGGATTCCCCGGTTTACCGATGTTACTCAAAAAGCCGGTGTGGCAAAACCTGCTGTTAGCTTTCCCACCTGGTTTTGGGATTACGATAATGACGGCTGGCTCGACCTTTTTGTTTCGTCATATGATGCTTCGCCCGGCGACGTTGCCAGGGAATATCTGGGCATGCCGTTTCACAGGGGCATTCCCAAATTATACCACAATAACGGCGATGGCACTTTTACGGATGTGACCGATGAAATGGGACTTCACAAGGTAATGTACACGATGGGATCTAATTTTGGAGACTTGGATAATGACGGATACCCCGACTTTTATGTGGGAACGGGTGACCCGGATTTTCGATCTCTTATGCCCAACCGCATGTTTCGCAACGACCGTGGCAAGCATTTCCAGGAGGTAACCGAATCTGGCGGTTTCGGGCATTTACAAAAAGGGCATGGCGTATCTTTTGCCGATCTTGACAACGACGGCGATCAGGATATTTTTGAAGTTATCTGTGGAGCATACGAAGGCGATGTTTATATGAATGCTCTTTTCGAAAATCCCGGCCACAATAATCATTGGATTACGCTCTTATTTGATGGTCATCAGAGCAACCGATTTGGTGTTGGAAATCGGATTGCGGTTGAAATTACTACCCCAAAAGGAATACGCACAATTCGTTCTGTCGTATCAACAGGAGGAAGTTTTGGTTCCAATTCGTTACAACAGGAACTAGGCCTTGGAAAGGCCACTAACATCAATCGAATTACGGTTATATGGCCGGCAAGTGGAAAAAAACAAATTTTCAAAAATGTTAAAATGAACCGGGTATACAGAATTTCAGAAAATAAAACCCACTTGGAAATTATTCATAGAAATAAATTCCGATTAGGTGCAGGAAATTCGTAGATCTTTTGTAAGAAGTACCCGGAATGATTCCAAAAATGAACTCGTTTTGTAAGCTAATGTGAATAAAATTTGAAAAACTTATGAATATTGGGTTTTACGGATTGGGAATCATGGGAAGCAGAATGGCGGCTAACTTGCTTAATACAGACGCCAGTGTGATGGTTTATAACCGCACGATATCCAAAGCAAACCCATTGGCTGAAAAGGGGGCCCAAGTTGCTGAATCACCCAAAGAGTTAGCAGACCATGCCGATATTCTTTTCACTGCACTTTCTGACCCTGAAGCCGTGAAACAGACAGCGACAGGCGAAAAAGGATTCCTTTCCTCCATGAATTCGGACAGCCTGTGGGTAGACTGCAGCACCGTAAATCCATCTTTCTCGCGTGAAATGGGTCAACAAGCGAAGTCCTGCAATATTAGATTTATGGATGCTCCCGTGGCCGGAACAAAAGGACCCGCCGAAACCGGAGATTTATTATTTCTGGTAGGTGGATCAGAAAAAAATATCGAGCAGTGTAATCCTTATTTCAATGCAATGGGCAAAAAAGTCATTCATGCCGGTGATATCGGGATGGGTACTTCACTAAAAATGGTCTTTAACCTGATTTTGGGAGAAGCAATGGTTGCTTTTTCGGAAGGATTGAATCTTGGTGAATCAATGGGATTTCCCAGGGAAATGCTTCTCGATATCCTGTTGGGGTCACCTGTTGTGGCACCCTTTTTAGCCGGAAAAAAAGAAAATTTGATTAATAAAAATTATGACGATACGGAATTTCCTCTAAAATTGATACAAAAAGATCTGCACCTGGCTTCTCAGACAGGATATGAAACAGGCACTCCTCTTCCGGCTGGCAACATCACAAAAGAATTATTTTCGATGGCTAAGCAGGAAGGTCTGGGAGATAAGGATTTTTCTGCGATCTATAAATTTATCAATCCAGATCAGTAGTAAGTAGTAGTATCAAGAAACACCAACACCCTGAATCTACTCTCTATTTTGTACTTACCGTACTGCAGCATTAATGGGCATCCAGCCAGTTATCTGCAAGTCCCATATCTACCTTTAGCGGTATGGAAAACTCAACAGCAGTCTCCATCATCTCTTTTAATTTGGCAGGAACTTCATCGGTCTCCTCATCAGGTATCTCGAAAATAAGCTCATCATGTACCTGTAAAAGCATTTTTGTTCTCAATTCCTCTTCCTCAATATATTTCTGAATATTAATCATGGCCAACTTGATAATATCAGCAGCTGTGCCCTGAATAGGCATGTTGATTGCTGTACGCTCGGCCCATGAACGACGATTCCAGTTACCGGAATTAATTTCAGGGATGTAGCGGCGGCGGCCCATCAATGTTTTTACATACCCATACTCTTTGGCAAACTGTTTAGTCTCATTGATGTATTCCAGAATCCCTGGAAAACGTTCAAAATATTGATCGATCATCTCTTTACCTTCTTCATTACTGATATTCAATCGGCGGGCCAGACCGTAAGCACTCACTCCATAAGGAATACCGAAATTCACCTCTTTCGCCTTGCGTCGATGATCAGAAGTCACCTCATCAATAGAATCAAGCCCAAAAATCTCTTTGGCAGTACGGGAGTGGATATCTTCATCATTTTTGAACGCCTCCATCATATTCTCATCCTCGGCGATAGATGCAATAACCCTGAGTTCCACTTGCGAATAATCAGCCGAAAGCAGTTGAAATCCATCATCAGCAATAAAAGCTTTTCGAATTTCACGTCCTCGTTCTGTGCGAATCGGGATATTCTGTAAATTTGGATTAGAAGATGACAAGCGTCCTGTTGCAGCTACGCTTTGATTGAAATCCGTATGAATACGTCCCGTTTCTTCGTTAATCAGTTTGGGCAGGGCATCCACATAAGTCGATTTCAACTTACTCAGCGCCCGATACTTCAGAATAAGGTCTGGCATTTCGTAATCAGCCGCTAGCTTCTTAAGTACCGATTCTGCCGTAGAATATTGCCCGGTCTTAGTCTTTTTACCGGCTGGCAGATCCATCTTGTCAAAAAGAACTTCTCCCAGCTGCTGCGGAGAATTGATATTAAATTCGGTACCCGCTTTGTCATAAATAGTTTGCTCTAGGTCTTTGAGATCACCCTGCAAGGTTGTGGAGAACTCCTTAAGCATCCCTTTATCGATAAGAACCCCATTTATCTCCATCCGGGCGAGCACTTCCATCAGTGGAAATTCAATCGTTTCCGCAATTTCATCGAGCTCATCCTTCGTCAGGATATCACTTAATTTTTCGTATAGCCTTAACGTTACATCAGCATCCTCACAAGCATAGACAGTAATCTCCTGGGGATCGATATCATCCATCGTCTTTTGTTTACGTCCCTTGCCAATTAATTCGGTTATTGGGATCGGTTTATACCTCAAGTACTGCTTGGCCAGTGTATCCATTTTTAACTTTTGGTTGGCATCAATCAGATATCCCGCAATCATAGTATCAAATGCCCGTCCTTCGATTTCCATACCGGCACGATGCAACATCATATAATCGAATTTGTAATTATGAGCAATTTTTAGAGATTGCTGCTCGGCAAAAAGAGGTTGTAAAAGTTCAACAGCCTGTTCCTGGGGAATACCCTTTTCCCCTCCTACGGGGGTATAATAAGCTACGCCAGCTGTGGTAGAAAGCGATATGCCCACCAGTTTATGCTTCATAGGATCAACGCCACCAGTTTCAGTATCAAAACAAAGGGTCTCCGATCCTTTTAATTTCTCCACAAGTTTTTCCACTCCTTCAGCAGTATCTATCAGCTCATATGAGGAGATGTCTTCATCATACGAATCAAGCTCTGACTCTTTCGGCTTTTCTTTTTTGGTTGTTTCAAACAAATCACCCTGTCCACTATCATCAGAACTTTGGGAGGTTGATCTCGTGATCCCCTTTTCCAAATATTTTTTGGTGAGTGATCGGAATTCCATACGCTTGAAGAACTCTCCAAGCTTATCCTCATCCGGCCCTTCCCATTTCAAGTCTTCCCATTTTATCGTATCCGGCACATCAGTTTTGATCGTCACCATTTTTTTTGCGTGAAGAGCCTCTTCAGAATATTCCTGGAGGCCTTCCCGATGCCGCTTTGACTTCATATTGGGAGCATCCTCGATGGCTGCTTCCAGTGTACCATATTTATTGATTAATTTAGGAGCTCCCTTCTTTCCAATTCCTTTCACACCGGGAATATTATCCGAGGTATCTCCCAAAATTGCCAGTACGTCAATAACTTTCTCGGGATATACGCCAAAGTAGTCTTTGACTCCCTCCCGGTCGATAATATTGAACCCGCCATTCTGATTATCCGGTTTATACATCATAATATGATCGTGGACCAGCTGCATAAAATCTTTATCAGGCGTCACTAGATATACTTCTACATCTTCGGCATTTGCACGGTCAGAAATTGTTCCAATAATATCGTCAGCTTCATAGCCGTGCTGCTGCACATTCTCAATACCGTAAGCATCGAGCATCTCTTTGATAAGCGGAATACCAATTTTAAGTTCCTCAGGTTGTGGCGGACGATTTGCCTTGTAGTCATCGTCCATTTTATGCCGGAACGTTGGCTCATGCGTATCCCATGCAACGGCAATATGGGTAGGCTGGTGTTCTTCAAGTAATTTTTCCAGCGTGTTGGCAAAACCAAGGATAGGACCGGTTGGTATCCCTTCAGAATTTTTTAGGCGGCTGTTAATAAATGCATAATGAGAACGATAGGCCAAGGCCATACCATCTAGCAAAAAAAGGAGGCTTTTAGACATTCTTTATCTTATACTTATCTTCGATATTTTAATATTATTGTTATAAACAATGAAAAGGTAAAACTTTTTGTCGTCGTTTTCGAATAAGTAAGTCAAAGTCGAAAAATTGATCATTTTATATGGGCTTAAAAAACGAAGCTAGGTCGGCATTTCAAAATACCAAATCATTTTATAAAGAATATATTTCCGGCATGACCCGGGAACGTATTGGTAAAGAATTTTATAAAGATACTGATCGCTTGAAACAACTCTACGAAGAGGCGATCGGTGAAGATTTGGAGAAACCGAAAGGCAAAGGAATGCCGGGACATATTAAGTTTTTGCGTCTCTTCTCGGCACTTACACAACGTTTGAATCCTACGCGCCGCCTAGTATTCGGTTTGTCAATTATCTCTTTCCTGGCTTATTATTTGTTCGGGGTTCTACATATTACCAATTTTGTCATTTTTTATGACCTGCTCATACCCTTTTCATTCGGCTCAATGCTATTGCTATTGCTGGTAGAGCTGCTTGAAAAATCAGATGTTAAACGGGAAATAGACCTGGCACGTGAAATTCAGCTTAGTTTATTACCTAATACTGAGCATCAACGTGATTTTTTGGAAATTTACTCTTTTGCCAATACTGCCAAAGAGGTAGGTGGCGACTATGTGGATATTATAGAATCGGATGAGGGCACTTATATAATCATTGCAGACGTATCAGGGAAAGGGCTTACAGCAGCACTCTATATGGTTCGAATGCAGGCATTGGTTCATCTTATTATTGAAAAGAGTCATCCATCCCCAAAAGAATTATTCCTCGAGCTTAATGACTATGTAAAATCAGATATAAAGGATAAAACGTTTGTGACTGCCTGTGCGGCCTTTTTTCCGACGGGAGAGAATCATTTTACATTCGCACGGGCTGGTCATAATGCTCCTATCTTCTTCAGCAATGAACGAGATGCCACTTTTGATCTACGTTCTGACGGATATGCGTTAGGAATGACTTCCTCTCAAAATCTGGAGCAGCATTTACAACAAAAGAAATTCCATTTCAAAGCCGGTGACAGTGTCCTTTTATATACGGATGGTCTTACTGAGGCAAGGAATGAGTTTAACGAAGAATATGGTGAAGATCGGTTAGACGCTATTCTGAGCGTATATGGTTCGCTGCATGCCAAAACTATCATCCACAAAGTACAATCATCGCTGGAAAATTTCATTGGTAAGGAAGAGCCCGCGGATGACATTACTTTTACCTGTGTACATCACGCGGGATAAAAAGATTCGTCAACAAAATTTTAAATTTTGGGCAAGATTGTTAGAGTAAGTATTTAATCCACACTGAATTACACGATGAATAAAAGGCTTGGGCAATCTCTACTTGAGTCAATAAATCCCCAATGAAGCCAAGAACTACCGGATTCTTTTGTGTAAATTGACCGTATGCTTGGTTTAAGCCTTATCAAACGCCCTCCTACTTAGCACCTTACGATCGATCTCCTGGTTCGTTCAAAGTCAATGCGTACTCCCCCCCCTCAAGGGTGGATTTGCCCAGTACGAATCTTATCATTATTTCGACCTCATTATATTAGTCAAGAAGTTTTTTAGCTTCTTCCACAACCCGATCAGAAGTCAACCCGAACCTCTCATAAATTTCTTCATAGGGAGCAGAAATACCGAAACGATCAATACCAATGACCGTACCTTTGGCACCGACCCATTCTCTCCATCCCTGGGTAGCTGCAGCCTCAATAGAAACCCTGGCATCAACTTCCTGAGGTAATACTTTTTGCTTATAAGCATCATCCTGTTTGCGAAAGAGTTCCCATGCCGGAAGGCTTACCACCCGGGCATCAATATTCTGATCAGCTAATTTTGATTTCGCATCCATTGCCAATTGCACTTCAGATCCGGTCCCCATCAAAATAACGTCCGGACGCTCTTTTTCGCTATCTGAAAGGATGTAGCCGCCTTTTTCAACATTTGAAGCAGCATTAGACTCATCTCTTGAATAGGTGGGAACGTTTTGACGAGTGAGTACCAGCAACGAAGGTCCATCGGTATACTCTAGTGCGGTCTTCCAGGCCCAGGCAACTTCATTAGCATCAGCAGGACGTAATATCAACGCGTTGGGCATAGCTCGCAGCGACGCCAGATGTTCAATGGGTTGATGTGTCGGTCCATCTTCTCCCAAGCCCACACTATCATGGGTAAACACAAAGATAGAGGGAATATGAGAAAGTGCAGCAATACGAATGGCCGGTCGGCAATAATCAGAAAAAATCAAGAAGGTTCCGCCAAAGGGAATAACCCCTCCATGTAAAGCCATACCGTTAAGTGCAGCTCCCATTGCATGTTCGCGTACACCAAAATGGAAATTTCGACCATCATAATTACCAGCTTCAAATGTGCCTTCACCATCCATCCACGTTTTATTACTGCCGGCCAAATCAGCAGATCCGCCAATCATGTAAGGAATTTGCTGCGATAATTTCCGTAAAACTTTCCCAGAAGAAGCCCGCGTTGCCATTCCTTTTTCATCCGCATCAAAAGAAGGCAAGATATCATTCAAATTTTCAGGCAACGAGCGGTTTGTTGCTGTATCAAATTGTTTTGCTAAATCACTATATTTTTTGGTATAAGCCTGGTAAATATTTTTCCACTGGTCATGGGCACTGCTCCCTGCGTCTCTGGCTTTTCGGAAATGAGCTAAAACTTCATCCGGAATATAAAATTTCTTGTCTGGATCCCAATTTAAGTTTTCCTTTGTCTTTCGTACTTCCTCTTCTCCAAGTGCCGCACCATGAGATTCCTCACTGTCTTGCTTATTAGGACTTCCAAACCCTATATGCGTACGACAAAGAATCAATGATGGTTGATCAGCTACGGTTTGTGCTTCCGTAATCGCTTTCTCCACTTCGTCGCGATTATGACCATCAATCTTGATGGTATGCCAGCCATACGCTTCGAAACGTTTAGCTACGTCTTCGGTAAAAGCCAGATCAGTGCTACCTTCAATTGAAATATTGTTATCATCATATAGATAAATAACTTTCCCGAGCTTCATGTGTCCTGCCATAGAAGCTGCTTCATGCGAGATTCCCTCCATCAAATCTCCATCACTGACAATGCCATAGGTGTAATGGTCTGTTAATGGCAAATCCTCCTTATTAAATTTAGCAGCCATATGAGCCTCGGCAATGGCCATCCCAATTCCTGTAGCCAATCCCTGCCCCAACGGTCCCGTTGTGGTTTCAACGCCGGGCGTTAATCCGTACTCAGGATGGCCGGGTGTCAAACTATCAAGCTGACGGAAATTTTTAAGCTCGTTGAGTGAAAGATCATAGCCGGTTAAATGCAATAAACTATAGAGCAACATAGACCCATGACCAGCCGATAAAACGAACCGATCGCGATTATACCAATTAGGATCTGAAGGATCATGTTTCAAAAATTTTGTCCAAAGCACATAAGCAGCATCAGCCATACCCATAGGCATGCCTGGATGACCACATCCAGCTGCTTGTACGGCATCCATTGCCAGTGTTCTTATCGTATTGACACATAACTCGTCAAGCGAAGTAATAGTTTGATCCATTTTAATTGATTACCCGATATGATTTGAATTTCTTTTTCTTAAATTGGCAGGCTAAAAATAGCCAATGCACGGCTTACTTAAAAACAAAAAGTCATAAAAAAAGCCCCCAAGAAGGAGGCTTTTTATTTTTCTGGTAAAAGATCTTTTTAATTGGTAGTACTCTTGCACTTGAGTTCATATTCCATCTGGTGCTCTGCCGAAGCTTTAAAAGAACCATAAGCGGCATTACCGAAAGCACTGCATGCCTCTTCTTTCTTTCCAAGACCCTGATAAGCAGTTGCTAATTCATAATAGATTTTAGCTTTATCAGTTTTTCCACCAGTTTCATACTGCAACCCTTTTTTAGCATGATTCAAAGCCTGTTGCCAGTCTTGGGTCTTATTATAGGCCTCTGCAAGACGGTAATGGGCCTTAGGTGATTTGGAATCATATTTAAGAGCTCGTTGTAACAAATCGATAGCCTGATTGTACTTTTTATGTTCAGTACTTTGAGCCCCCTGAAAAACCAGCTCATCCCGAGCGGACTGTTTAGCTCCTTGCACAACTTGCGTAGAATTAGTCTTTTGACCAATTTTTATGGCTTGATCGAAAAGAGAAATCGCCTTTTCAAAATCCTTGGAATCCATATGCTTGACTACCACACCTTTCTGGTAATAGGCATTAGCATAATTTGGATTGCGACTAATTACTTTATCAAGCGTAGCTACAGCATCATTATAATTTTTTTGTTGATATTGAATCAATGACTTGCTGTACATCAACTGCGTGATCACATTCGTCGCCTTGTTAGAAATCTGTTTATCACTGTACTCATTTGCGATATCAACAGTATTCTGGAATGCCTCGATAGTTGCATCCATACTTTCCAGCGATTGATTTTGTTTAAAGGCTTTATATTTCTGTAAAGCTAACTGATAATAAATCTGTGGCAACTTACCTTGGCATCGCTGTACAATATCTTTGCCTTCATCGCCTAATTTTTTTGCTTGGTCTAAAGCCTGATTATACATATTTATCGCCTGCTCATATTTACCACCTTTTACTAATTCCAAGGCTTTATTATATGTTTTAACAGCATCTCTTTTTGTTTGTGCAAATGTAAGAGTACTGCTAAATCCTATGATAAACAGACCTAATAAAAGTGTTGTTATGCTAGTTTTCAGCAACTTCATTTGTTCGTTCGGTTTGAGGTTGAATATTCAAAGCTTTGAATGTAATGAATTAAAGTAATTATTTAAAAGTAAAACTTATAAGAAGCTAATTTATTGTATTTACCCGATTTACCTAATTCTAAACATTCATAAAGCTATCTAAATTATATGATTTAAATAGTTTAATGATGGTTTTGTTTCAAAGCAAATAACTTTAAAAATTGGGACTGAGTGTGTGTTGCTGATAAAAATCACATACGATTTTAACAGCTTCATCTGGATCATCCGTCAAGCTAAACAAATTTACATCCTCCTCGGATATTGTCCCATTTTTAACCATCGTCTCCTTTATCCAGTCAAATAGCCCCTTCCAATAATCTTTGCCGATCAAAACCAATGGAAATGTACTTATCTTTTGGGTTTGGATTAAAGTCATTGCTTCAAAAAACTCATCCAATGTACCAAATCCTCCCGGAAAAACAATAAAACCCTGTGCATATTTAACAAACATAACTTTCCGGGCAAAAAAATAATTGAAATTAATCACATATTCATTATCTACAAATTTGTTAACCCCTTGCTCATGGGGAAGCAAGATCCCTAAGCCAACCGACTTTCCTTCTCCTTCCTGGGCACCTTTATTGGCAGCTTCCATGATTCCGGGTCCTCCTCCCGTAATAACGCCAAAACCTTTCTCCGTTACCTTTTTAGCCGTATAACGTGCCATTTCATAATACTTATCCCCTTCCACCATGCGAGAAGAGCCAAAAATCGAAACGCAGGGACCAATCTTAAAAAGCTTGTCGTAACCATCTACGAATTCTCCCATAATCTTGAATATACTCCATACATCACTGTCATGGCTGTCATCAAAATTTTCGGGTACTCTCAGCATCTTATTCTTTTTGTCACTCATAGTTTGATAATATTATCTGGTAATCAAATCTATCGACAATGTCATTCCGGGCGTTGCCTGACTGGTGATGCCGGGTTTTATTCTGGCACGCATACTTAGGTCTTTAGATACATCAAAAGACCGCATATGGGCATATACATACGCATCAATGATATTTAATCCATAAGCCAATGCAACTCCGATATATGCCATGTCGCGCCTGTTCCGATAGGTATTTCTGATTGTTTTCAATTGATCTACATTTGCATTCTTTGAAATATAAGAAGGAGTTTGACCAAAACGGAAATCGTTATTCGTCTGCTGCGGATCTAAATTATAATACGCTGCTCTATAATCATGATATTTTTTTGTTAGATATATGCTATAATAGGCCACCCCCCCCAACAATCCGTATACAATAGGTACTTTCCAAGCTTGTTTGTTGACGATCTGCCCCCATCCCGGAATGATCATAGATTTGTGCATGACACTTTTAGGATCCGGTAATTTACCATTTAGATCAGTAGTATCCTTCGGAGAACTATAATTGGCGGCCTCTCCTTCTTGAAACAAGGTACGGCTCCCGATATAATCATTGCGAAACTGAGACCGTGCTTGCCTGGGTAATGATATTAGGAAAGTGACGCTAAGAAACAGAATCGAAAAGCTCGAGTAACCGATCCAAGTCCTCATCTGAGTAATATTCGATACGTATTTCGCCACCATTCTTCTTAGGCTTAATGTTGACCTTCGTACTTAATTTACGACGTAACCGGCTAGATATTTTCTTTAGAAACGCATTTTGTCGACTATTAGTACTCTTATTTTCTGATTCTTCCTTGTCCTCTTCTTCCAAGGCTCTTACAGCCTTTTCTGTTTTACGAACCGAATATCCTTTATCGACAACTTTATTAAAAATTTCTTGCTGATCCTCTTCATCCTCAACAGATATCAAAGCGCGTGCATGGCCCATCGAAATCTTCTTATCGCGCAGCGCAGCCTGTATAAAAGCAGGTAGATTCAACAATCGTAGCATATTCGTAATCGTAGTACGATTTTTTCCCACCCGCTCCGCGACTTCAGCTTGCGTATACTCGGCTTCCTCAATTAGGCGCTGATAACCAAGGGCTACTTCAATAGGATTCAAATCTTCCCGCTGGATATTCTCAATCAGGGCATAGGAAATAATGTCTTTGTCATTAACCTCTCTAACATAAGCAGGAATTTCTTCTAAGCCAGCCAGCTTTGAAGCTCGAAGACGTCGCTCGCCACTAATAAGTTCAAAACGTTTTTCTCCAATATAACGGACCGTAATCGGTTGAATAAGACCATGCTGTTTTATTGAATGGGCCAGCTCATCCAACCGTTCTTCGTCAAATTCCTTACGCGGCTGGTGAGGATTCGGACGAATATTCTCAACCGGTACATGTAATACGATATTTACCCGTTGTTTAGGCTCGACATAGGCCGTTCCTTCTGTACCTTGTGATTCTTCCTGATCCTTAGGCTGGTCCTCACCTTCATTGTATTCAGGAAAGAAAGCACCTAAGCCGCGACCTAAAACTTTTTTCGATGCCATAACATTATCATTCCTTAACTGCTTGCAAAGACAGGACTATCCTTAAAAAGCTTTTTATTTCGGTGGATAATTTCCCGCCCTAACGCAAGATAGTTTTTAGATCCAACACTAGTAGAATCGTAAAGCAAAGCGGGTTTTCCAAAGCTGGGAGCTTCTGCCAACCGAACATTACGCTTGATAATAGTATCAAAGACCCGGTCCTCAAAATATTTTCGAACCTCTTCTGCCACTTGATCCGACAATCTAGTACGAGTATCGTACATCGTTAGTAGTACACCCTCGATTTCCAGATCGGTATTGAGGTGTTGACGAACAATCTTAATAGTATTTAACAGCTGTCCGAGGCCTTCAAGCGCAAAATATTCGCACTGTACGGGAATTAAGACTGAGTCGGATGCCGTAAGAGCATTAATTGTTAACAATCCGAGTGAAGGTGGACAGTCGATAATGATAAAATCATATTGGTCCTTAAGATTGCGAATTGCTTTCTCAAGAATTCGTTCCCTTTGTTCACGATCGATCATCTCAATTTCAGCCCCAACCAAATTAATATGGGAAGGGAGAAGCTCCAAAAAGGGCAATTCCGTTTCCCGGACGGCATCCAGAGCATCAACGCCACCGACCATAACCTCATAAATTGAATTGGAGACGGTTTTAGATTCGATCCCCAAGCCGCTGGTCGTATTACTTTGCGGATCAATATCGATTATGAGCGTTGTATGTTCTATAGCAGCAAGGCTTGCAGCCAAGTTAATGGCCGTAGTCGTCTTGCCTACGCCTCCTTTTTGATTAGCAATGGAAATTATCTTACCCATGAAGTAAATCTAATCCAAACTATTACCTATATAGTGAATCAAAAATATAATGGGATGTCATATGGTAAACAAAAATACTTATTAACAAGTTATTAACCAACTTATTAACTTAGCTATCCGCATATATTCCAATGAGTTATAACTGATCAGTTCGTAATATATTTTAAATCATCAACATTTTTTAAACAACTGCATTGAAGATAGGGGTCATGCTATTTGTTTGTAGCTAAAACTTAATATATTGAAAAATACTTGGTTTTCGGACAACTACTGTAAATCATCCTAAAATACTGGCAACATTAGTGTATCCCAGATTAAAGGCCTCTGCTACATCACGATACACAATTTCTCCATCCACAATGTTTAATCCTTTCACGAGTTCCTTATCATCTTTAAGAGCTTCTTTCCAACCTTTATTAGCTATATCCACCGCATACGGTAGTGTTACATTCGTAAGGCCTAATGTTGACGTATAAGGAACGGCACCCGGCATATTGGTAACACAATAATGCACAATATCATCAACTTCATAGATCGGATGATCATGGGTCGTCGGTTTCGAAGTTTCAAAACATCCTCCCTGGTCAATGGCAACATCCACTAATACGGTGCCCTTCTGCATGAGTTCCAACATATCACGGCTGACCAAATGAGGCGCCTTGGCGCCCGGTTTCAACACTGCTCCAATCACCATATCAATATCAGGAAGCATACTCCTTATATTAGCTTCCGACGAAAACATAGTCGTCACATTTTGTGGCATCACGTCATCCAAATAACGGAGTCGGCGCATGCTAATATCCATAATCGTCGTATTTGCCCCCATTCCGGCGGCAATCTTCGCAGCATTAACGCCCACAATCCCACCACCAAGCACTAATACATTTGCTGGTCGTACCCCGGGAATTCCTCCAAGAAGAATACCACGTCCTCCCTGGGCCTTCTCTAGATATTTTGCGCCTTCCTGGGAGGCCATTCGGCCTGCAACTTCGCTCATGGGGATCAATAATGGCAGCGAACCGTCTTCTTGTTCCACCGTTTCATAAGCGATAGCAATCGCTTTGGATTCGATTACTGCTTCCGTTAATTGGCGACTGGCAGCGAAGTGAAAATAAGTGAAGATAATTTGACCTTCTCTTATACGACCATACTCAACTTCAATAGGTTCTTTAACCTTCATAATCATTTCGGCCTGGTTCCAGAGCTGATCTGTGTCCTCGATAATTTCAGCCCCAGCTTCTGTATATTTTTCATCAGAAAAGCCACTTCCACGCCCCGCCCCTTTTTCTATCAATACCTTATGTCCATAACTTTTCATTTTTGTAACTCCACTGGGCAATAGCGCAACGCGATTCTCATGAGTTTTAATCTCTTTAGGAACTCCTATAATCATGAATACTTTTATTTGATTACTGATATATTTGGGAAAAGCCCTCTGAGAAAGGTAGGCAAATTTTTTGAAAAAAATGAAATAATGAAACTACGAATTGTTAAATTTTGTAGAAAGCTATTCAGTTAGTTTCCGGTATTTTTCCAATCCTGATTTGGTTATCGTAATATGTCCATAAAGCAATGGGCCACCTATTGTTTCGATATTGATATATCCCAAATCCTGAAAATATTCAAGCACATTCTTGATTTCAGTCCGATCCAAATCAAACTCATTATTTATTTTTTGAACCGATATTTTTTGAGACATGTCATTATTCGAAATATCACCAATTCTTTTCAAAAATTGATGATATTTTTTACTGAACTCGCTCCCAATAATCATGTGTTGAGACATTAAGTTGTATAGAACTGAGTTGTAGATAAAGACAAGCATTATCTCTGAAGAAAAGGTTACCTTAGTGTTATGATATTGTTAAGTATTGGGAATAGCCTGCACTCTTTTAATATTTTTCCCCGATCAACGTACAACAAATAATTCGGCTACCGGTTATATTAAAAGACTGTTTTCAAATACAAATGATTTATTGTATCCTTCTAAGCCATTATTAAGTCAGACAACTAACGCATGATTTCAAAGGAGATCCTCAAAAAAGTTCGTAAAATTGAGATCCGAACAAAGGGAATGGTTAACAATATTTTCGGTGGGGAATATCAGTCTGCGTTTAAGGGACGTGGAATGGAATTTTCAGAGGTCCGGGAATATAATTATGGGGATGATATCCGCCAAATCGACTGGAACGTGACAGCTCGCACCGGGGACCCTTTCATCAAGCAGTTTGAAGAAGAACGTGAACAAACCCTTATGCTTTGTGTTGATATATCTCAAAGCGGTGTTTTTGGCAGTAACAATCAAAGTAAGATGGAACTTTCCATCGAAATCTGTGCTGTTTTGGCTTTCAGTGCAATCAAAAATGGAGACAAAGTTGGGCTCGTTTTGTTTACGGACCAAATTGAAAAAGTTATCCCACCTAAAAAAGGGCGTTTACATGTACTTCGTCTCATCCGCGAACTTTTGACGACCGAGCCTGAGGGCACCGGCACAAATATTAGCGACGCTCTTTCCTATGTCAACAGACTGTTAAATCGCAGAGCTATTATCATTCTGGCCAGTGATTTTCAGGATGATAATTATGATCGCCAAATGAAAATCACGAATCGTAAGCACGATCTGGTCAACATCTTTATTAATGACAAGCTGGAAGACGAATTGCCCAAGTTAGGGTTAGTGCCCCTCAAAGATGCTGAAACAGGTGATGAGGTTCTTGTAGACACGTCCAGCCCAAAAGTACGGCAGGCATATCAGAAAAAACGCCTTGTACATAAACAGAAGCTGCGTGATCATTTTTTAAGGATGAAAATCGATACAATTGAATTGGAAACCAACGCTTCTTATATCAAACCACTCATGTCCTTCTTCCGTCGTCGCGTTCAGCGCTATTAGGCAATAGTTATTTTGACACTTGAGAAATAGCTATACGATCTTGTTGCTGTTCAACCAACATTCGTTGCATCTTTTTGTTGAGAGAATCTCTTAGCTGTGTGAAAGCTTTCATCAGGCTGTCCGGAATTGATTTAGCTGACGGCAAATTAATTGTAAGGGGATTGACAGCACGACCATTTTTATAAATTCTATAATCAAGATGCGGCCCCGTAGATCGCCCAGTACTCCCTACATACCCTATAATTTGTCCCTGTTTTACATTAGCGCCGGCATGAATTCCCCGGGCAAAACGATGTAGATGCATATATGCAGTCCTATAAGTACCATTATGGCGAATTTTAATAATATTGCCACTAGCTCCTCCATAATGAGCTTCCAAAACCGTCCCATCTCCGGTAGCAAGTACGGGGGTGCCGATCGGTGCCGCATAATCAACACCATGATGGGGCATAACCTTATGTAGAACAGGGTTCATTCGATGCTGCGAGAAATGAGAGGTAATACGATGACTAAATTTAAAAGGCATTTTTAACAGTGCCTTCTCCACGCTTTGACCATTTTGATTGAAATAGCCGTCGGTATTACCATGTTTAAACCGGTAGGCACGGTACGTCTTTCCCCGGTGCGTGAATTGGGCAGCTTTTATATTTCCGATACCATAAAATTCGCCATTGATATACTTTTTACTATATAGAGTCTTAAAGGAATCCCCTCCCCGGAGCCCATAAAAGTCGATCTCCCAGGCAAAAACATTTGCCATCTTGTATGCTAATAGCGGACTCTTTTTCTCCTGGCTTATTGCCTGAAATAACGAATTCTCAATCTCCCCGGAGGCAACAGACGGTTTTGTAGTAATGGGACGGGCTGCTCTATATATCTGAAGAGAATCCGGTTTCCAGTCGAAGACCACATAATCTACCGGATTGGGTTGCCATATAAGTTTCTTGATGCTGGAATCTTCACTGGACGCATAATAGGTTCGATATTTCTGGCCCGGTTTCAATTTTTTAAAATCAACAATATCCCGCGCCTTTCGAGTAATAGAATAAATCTGTTGCGGGCTGAAATCATATCTGGATAAGATATTGTAAAAACTTTCATTATGTTTCACCTTATGCTCCTTCACCTGCATACTATCCATAACCTGCCCAAAGGAATCCACGGTATGCGAAATTACAGTATCAGCGACTTCAATGTTTGGTGAATCTGGAACTTCCTCTGTTCTCTTCTTTGGTTCACATCCTAATAACATCACTCCTAAGATGACCCCGATAATTAGTCTATTGTGCATGTCCTCCATCAATTTAGAAATTAACTCTTAAAACATACTATTTTCCTAACCTCATTGCACAAAAAAAATTGTTTAAAACATATCTACTAATCTTTTCTGAATCTACATATTTTTTCTATTTTAGCGCCAGTTTCAAGCTAATCACACAATAATTATTTCAATTTGTTGTTTTAAAGCTTCTAATAATCATTAGATTGCGCCAGTGATAAGAACAAAGCTACAAAAATTCTATTTTTTATTCGTTTTTTGCCTCGTTGTCTTCAGCATCTCTTCGGTGCAAGCTCAGAGATTAAAAGAATATACGACTGTAGATTCTTTACACGTTGGGGATACCTTCGATTATTCCATAACACTGAATCGCAGCCAGGATTATGACGAGATCACCTTTCCCGACTCCTCAGCTTTTGGTCCTGATTTTGAAATTCGTTCTCGCAAACAATACAAAATCTCAACTTACAAGGATAGCGTTTATTACAGACTGCAATTTTTCGGAGCAGCCGATACCACGATTCCTGCTCTGGCTGTGCATCTGATCCAGCGACAAGATACGACTACGCTTTACACCAATCCGGTTCCGGTAAAATTCAAAAGTATACTAGCCAAAAACGATCAAAAATTACGTCCACTGAAACCTATTTTTGAATTCGCGGCAGCTTGGTGGCCATATATTTTGGGATTAATCCTTTTGATTGCTGCCGGATATTATTTGTATCAATATTATTTAAAGAAAAAAGAAGAAGAAAAACCCAAAGAGCCAAAAGCTTTCGAGCCGGTTCCATTTGTCAATCCTATTAAAGAACTACAAAAAGCAATTAAACAACTTGATCAGATGGAATTTTCGAACCAGGAAGATTTTAAGAAATTCTATATTGATTTAGGAGATGCGATTCGCCAATACTACGAAACCCTATACAATATCCCTGCTCTTGAATCAACGAGTCGCGAACTTCTGAATATGCTGCACGCCGGTGCCATTGACGAGAACCTCATAACCGATACTCGTGCAGTACTACAAGAAGCTGATATGGTAAAGTTTGCCAAATTTACCCCCACTACTGATCAGGCGGATCGGGCCTTAAAAAAAGCTTATAACTTTCTGGAACGCGCAAGAGATGTGGATGGCGCAAGGGTTGAACATCTGCGCCGAAAGCATATGAACAAAATGGAGGCAGAGCGACAGCGATTTAACGAGGAACAAGGAAAAGCAGAAGAGGTGAACGCATGAGTTGGGCAAATCCACAGTGGCTTTGGTTACTACTTCTGCTCATCCCTATAATCGGGTATCACGTTTGGAAACATCGATCCCGAAAAGAGCCCAGCCTTACTTTTTCGGATATCTCCGGGCTTAAAAAGCTATCCGGCAACTGGAGATCCTATGGAATTTGGCTGGCTCCTGTCCTTCAATGCCTGGCATTCTCATTGGTTGTGCTGGCAATGGCCCGTCCGCAATACAAGAATACGACTATAGAACGAAATGCCGAGGGAATCGATATAGTACTCGACATTGATATCTCGACATCCATGAAAGCCGAAGATTTGAAGCCTAACCGGCTGGAAGCGGCAAAAAATGTTGCTAAAGATTTTATCAACAAACGGGTTTCCGATCGTATTGGATTGGTTCTTTTCGCACGAAAGAGTTTTACGTTGGTCCCTCCTACTCTCGATTATGATTTATTAAAGCGTGAGCTTGCAGATGTGGAAATGGGCGTTGTGGAAGACGGTACTGCCATCGGGATGGGAATCGCAACAGCTGTAAACCGCCTTAAAAAGAGTAAGGCTAAAAGTAAAGTTATTATCCTGCTCACCGACGGACAAAATAACTCTGGTGAAATTGACCCGGTAACGGCCGCTGATCTTGCTAAAACCTACGGGATTAAAATTTATACGATTGGAGCAGGTTCCCGCGGGACAGCTCCTTACCCTGTGAAGGATCCCATTTTTGGTAACCGGTATCAGAATGTAAAGGTCGATATTGATGAAGACATGCTCACAAAAATTGCCAATATGACCGGTGGTGAATATTTCCGGGCTACCGACACGAAAAAGCTCAAGGATATTTACGATCAAATTGATAAGCTGGAAAAAAGTAAAATTGATGAGGTCATTTATACAGACTACAAAGACCTATACCCACGATTTTTATTGCCTGGCATCCTGTTACTGGTTTTATCGATAGTCTCTGACCGATTCTTATTCCGCAGTGCTGTCGAATAAATCAAATCTATTTTCATCAGGTTAGACAACCATACATTCTACAAAATAAGAATCGTTATTATACTTATTTTTGTTAGATGGCAATCACAGCTCATAAATTGTTAATTTTCTATCCATTTTCATGGCGTTACAGTCTGTCTTAAAAACATTTTCTGCTCAAATTCCATGGCGGGATCTTCATAAACATATCGACAATCGCAAATCAATATTTCTGGACCATTTTGTGGGTTCAACCCCCGCTCTCTTGGTTGCAAAAATTGCCTTAAAATATGATAAGATTGTTGTTATCTATCCAGATACGGAATCAGCGGAATTCATGCAGAGCGATCTTGAAGCCCTTGACGTTAATCAGGCCAATTATTTCCCTTCAACAGGACACGCCCTCTATGATGAGCAACAGATTACCGACAGTTCTATTGTAGTACAACGTTCTGAGGTACTGGAAAAGATAATAAATAACCCAAAATCGATATTAGTAACATCGGCCCCGGCCATATTCGAAAAAATTGCTCCCCCTGAAGTTTTTGCCCAAGCTTCTATCACGATCAACAACGGGGATACCATGGAGCCACGCACGCTTAAAGAGATGCTGGTAAATCAAGACTATGAACCGGTCAAATTTGTTGATCAACCCGGAGAATTTGCCCATCGCGGGGGTATTCTGGACGTCTATCCCTTTTCCGGTGAATACCCAATACGGCTGGAATTTTTTGGAGATGAAGTAGATTCTATCCGTGAATTCGATCCGGATTCCCAACGCTCTGTCTCCTTTTTGAATACGGTGCGATTTGTGCCCAATGCCTCTACCCTTAGTGAAAGTGATAAACGTGGTTTGCCCACTTATTTTGGGGATGATACCGTTTTTTTGTTCGTCAATGAATCGCTTATAAAAAGTGATATTGAGGATCGCTTTGAAAGTGCTACGGAAAAGTTCAAAAACCTGGAAAATAAGGAGGATTTTCTACCTCCGAATCAGCTCTATCTCAATCCCAATGAACTACAAGAGTCCTTTGCAAACCATGCAAAAATATATCTTGGAGGATTTTCTGAAGATAAAAAAGCCGACTGGCAATATCGGCTAGACGCAAGTCCACAGCCTGATTTTAACAGCACTATTAAATTACTGCGAAAAAATATTGAAAAGCTTAGCAAACAAAGCTTTGACACATATATCTTGTGTGACAATGAAGGACAACGCGATCGTTTTGAGGAGCTCCTTGGCGAACCTTCAAAAAAATTAAGATATCATCTTTCGGTAGAAACCATCCACGAAGGCTTTACCCTCAATGGACAAGGGTTGGCGGTCTATACCGATCACCAAATTTTCAATCGTTATCATCGTCCGAAAGTTCGTCGCAAACATCATACGGGGGGCATATCTTTCAAAGAACTCCGAGACTTGAATATCGGCGATTATGTGGTGCACGTAGATTACGGGATTGGGAAATTTGCGGGATTTAAGAAAATCAAGGTTCGGGATGTGGAGCAGGAATCGGTTGTTCTACGGTACCAGGAAGATTCACTGCTTTATGTCAATGTAAGCAGTCTTCACAAAATCCAGAAATACTCTGGTAAAGAAGGCACGAAGCCACGTATCACCAAGCTGGGATCTGGCCGCTGGGCGCGTAAAAAAGCACAGACTAAGAAAAAAGTTAAAGACATTGCTCGTGATCTCATCAAACTGTATGCGAAACGAAAATCACAGGAGGCTTTTGACTTTTCGCCAGACAATTCCTGGCAAACCGAAATGGAAGCGCGCTTTGAATTTGAAGAGACGCCGGATCAGCGAGAAACCATCGAAGCCGTAAAATCCGACATGCAAAATAAAACGCCTATGGATCGGCTCATCTGTGGAGATGTGGGATTCGGAAAAACCGAAGTGGCAGTCCGTGCAGCTTTCAAAGCCGTGATGGACCATAAACAAGTAGCCGTGCTGGTTCCAACAACGATTCTAGCCGACCAACACTACAAGACGTTTTCCAGAAGGATGAAGGATTTCCCCGTTAAAGTGGGAGTCCTTTCGCGCTTTCGTACGAGGAAACAGCAGAAACAAACACTTAAAGACTTGCAAGAAGGTAAGCTGGATGTCATTGTCGGCACGCACCGACTGACGTCCAAGGATGTTAAATTTGACGATCTTGGCCTGTTAATTGTGGATGAGGAACAGCGTTTTGGCGTCAAAACAAAAGAAAAGCTAAAAGAATATCGCGCCACGGTGGATGTTCTTACGCTCACGGCCACTCCCATACCGCGAACCCTCCAATTTTCGCTGATGGGCGCTCGGGATTTGAGTATCATTAACACTCCGCCCCCGAACCGTCAACCTGTTCAGACCGAAATTCACAGCTTTAACAAAGATCTCATTCGTGATGCGATTATGCAGGAAATTTCGCGGGGGGGACAGGTCTTTTTTATTCATAACCGGGTAAAAAATATCGAGTCTATGTCCAGTATGTTACGACAACTTATCCCGGATGTGCGTGTACGATTTGCGCACGGGCAGATGAGTTCAAGCAAACTCGAAAAAATTATTGAAGATTTTTACGATCATAAATTCGATGTGCTGATTTCAACCAATATCGTTGAAAACGGCATCGATATTCCTAACGCCAATACAATGATTATCAATCGCGCCGATCATTTCGGTTTGGCTGAGCTTCACCAGTTGCGTGGTCGTGTTGGACGTTCAAACCGAAAAGCTTTCTGCTATCTGATCACTCCTCCTACCCAAACCCTAACGGAAGAAGCCCGGAAACGTTTACTGGCACTGGAAGAATTCTCGGATCTCGGATCAGGTTTCAATATTGCAATGCGTGATCTTGATATCCGGGGTGCCGGCGACATTCTTGGGGCTGAACAAAGCGGCTTTATCAATGATCTTGGATTTGAACTCTACAAGAAAATTCTAAATGATGCCGTAAGGGAACTCAAGGAACAGGAATTTAGTGATGTATTCAGTGATGTAGAAGTAGAAATTGATCTACCAGAAACGCAGGTAGAATTTGACCTGCCTGCCCTATTAGGAAGCGATTATGTTTCTGATAATGTAGAACGACTCAATCTATACCGGAAGCTGTCGGGTGCCGAAAAGCTGGAAGAAATTAAAGACTGGAAAGAGGAAGTAGAAGATCGTTTTGGTCCTATTCCCGACGCGACGCAAAATCTGATCACGTCTACGGTGATTAAGCTTTATGCTTCGGGGTTATTCTTTACCAAAGCCCGAATTCGTTCCAACCGGATGTGGCTGAGCTGCCCCAAACATGATTCTGAGCTGGGTGAAGAATTTTACGGGCAACAATTCCAAAAATTGTTAAAATCTATCCAGGAAATTGCTAAAGATAAGTTTGAAATCATCCAGAAAGATGACAAAGTTCGATTTGTAATTCATGAAATTCCAAACCTGCAGTCGGCCGCCGAATTTTTAAGGAATCTCTCTAAGACCCATAAAAAAGAGGCCAGCTTTGCTTGATAAATATGTAGAGCTTCTCAAAAACGGTGAAATCGTTGCCTTTCCTACAGAAACAGTCTATGGACTCGGGGCGGATGCCTGGAATCCCTCAGCCGTAAAAAAGGTATTCGAACAAAAAGGACGTCCTTCAGATAATCCCCTCATCGTGCATATTTGTTCTGCTGATATGGTTAAAGATTTTGCCCTACGAATTCCTGATGATGCCCGAAAATTAATGGATCGTTTTTGGCCCGGCCCCCTCACTTTGATCTTTAAAAAAAAGCCAGACGTATTGGATATTATTACGGCAGGACTAGATAGCGTAGCAATTCGCTGGCCAAAGCATCCGCTAACGCAGGATTTGATTGCTCAAGCCGGACCTCTGGTTGCCCCCAGCGCGAATTCTTCGGGTAAACCGAGTCCAACGAAGGCCGAACATGTACAAGAAGATTTTGGTGTAGATTTTCCCGTTATCGAAGCCGGAGAAACAGACATCGGGTTGGAATCGACCGTGCTGGATATTTCTGAAGAACCTTACCAAATCTACCGACCCGGCGCGATCAGTGCAGAAGAAATTTCGGAAGCCATCCACAAAAAAATAACTATTGCCAAACCCACAACGAATGATACCGCAGCCAAGAGTCCAGGTACCAAGTATACGCACTATTCCCCACACGCCACGGTAAAATGGCTGAAAAAAAGTCCCAAAAAGGCAACAGCTAATGCCTTGTATCTGCTACACCACGCCAAATTTGAGCAATATGCTGATAATATCATCCAATATGAGAATGATTTTCGTCGGATGGCGCATGAGCTCTACGATCGATTTCGCCAGGCGGATCATGAGAAATTGGATACGATCTGGGTCGAACCTTTTCAGAACGAAGACTTAAAAAATCCTTACGTCCAGGCCCTTCAGAATCGTATTTCCAAGGCAGTTGGGTAAATAAAAATAGGTGTTAATTTATTCTTAAGAGGGTTAGTCCAACACATTAAACGTTTGATCGGGCTGGAGAGCAAGTACGGATTCCGTCATCAAATCAATTAGTTTTTCAACATCTCTGAGTGAGACCGTTTCGACAGGTGAGTGCATATAACGCTGCGGAAGCGAAATCAAAGCACTGGGAATGCCCGTTTTTTGATAGAAAATACTGTCGGTATCTGTGCCGGTACGCACGCTGGTTGCTTCATGCTGAATATCAATTTTTTTGTCTTTACTGACCTCCTCAAGGAATTCTACAATTTTGGGATGGTTGGCTCCGCCGTGTTGAATTACCGGTCCCTGTCCCAGCTTAATAAGACCGTGTTCTTTATTATCAATGCCGGGCGTATCAGTCGCGTGAGTAACATCGGTAACCAGTGCCAAATCAGGGTCGATGCGATAGCTCATCATACGAGCTCCGTAACCGCCGACCTCTTCCTGTACAGAATTCAGCACTGCAATATTAACGTTAAGCTCATCCCGGTGTTCGCGTAATTTTTTAAGTACCTGAGCGATCATAAATCCACCGATACGGTTATCCAAAGCACGTCCTGACAAAATATTGTCAGACAGGTAATCGAAATCATCAGCATACGTAATGGGATCCCCGATCTGTACCAGCTTCAGCGCATCTTCTTTGCTGGAGACACCAATATCCACATAAATATCTTTCCAGGCTGGCAGTGTGCCTCCTCCATTTTTCTTTTCCTGTAGGTGGATTGCGGTATTACCTGTGACCCCAGATACGATTCCATCACGCGTATGGATATTCACTCGTTTAGCCCGCGCGATTGTGGAATCACTCCCCCCTAATTTATTCACATAAATGTAACCGTCATCGGTGATGTGCTGTACAATCATCCCGATTTCATCACAATGGGCTTCAAGCATCACGGTAATCACATCAAAGCTTGTATTTAATTTAGCAGCCGCTGACCCGTAAGCATCAGCTTCTACTGTATCCGCATACTGATCTACATACTCTTTCCAAACCTTCTGCCCGGCTGATTCAAATCCCGTTGGACTGGGAGTTACCAACAGTTCTTCCAGAAAATCTTTTGCGGTATCGTCAATCATAGAAATACAAACTTTAGTTATGAATTTTTACCACGGAATATAACAATTCCAAAATGATAGGCTAAATGGAATTCCGATTTAATCTTTTTGATTTGCTTATAAAGGTCGCATCTTTGGGTACCATGAACAGAGACACTGAAACACTTAGATTATTTAGTTTTTGTTAAAAACGTGCCTGATTTGAATTATTGGTTAATTAAAACCATTTATCTCCCTTAGTCATCCCGATGAGAAAAGAATAGGCTCTCAAAGAGGGATTTCAAATGAAATTCGGCTTCTTTAATGATCACATTTGAGTTTCCTCTACCGACAGCAGAGACGAGATGATAATTAAATTTTCAGCCCGTGTTTTCCGACAAAAAAATGGATATAAAGTATAAAATATTATGATACGACCAGACTATCAGCAAGGAATTTTTCCGCATTGGACGTCGATGCCTATTCGCTTTAGGGATTTGGATCCACTGAATCATGTAAATAATGCCATTTTCAGCACCTTCTATGAGGAGGCACGAATTGATTTCATCCAACAAGAACCAAATTTAGCCGGACAGCTAAAAAATGGCTATAGTTTTGTGCTGGCTAATATTCAGATCGATTTTATAAAACCGGTTGAATACCCGGCTGAGTTAGTGATAGGTACCGGTATTAAGGCTCTGGGCAATTCGAGTATTACCAGTTTCCAGGCTATTTACACTTCTGATGATCATGACTTGATTTCCGTAGCCGAAGCTCATGGTGTTTGGTTCGATTTGAAGGAACAACGTCCGGCTCGCCTCCCTGATTTTCAGCAAGCCGACCAATTTTTATTGCCGAAAGGTCTTTTTGAATAAGACTCTATCTGATTACCTTTGGAACAATTCGAAGAGCAATGATCAAAAATGGATAAAAGTACCCAATACAAAATTTTCAACGATCCTATACACGGATTTATCACCGTACCCAAAGGGCCAATTTTGGATTTGATCGATCATCCCTATGTGCAACGATTACGACGAATTAAACAGATGGGGCTTGGCTATCTCGTATTTCCAGCCGCGGAACATTCGCGGTTTTCCCATGCCCTGGGTGCAATGGAGCTGGCACAACGAACACTGAATAACCTGCAGGAAAAGGATACGACTATTAGCCCTGCCGAATATGAGGGAACCCTTATTGCCATTCTGCTGCATGATGTAGGACACGGTCCCCTGTCCCATACACTGGAATTCAACCTTATTGAGGATTTCCACCATGAAATGATGACCCTTGCTGTCATGAAGCAGCTAAACAAAGAGATGGATGGTGCCCTTGATATTGCTATCAAAATATTTACGAATCAGTATCCTAAAAAGCCATTCCTCAACCAGCTGATTTCTTCGCAGCTGGACCTGGATCGACTGGACTATTTAAAACGTGACAGTGCTTTTACATCCGTCTATGAAGGCTCCGTTGGAATTGAGCGAATTCTAAAAACAATGCGGGTTTTTAAAGGGCATATTGTGATCGAGAAAAAAGGCATTTATGCAATAGAAAATTATATTCTTGCCAGGCGCCTGATGTATATGCAGGTCTATTTGCATAAGACAGTACTTAGTGCCGACAAGCTGATGCAGAATATCTTTAAGAGAGTTCGAAAGTTAATGATGGCGGGCGAAAAACTTTACCACGCCTCTCCTGCCCTGCAGTTTTTTCTCGAAACAAATCCAAGTGCCAAAAAAGGCATTTCATCAGAGATCCTGCAAAAATATTTGCAACTTGACGATAATGACGTTTTTCAAAGTATTAAGTACTGGCAGCATGCCGACGATACTATTTTATCGAATTTGTGTAATAGATTTCTAGCGCGGTCGCTTTTTAGAACCACTTTTTTGAATAAAAAACCTTCTTCTAAATTGAAGGCTAAAGTAAAAGCTAAAACTCAAAAATCCCTTAAGAAAAAAGGATTGCCGCATGATGAACATACTGCAAAATATTATTTCGCTTTTGATGAAAGCTTTAGTGAGGCTTATAAATACGAAAGTGAGGGTATCTGGATCCTGGAAGAAAAAGACAAGGCCGTAGAATTTTCAAAAGCTGCGGATACGGAAAATATTATTGCATTGACTGAGCCGGTGGTTAAACCTTATGTGGTGCACCTGAAGGATATTGACGTGTAAGGTATAACTTATATTAGTTGCCCTGGTAGAAACCTATTTCCACAGTTAGTTACTTTAGTATGTAAGTAGTCTTAGTTCATGCGCTCATAAATAACAAACGAAAGATGGGATTTGTCTTCCCGTTTTATCTCTTTCCAGACTGTACCAATTTTGTCCCGGTATTCAGGAAAAAAGGTATCCCCCTCGTAGGCCTGATGAATTTCGGTCACATAAAGCTTATCCACACGGAAAAGAAATTGTTTATAAATTTCTCCACCCCCAATCAAAAATACAATCTCTTCCTCTTCGACATGGTCTAAGGCTTTATCAAACGATGAAAATGTCAGTACATGCTCATAACTTTTTGATCGGCTGAGTACAATATTTTCACGCCCGGGAAGCGGTTTCTCAGACAGTCCTTCAAACACTTTGCGTCCCATAATAATGGGATGCCCCATCGTGGTTCTTTTAAAATACTTCAAGTCTTCAGAATAATGCCAGGGCAGCTTTCCTTCTTTTCCAATAACAAGCTGGGGGTCATGCGCAACGATTGCTGCCAGGGTCATACAGCAACCTCAAATTTAATGGACGGATGGGGATTATAATTTTCCAGCTTGAAATCTTCGAACTGGAGATCATCTATAGGCTTGTCAGCAATCGTAAGTTTAGGGAGTGGACGCGGCTCTCGCGTGAGTTGTTCCTTTAGTCCATCAATATGATTTTCATAAATATGAGCATCTACGATAGTATGGGCAAAAGTCCCGTAGTCCAAGCCCACCTCATTAGCGATGGTCATAGTAAGAGCCGAGTAACAAGCCAGATTAAAGGGAATGCCAAGGGCTATATCCCCGGATCTTTGTGTAAGATGACAATTCAACTTGCCATCCGAAACGTTGAAAATATACATCAGGTGGCAAGGCGGCAGAGCCATTTTGCTAAGTAAACCCGGATGCCAGGCACTTACTACAATTCTCCGGCTATTGGGATTTTCTTTCAGCATGTCAATAGCTCGCTGCACCTGGTCAAATTCTTTCTTAATCCAAACCGTTTTGCAGATGTGAGAAGCATCTCCTTCGAAACGTATTTCTTCTTCCTCGTAATATGGAAACTTCCTCCAGAGTACCGGATAAATAGGACCTACGTGCCCATCTTCATCTGCCCATGCATCCCAAATATGACAATCATTTTCATCACGCAACCAACGAATGTGGTCTTCGCCTCTCAGATACCAAAGTAATTCAAGGATAACCGACCGGAAATAGACCTTCTTGGTCGTCAATAAAGGGAACCCCTCTGAAAGATCCACTTTATAAAATTCAGAAAAATTAGAAATGGTATCGATCC